>Ga0315275_10002539_pt1 | contig 16529 bp, 10 predicted proteins | sample YL17G03_0_MG_FD_205557 | JGI IMG/M metagenome (GOLD analysis project Ga0315275, IMG submission 205557) | Sediment microbial communities from Yellowstone Lake, YNP, Wyoming, USA - YL17G03_0 | ecosystem: Environmental > Aquatic > Freshwater > Lake > Sediment | place: USA: Wyoming | collected... | reverse complement strand
GTTTGGGCTGGGAAGCTTTTAAGAAAACCTGTTGTTGTAACCATTCATGGATCTGATTTCAGAATGGCCACCGAAAGATCCAGTTTTCTTACAAAGATTTTCCTATACGTTTGTCAAAGGGCCAACCAAATCATGTGCGTTTCAGAGGTTCAAGAGAAAGAGATCCAAAAAATGGGGGTGAGGACAGAAAAAATATTGACCTTTCCAATGGGGATCGACCAAAGTTTCTTGGAAGCAGGAAGAAAACGGAGAGAAAAATTAAATGGTCAATCACATACTATTCTTAGCAATCGGAACCTTTTGCCACTCTACAACGTCTCTTTATTAATCCGAGCTATTCCGGCAGTACTTAAAGAAGAACCAAATACAAAGTTCATAATTGCCGGTGATGGACTGGAGAGGGATAATTTGGAAAAGGAGGCGAAGAACTTAAATGTAAGCTCATTGATAAAATTCTTAGGTCGCGTCCCTCCCGAGAAAATGGCAAGTCTTCTGGCACAAGCGGATATTTATGTCTCAACATCTTTATACGATGGAACATCCGTTTCGTTACTCGAAGCAATGGGATCAGGAGCCTTTCCTGTAGTTACAGATATTCCTTCTAATAGGGAATGGATCGTTGACGGAAAAAATGGATTTTTGGTCCCAGTAGATGAAGCTGGGATTTTGGCAAGCAGAATCCTCGATGCGATTCGTAATCGGGATTTGTTAGAAAAAAGTCGATCAGACAATCTGCTTATCGTTGAGAAGAAAGCATTTTGGCCGACAAATATCAAGAGACTTGAGGGGATATACTCAAGCCTCTTCTCTAATATGGCATAATGATTGCACAAATGATGGGTATAACCGATGCTTGAGACGAACCGAGTTTCTGAACACAAGTATAAGTTCTTGTAAAGAAAGAGGAAATATATTTTTTTCTCTCGAATGTTCATTTGATGAACGGTATACAGAAATTGTCCATTAATTTACAAAAGTTGCCAAGCTGGATAGAAATCAATGCAAAATAACAACATCTTTAAACCTTCAGGGGAAATAAGAGATCTACGACTCCTTGAAGAGTTAGAAAAGAATCCCATTATTTCCCAGCGCGAGCTGAGTCATAAATTCGGCATCGCCCTGGGGTTAACAAATGCCTGCCTGAAAAGGATGGCCCGGAAAGGATGGATTCGTATCCGGGGCCTGAACCATCGAAGGATCGGATATTATTTGACCCCCAAGGGCTTTACCGAAAAGGCAAGGCTTACCTTTCACCTCATCAGTCACATAGTTCATCACTACTCCGAACTGAAAATTATCATTAGTGAACGGCTTCTGTTTATGGAAAAAAGAGGATTGAAGCGGATCGTATTTTATGGGGTAAGCGACGAGATGGAAGTTGCTTATGTTACGCTTCAAGGAGTCAATCTTAAACTGGTTGGGATTGTTGAGGATGACGAAAAATTGGAACCTCAAATCATTTTTGGCTATGAACTTGAACCCGTGAGCCGTGTTAGGGAACTCAAACCCGATTGCATTTTGATTACTTCATTAACAGAAAATGAGCGAAAGAGGGAGAGACTCGAGGGTATTTTTGACCAGAATTCACTCTGTATAAAAGATATTTGTTCTCGATAAGGAAGCCAGGAATACAGGAGAATTCAAATTGCTTTTTTCATGCATTCCTGCATTCCTTATAATAAGGAAGCCAGGAAGCCATGAATATATACCCTGTTGTTGCATAAAGGTATGGTTGAATCAGCTGCATACCACCATAAAAAGGCGGTTTCCACTACTTTGCCGCCGGCCCAGGCTCCGCCCCAGCTTCCGGCTCGGAGAGAGGGGCTTCTGCCCCGGAGGGAGGGCCTCATGGCCCGGAGGGATGAATCTAAGCGCCGAATTTAATGCAACAACAGGGTAAAGTTGTGTTTATATAGGTAATGAGATGAAGATCCTGACAGCCATGTACACATTAAAAAGAGGGGGCTCCTATGATCGATTCAAAATGATGATAGAAGCCTTTTTGGAGAGAGGCTGGGAGGTCCATTGCCTCTCCCTGACTCCGATTCAGATTGAACATCCTCTTTTCCATAACCATGTAATGCATTTGCCGTTTAAGAAAGTAGGTGGGTTAATAGGAAAATTGGTGGTCCTTTCCATGTTTCCTATATGGTCTGCTTGGGTAGGTTGGAGAAATAGGATCGATCTCATTATTGCCTTCGGGTCTCTCTATGCGTTTGTGCAGGGTTTGTCAAAATGGTTTCTAAAAAGACCTTTGGTCACTTTGATTAGGGGAGACTCGCGTTTTGGTCTCCGGATGCAGAATTCATCCAAATATACCCTCTATCTAAATAAGGGTATAGAAAATATGGGCCTAAATTCCTCTGACTTAATCATCACAAATAATACAGCCCTTCGGGAAGAGATTTTGAAAAGCTTAAGAAAGGGGAAGCATATCGAAGTGAAGGTTCTCTTAAATAATATTCCATCCATTCCCTCTCCTCATCTACAGGATATTCCCCGAACGAGAGCTAAGTATGGGATTCCGGAAGATGCAAAGGTCTTAGTGACTGCAGGCGTTCTGAACCAAGGTAAGAATATTGAAGTTCTTATAAATTCCCTACCAAGGATCGAGATGAAAAACCTCCATCTCTTAATCGTGGGAGACAGCTCAAAAGAAGCCGATTTCCACTATAGGGATTCCCTGCAAGGATTGGCAAAAAAATTGGGGGTTGACAAACAGGTTATTTTTATAGGCTGGGTTGAAAAAGAGGAGCTGTCGAAGATTTATCTCGCATCTGACCTTTTTCTATTGCCTTCATTGAACGAAGGGATGCCCAATGCGATGTTAGAGGCTTTGGGATTTGATTTGCCTTGCCTTGGAAGCAGGATATCAGGGGTTAAGGATATTCTTCAGTATGAGGAATTGATGTTTGACCCTAAGGATGAAAATGACATTTTTGAAAAAATTAGCCATTTTTTTTCCAATAACCAGTATTCCAATCATATTATTGAATTATGCGAGGAAAGAAAAAAAGCCTTTGTCTTCGATTGGAAAGAGGAAGTATTTCAAATGGTGACCCAGAGACCGTTTCATAGGGGTGAAGCATGCCAATCAAGGTAGTGCTGGTGGCCGGAGCACGCCCCAATTTTATGAAGATCGCCCCCCTTTGGTCAGAAATGAATCGACTACCTTCTGACTTCGAGCCTATCATTTTACACACAGGTCAACATTATGATTATGAGATGTCGAAAGTATTTTTTGAAGACCTGGACTTACCTGAGCCGCATTACTTTTTGGGAGTGGGGTCTGGAACCCACGCAGAACAAACAGGGAAGATAATGATCGATTTTGAGCGAGTGATTCAAAATGAAAATCCTGACCTGGTAGTGGTGTTTGGTGATGTGAATTCAACCCTTGCTTGCAGTGTGACAGCTAAAAAACTCTCCATCCCTGTGGCCCATGTGGAAGCAGGGCTTCGAAGCTTTGACATGACCATGCCAGAAGAAATCAACCGGAAAGTAACCGATACAATTTCGGATATCCTTTTCACTCCATCGAGAGATGGAAATGAAAATCTCATTCGGGAGGGAGTCGAAAGAAATAAAATCCATTTGGTTGGAAATATTATGATCGATTCTTTGATTTCAATTTTAAAAAGGATTGATCAATCCTATGAAGATAGGATTTTTGAGAAATTCGGTTTAGAGAGAAACCATTTTGTTCTCGTCACCCTTCACAGGCCTTCGAATGTTGATGACCAAGATCAGCTTTTGAAAATTCTGGACTTCTTAAACATGCTTTCTGAGAAAATGCCTGTTATCTTTCCTGTCCATCCGAGAACAAAGAAGAGTATAAACGGATTCGGAAGAGACCTCGCTCTTAATCGAGCCTTCAAAATTGTAGAACCCCTGAGATATCGAGAATTTATTACTCTCGAAAAGAACCCAAAATTTGTCATAACCGATTCGGGTGGCGTACAGGAAGAGACAACCTACTTAACTATTCCCTGTCTCACCCTGAGGCCCAATACGGAAAGACCCATTACGATTACGGAAGGGACGAACGAACTGGCGACGATCGAAACCATGGAGAGCAAAATAGAGTCCATCTTCGCCGGAAACTGGAAACAAGGGAAAATCCCTGAATTATGGGACGGCAAGGCTGGACAACGGATTGTCCATATTCTCAAAGGATTGGAGCTTTAAGAGAATGATCCAAGCGATGATAAGAAAAGGAAGAGTCTTATGTGAAGAGGTCCCCCTCCCCGTCGTTTCAGAGGGCTCAGCCCTGATCAAAGTGATGTATTCCTGTATCTCGGCCGGGACAGAGGCCTCTTCGGTTCAGGCGAGTAGTGCCTCTCTGATTCGAAGGGCTTTGAAACAACCGGAAAACGTAAAAAGAGTTCTCGATATGGTCAAATCGGTTGGGATCTCAAAGACCTTTGAGAAGATAAAGAGGAGATTCGAAGAAGGTCAGAGTATTGGTTACAGCTTATCGGGCATCGTTTTAGCTGTCGGCCATGGCATCAAGGATTTGAAAATGGGTGATCGCGTTGCTTGTGCTGGGGCAGGCATTGCCAATCATGCGCAATACGTCGATGTTCCGAGAAACTTAATTGTGAAGATCCCCCAGGACCTTTTGCTGCAAGAGGCTTCAACCGTCGCACTTGGGTCCATTGCCATGCAGGGTGTAAGAAGGGCAGAGATAACGTTAGGGGAGTATGTCGTCATATTTGGGTTGGGAAATATCGGACAGCTTGTCCTGCAGATGGCCAAAAATGCTGGTTGCAAAGTGATCGGCATTGACTTGGATGAGAGGCGGTTGAAGATCGGCAAGGAGAACGGAGCTGCTCTCCTGCTAAACTCGAACGATTCAGAGATCGTAAGAGAGGTGACGCATTTCACCGATGGTTACGGAGCCGATAAAGTCATCTTCACAGCCGCGACCCACTCTTCGGACCCCTTGCGTCAGGCATTTAAAATGAGCCGAAAGAAAGGGAGGGTAGTATTAGTTGGTGTTTCTGGGATGGAAATAAAAAGGGAAGATTTGTATCCACAAGAACTCGATTTTCTCATCTCTACTTCATATGGCCCTGGGAGATATGACGAAACTTATGAGGAAAAGGGCTTAGATTATCCATATGCCTACGTCCGGTGGACAGAGAACAGGAATATGGAGGAGTATTTAAGGGAAATTGGAGAAGGAAAGATTCGTCTGAAAAACCTGATCGAAAAGGTTTATCCGATAGAAAGAGTAGAGGAGGCATATGAAGAATTACAGAAACCTGATAGGCCGTTAATTACGCTTTTGGAATATAGCCAAGAATTACCCGATGATCTACAAGCCCTGTACCGAAAGGAATCTAAAGTCTATATCTCTACACATGTTACGATGACAAAAGAGATTATAAATGTAGCTATACTGGGGGCAGGGAGTTTTGCAACATCCGTGCATTTGCCAAACTTAGAAAAATTGAGAGATAAATTTAAAGTATACGGAATTGTGAGTAAAAGTCCCTCCAAGGCAAAAGCAATTGCTGATCGATACCATGCTCACTACGCCACTTGTAATATTGACGACATATTGAATGATAAAAATGTGGACTTAGTAATGGTAACGACAAGACATAACTTGCATGGTGAGTATGTGTTAAAAGCATTAAATGCAGGCAAAAATGTTTTCGTCGAAAAACCTCTTTGCATAAATGAACCCGAACTTAAGGGGATTAAAGATTTTTACAACTCACGAGTTGCAACTCAGAACGCTCGATTACCTTTGCTGATGGTCGGTTATAATCGCCGTTTTTCTAAATGCGCACTGGAAGCCAAAAGACATACAGATAATAGAATTAACCCACTATTCATGCATTATAGAGCCAATGCGGGGTATATCCCCTTAAACCACTGGGTACACGGGGAAGAAGGTGGAGGGAGGATAATTGGAGAAGCCTGCCACTTCATCGACTTGTTAACTTTTTTCACAGGATGCAAGGTGAAAGAGATTTATACCTCAACGCTCAGTCCAAAGACACAAAGCTTATCTTCGGACGATAATAGGGTAATTGTTTTAAATTATGAAGATGGTTCAATTGCAACGTTAGAATATTTTGCAACAGGCTCAAAGGAGTTCCCAAAAGAATATATGGAAATCCATTTTGATGAAAAGACGATAATTATTGATGATTTTAAATCCATGAAAGGGTTTGGTGTAAAGGTAAAAGAAATCAAAGAACATATTTCAGAGAAAGGACACCTAAAAGAGCTTGAGATCCTGTATGAGGTTTTGCAAGGGAAAAGTAGTAATTGGCCCATAGAATTATGGGATATATTCCAAACCACAGAGATAACTTTCGGAATAGAAAAAGGTAACGATCTATGTGTGGGATAGCAGGCATTTATTCTTTTAACGGAAAGCCCGTCGATAAAAATCTATTGATAAAAATGCGGGATACCATGATCCATCGCGGCCCCGATGGGGCGGGCGCGTGGGTATCGAAAGATGGTAAGATAGGCTTAGGTCATCGTCGCCTTTCAATTATTGATCTATCTGAGGCTGCTGCACAACCCATGTGCAATGAGGATGGTTCCCTTTGGGTTTCTTTTAACGGGGAAATCTATAATCACGCGGAGATTCGGAAGGAATTAGAAGGACTTGGCGGTCATCGATGGAAAACAGATCATTCTGACACCGAGGTGATTCTCCATGCCTTTGAGCAATGGGGCATCCATTGCCTGGAGAAGTTCAGAGGCATGTTTGCGATAGCGTTATGGGACGACAAGAAAAGGGAACTCTGGCTAATCCGCGATCGCATCGGTATTAAACCTCTTTATTATAGTTTTTTAAATGGACGCATCAACTTTGCTTCAGAGATAAAAGCCTTGCTTGAAGATCCAGAGCAAAAGCGAGCTGTTCATGAGGAAGCTTTCTATCATTACCTTTCATTCTTGACCACGCCAGCGCCCCAGACACTTTTCGCGGGCATTAAAAAACTCCCTGCTGGTACTTGGCTAAATATTAGAGAAAATGGAAAAATTCGAGAGAACCGCTACTGGGACGTTTGGGATCACACTAAACCTTTGGCAGATGTTCCGGAAGATGAGATCGCTGAGCAAATTTTATCTGAATTGCGCACATCAGTGAAATTGAGAAAGGTGAGCGATGTGCCAGTAGGAGTCTTTCTCTCAGGTGGTATTGACTCCAGCACCAATGCAGCTCTATTTTCAGAAGGTGAGGAGAGACCCATTAAAACTTTTACCATTGGATATGAAGCTGAATACCAATCCTATCCTAACGAATTGCCTTGTGCCCGAAAAGTGGCATCGTTGGTAGGGGCGGAGTACCATGAGCAACTCTTGACCCAAAATGATCTGCTTGATTTCCTCCCCCAAATGGTTCACCTGCAGGATGAGCCCATTGCCGATCCGGTTTGCGTCCCGGTTTATTATGTCTCCAAATTGGCTCGGGAAAACGGAGTGATCGTCTGTCAGGTAGGGGAAGGAGCCGACGAGCTGTTTTGGGGGTATCCTGGCTGGAAAAGGGCACTTTGGCTTCAACATTATGATCATCTGCCGGTACCGCACGGATTGAAGAAATTGGGTCTTAGAAGCTTGCGGCTCTTAGGGAAAGAACAAACAGTCTACTATGAGTGGCTGCGACGGGGGTCCCTTGGCCAACCGATCTTTTGGGGCGGAGCCGAGGCATTCACCGAGGCTCAAAAGCAGCGCTTGCTCTCACCTCGGTTGCGTAAGGAGCTATCAGGTCTAAGCTCCTGGGATGTTCTGCAGCCTATTCGCCAGCGTTTTGTGGACAAAGCCTGGGAGAAAACGGACCTCCATTGGATGAGTTACCTCGACCTCAGCTTACGTTTACCAGAGCTGCTTCTGATGAGAGTAGACAAGATGAGCATGGGCGTGAGCCTGGAAGGTCGTGTCCCTTATCTTGACCACAAATTTGTAGAGCTGGCAATGAGTATTCCAGAGTCGGTTAAGACAAAGAATGGTACTTTAAAATATATCCTAAAGAAAGCAGTGCGAGGCTTGATTCCAGATGAGTTGATTGACCGCAAGAAGCAGGGATTCGGCGTGCCTGTGTATGAATGGTTCTTTGATCGGCTTGGTGAGAAGAGTAAAAAGGAAATCAGCGACTTCTGTCATCAGACCGATTTTTTTGACACTTCTGAAGTTACGCGCCTTTTCGATCAGAGGCGAGGTACAGAGGTTTGGTATTTGTTGAATTTTGCATTGTGGTGGAAGGAATATATAAGATGAATAGAGATAAATTTGAGGCGCAAAAGCAGTGGAATAATAATCCTTGTGGCACTGGGGAGTACCTGCATGGAATTGAATACGGTTCACTTGAGTTTTTTGATGCAATAAGGGACCACCGTTATGAAGTTACAGACAAATGGATGAAAAAGATAATTGACTTTAGTATTTCAAGGAATAAGCAACTACTCGAGATAGGACACGGAATTGGAACAGATTTGCTAACTTTTTGTGAAGGAGGAGCTGCGGTATTCGGAATCGATATAGCAGAAGAGCATCACAAACTTGCCCAACGCAACTTTACCCTCCACGGTAAAACGTGTGTGCTCAAGCTATGCGAGGGTGCTGAAATAGATTTTCCCTCCAACTATTTTGATTTCGTATACTCACATGGTGTTCTTCATCATACACCGGACACGGTCAGATGTATATCAGAAGCATACAGGGTATTAAAACCTGGAGGGAAGTTTATTCTCAGCCTCTACCATACCTATAGTGCGTTCCATATCTTCTCGATGGTCATTGGCAACGGTTTCATTAAAGGCAAACTATTCAAACTGGGGTATAGAGGATTGATGTCCACTGTGGAGTATGGGGCAGATGGGATATCGATCAAACCGCTGGTTAAGACATACACGAAGCGTAAGTTGCGACATCTTCTTTCTGATTTTTCAAGAGTGGAATTTAAAATAGCCCATTTCAAACGTGAACACATTCCTTACGTTGGAAGACTGTTGCCTCGATGTTTAGAAGAGGGATTAGAACCCTATCTCGGATGGTATGTGATTGCTTTTGCGACGAAGTGATGATTGATCATGGGAAAGTTTGATTTGAAATATTTCAATGCCCTTCTATCTGTTTCTGATGGTTTTGGTGAGGAAATGTTGCGTGCCATCTATCACAGAGTCCATTCCTCTGACTTCATCCGGAAGGTTGGAGAAACGTTTGTAACCCGGGTCTTGTTGATCGGGATAGGGCTTGTCACAAGCGTGATTGTCGCCCGAATTCTGGGACCGGAAGGGCGAGGCTTTTATGCCGTCGCAATAACAATAGGCGCCATTGGCGTTCAGTTCGGCAATCTGGGCCTTCATGCATCCAATACCTATTATGTAGCGGGTGATCGGGGGCTCCTTCCTGCGCTCGCGGCAAACACGATCATCGTGAGCTTTGCTGTCGGAGGTGTGGGCACGGTGTTGATCTGGATGATCTTCCAGCTATGGCCACAAATGGCACCGGTGCGCGGTCTATTGTTGATATTATCCCTCCTATGGATTCCTTTCGGTCTGGCTTATATGTTATTGCAAAATCTCCTGATCGGCATCCAGGAAGTGCGTACCTATAATAAGATTGAACTGCTAACGAAAGCCCTAGGGTTGGGTCTCATCGGTGTACTAATCATTACGGGAGCCGTTGGAGTGGAGACACTCTTTTTGGTAGCCCTGATTGTTTTGATTATTGGCCTTTTCTGGGCCCTGTTGCGGCTTCGAACCCATATCTTCACCCTCCCTCTCCCCTCCCTGACTTTATTTAAGGAAACTATCCGTTATGGGAGCAAAGCATATCTGGCGGCCCTTTTTGCATTCCTGGTACTGCGTGTGAACTTATTAATGGTTAAGTATATCCTTGGCGCGGAGGAAGCTGGATATTATTCCATTGCTGCAACGATGGCTGACACGGTCTATATGCTCCCCGTCGTTATTGGAACCATTCTTTTTCCTAAGTTGTCAGCGATGACTCACGATCAAGAAAAATGGGCATTCACAAGAAAGATGGCCGTTTCCGTTGGAGTGGTGACGGTGGTTTTAGCAACTTTTGCAGGCTTACTGGCAGGGCCGGTGGTCCGAATCCTTTTCGGAGAACTGTTTGTGCCTGCCGTCCCGGCTTTCATATGGTTGTTGCCAGGGATCGTTTTCTTGTCAATCAACACCTGTTATATGAATTATTTCGCGTCGATCGGCATGCCCCTCATCACGGTGGTCTCCCCAGGGTTGGCCGCCATCGTAAATATTGCAGTCAACCTGAAGTTGATACCCTGGTGGGGTATTGTTGGCGCATCCATTACTTCTGTGCTGTCTTATGGGCTGATGCTTGTGGCGAGCATCATTTATGTATCCTATTTTAGAGAAAATCCATCATGATGAAGACCCTTCCGTTTCAAAGGTTCAACGAGGTATATCAGGATGTGGTAGAAGCTGTCTATAGATACTGGACACCACAGATGCAACTGGAACTGGCGGCACACAATCAAGGGTGGAACCAAGACCTCTTCGATTTTGGAACCTATTTGCGAGCTTCTTCCATCCGCTTTTACAAGGCTTATTGCTCCTTAGCGGAGGGAGAAGGCAAACTGACGGTATGTGATGTAGGAGGTTTTTGGGGTGTTTTTCCTATCACGCTGAAGAGGTTGGGTTACGATGCAACCATGACGGAGTCACTCCAGTACTACGGCAATTCATTTACACGATTATTCAAGTATATTGCCGATATGGGAGTGGCTGTTCTTGACTATGATCCGTTTCAGCCAGAGGTTTCGCCGCCAGGACGATTCGATGTGGTCACCTTGATGGCTATCTTGGAACATTACCCACATTCACTTAAAACGCTTATGAGAAACATCGTCTCCCTCATCAATCCGGGTGGGAACCTTTATGCTGAAGTTCAAAATATTGCTTACTGGCCGAAGAGGGTAAAGCTGTTAATCGGTCGGACTCCCCTCGTTCCATTAAATCAGGTTTTTCAATCTCAAGTGCCCTTCATCGGTCACCATCATGAATTTACCATCTCAGAGTTAAGAGAGCTTGTCCATCTCAGTGGATTGGTAGTGATCAGAGAGTTTTTCTACAACTATTCCCCGGGGTCTCTGCCTGGGCTGAGAATGCTCCTTTGTGATCCGATTCAGTTTCTATCATGGTTACTTTTGGCTGACAGTCGGGAGTGTTTGGCGGTTTTCTGCAGATTGAAGGATCAAAAGGAATGAGAAGTTTGCCGGAAGAAAATATTTATGGCCACACGAAAAAGCTCACATTCATTTTGGAGCATCTCAATGGCTATATGAATTTGCATGGTGAGCCCATTTCTGTCCTTGATTTTGGCTGTGGCAATGGAACCGCCGTTTCTCAATTTCTGATCCAAGAGGGAGTGAGATATTACGGAGTTGACTGCCACGAACCTTCTCTCAGCTACGCGAGGAAACATTACCAGCACGAAAATGCGAAGTTTCTAAATCATACTCCTGAAGGGATTCTCTTTGACGTCATTGTTTACGCAGATATTTTAGAACACTTGGAAAACCCTCTGGCCGTGCTGCAAGAACATTCCAACATGCTTAAAGAGGGCGGGATGATCATTGGGTCGGTACCGAACGGAATGGGTCCTTTTGAGAAAGAAAAGAGGATCGACAAATTATTCGCTCTTTCTGCAGGGATCCGTTTAGCCGCCGGTATAAAGAGAAGACTGATAAGTCCTGGGCCATTGCGCCCCGAGATCATTCCTTACAATTCTGATTCTGGACATACCCAGCTTTTTAGCTGGAGATCTTTGTTCTCAACATTGAATCAAGGTGGGTTCGAGATTGAATGCTTTGGGAAAGGAGGATTTTTAGGTGGGCCGTTGAGCGAGCGAGTCCTGCGGGGCGCGTGGATTCAGAACATGAATTCAAAAATAGGGGACTTTTTGCCCTATTGGGCGGTGTCCACGTGGTATTTTACAGCAAGAAAGAAGACCAGCGACAATATTGAAAAAATAAGTTTGCGCAACCTTCCAAAGATCTTGGAATCTGGGAAATGGATGATGGGGCGATGCTTTGATATTGAATGTGAGAATATTAAGGCCATAGCGAAAAGAGAATTGCTTGAGTTTTGGTTATATTGGCGCCGAGTTAAGTACTGGGAGTGGGTGGATGGCAAGGGTAATGTTTTAAAAAGGAGTTCTTTGACAGATGTCATGTGGAATTTGTTTCGTGATTTGTTAAAGTGGGCATCCTTCTATCGGAATACGTCAAGAGTTGTAACGAAACTTAGTGAAACGGCACAATTTCATGGGGGACTTAAGACGAAGCCCTCTGTCCTATTCCTACGAACTGATCACTGGTTTAGCGTTAAAAGTGGTGGGTCGATAGCTCACTTGAGCGGAGTGATTTGTGGGCTCAGAGCTTTTGGTTATGAAACCCATGTTGTCAGCACGGATCGATTTGCCGGAGTAAAGGAAGATAAGCAGTTTTACCCTTGCAGACCTGTATATGGGCCGGGTAGAAACCTGCCAAACCTTCCTGAAATCCTTTATAATGACCAGCTCCTTAATTTCATAGAAAGGCATTGGTCGGCGTGGTATCCATCTTTTATTTACCAACGGTATAGCTTAGCGAATTACACGGGTGTCGTCTGTAAGGAAAAATATAAGGTCCCTTTCGTATGTGAATATAACGGCTCTTTCCTATGGATGAGTCGTTATTGGGATAAGCACAGGTTGTTTCACGAAAAGTTAATGAGTCGAATCGAATTCCTAAACCTCCATGCAGCAGACATAGTTGTTGTAGTCAGTCAACCTTTGAAAGATGAGTTAGCTAGCCAAGGGATTGATGCGAGAAAGATCTTGGTCAATCCCAACGGTGTCGATCCAGACCTTTATTCACCAAGCATAGATGGATCTGGTGTCCGCAGTCAATACAACCTCGACGGAAGAACCGTCATTGGGTTTATTGGTACCTTCGGGAAATGGCATGGGGCAGAAGTATTGGCTAAAGTCTTTGGCCGACTTCTTCAAGAGTACCCAGACTACCGGAATAAGGTCCGCCTTCTGATGATTGGTGACGGTATCATGATGCCTGAGGTAAAAGCACGATTAAAAAAGTTAGAAGTTGGAGAGTCAGCTACTCTGACAGGCCTGATTCCCCAAGAAGAGGGTCCGGCCCACTTGGCAGCCTGCGATATTCTTGTAGCTTCCCATGTTCCTAATCGCGATGCCACCCCTTTTTTTGGCTCGCCAACCAAGCTTTTCGAGTATATGGCTATGGGTAAAGGAATTGTTGCATCCGATCTGGACCAGATTGGGGAGGTCTTGAAACATGACTATACGGCCTGGTTGGTTAAGCCAGGAGATATTGATTCACTGATGATCGGTTTAAAAACATTAATTGATGATGAACCGAGAAGGGTGAAGCTCGGAAAAGCTGCTCGTGAGGAAGTGGTTGCGAAATACACCTGGAAAGAACACACCCATAAGATCATTGAGAAGCTGAAGGAGCGCTGCGGATGAAATTGAAACATTATCTTAGGCGTGCTCTTTCGCTTCCCCCGCATGTCTTGATCATGAAATCAGTAGAGCGAGGTCTCCGGAGTTTAAGATTGACATGGAGGCGGCAATGGGATCACAGAAACTCGACTTACAAGGATTTCTTGGTCTCTCCCCATGGTGAACTTCACAGTTATCTTCTTCCCTCATCTGACAATTACATGGGTGGAAACACCCGGACCGTCGCAGCAGTGACCGAGCATTACCTTGCACATCGCTTCAGCCTTCTCGGATCGGGTTGGTTAGAAGTGAGGCATGGAAAATCTTGCAGGGGGGTTGAAGGCCATCACTATGAGATGGGATCAGAGGTCCATGCAGACAGTGAAGGCCGATGGTTGGACGGTCGGATTAACGAGGCCAATTTGGCAGAATCTCAGCGCATTTGGTCCTTGGTAGACCATGACTATATCCCTATCGACTGGCATTTGGATTTTAAATCTGGATACCGTTGGGCCGAAGATACCTGGTATCTCGATATCCCTTATGGTCATAAACGGGGTGTGGATGTCAAAGTGCCATGGGAACTGGCACGGATGCAACACTTACCCCAATTGGCCTTAGCCTACGGATTGGCAAGACGTATGCATGCAGGTTTTGAAGAACCCGGAGTGTATGAACGTCAATTTCGTAATCAGGTGCTCGATTTTATCGCTACCAATCCTCCACGGTTTGGAGTGAATTGGCGTAGTACAATGGATGTCGCCATTCGGGTTTCAAACTGGGTTATGGCCTATGATTTGTTCACGTCTAATGGTGCGGAGTTTGACGAGATATTTGAGAGAGAGTTTTTCCTTAGCATCTACACGCACGGTCGACATATTGTGAACAATCTTGAATGGAGCAGGGATCTCAGGGGCAATCACTATCTTTCGAATGTCGTCGGGTTGCTTTTCGTCGCCGCCTATCTTCCTTGCACACCGGAGACAGACGCATGGCTGGCCTTTTCAGTCCAGGAGTTGGTGTGGGAGGTAGAAGGAGAATTCACGCCCGACGGAGCCAACTTTGAGGCATCCACCAGCTATCATCGTTTGTCAGCAGAAATGGTTGTGTATGCTTCGGCACTCATCTTGGGACTGTCAGAAGATAAACAGGATGCATTGAAAAATGATGGCCATCGTTCTGCTGGAAGGTTCCCTCGGCCAAAACCTGGCCCAATTCCGCTTTACCCACTGGCAGGGAGTAGCCGCTTTTCTCCCTTTCCGGTTTGGTACATCGAGAGATTGGAAAAGATGGCAGAGTTCACCATGCATGTCACCAAGCCGAATCGACACATAGCACAGATTGGGGATAACGACAGTGGCCGATTTCTGAAGCTTCAGCCGTTATTTCACCCGATGGCCGCGTCTGAAGCGACGGAGCGTTACACCTATTTGAACGGCTATTCGGACCTGCCCGGCCATGACTCGTACTGGGATGAAGATCACCTTGACCATCGTCATCTGGTGGCTGCCGTGAATGGACTCTTTGGAAGGAGTGACTTTGCAGAATTCGCGGGTGAAGAATGGCCAGACACCGAGATCATACAACAACTGGCCAAAGGAATCCATTTGCCTTCTTATCTTCCCAAGGATGGATTGGCTACTGGAGAGAGAGTAGGCGTCGGAAAGAGGGTTAACTCGGCGCCACATCAACCCGGCGACGAAAATGTTGGACTTTACGTTTATCCTGACTTCGGATTGTACATTTACCGTTCAAAAGATCTTTACTTGGTCATACGTTGCGGGTCCATTGGTCAAAACGGCAATGGAGGCCATGCGCACAACGACAATCTATCCTTTGAGCTCAACCTCAACGGCCGTGACTTCATCGTCGACGGTGGGAGCTACCTCTACACTTCGGCTCCTGAAATGAGAAACGCTTTCCGGTCCGCCCGATGTCACAATACGGTCAGCTCAGAGGGGTGTGAGCAAAATGGCTGGTTAGAAGGGTTGGAGGGCCTTTTCTCGATGAAAGATGAGGCGAAGGCCTATCTCCTTGATTTGACTACCGAATGTCTTGAAGGGGAACATTCTTGGTTCGGGAGAAGGCACCGTCGTCGATTCAACCGGGAAGATCGTTCCCTTATCATCGAAGACTGGATCGACGGGGATGGGCCGTTTGAGCTCAATTTTAATCTCGCCCCAAAGGCTGAGGTCGTCCATATTGACAAAATAGGCATTGAAGAGTTTTGCTTGCAGATTTGGATCGATGACCTTCGTCCCCAGATAATTCTGAAAGGTTTTGACCAGGTTGGGACCCTGGAAGGTTTCTTCAGCAAGGGATATGGCGAGCGGGTAAAGAATCAATTGATTCGATGTTACCGATCCAGAAACGTTACACAGGTTAGGATTGATTTCGGGTTGGTTAGCCATTAGCGTATTTAAAGGCACTTATGATTCTACCTAAAGTTTGCTACTTAAGCACAGGAATAATGGACACCGCCTTTGATTCTCAGGTGTTTCCTCTCCTCGAGACCACCCTGAAATCCCAATTTAATTTAATTCACTTTGCTTTCAATCCATTCCGTTTTAAAACGACAGAACGATATTTGAAGAAAAAGGAGGAGCTGGAATCAAAAGGCATTAAAACTTATTACTTTCAACAAGCCCCTCCGATATTTAAAAGGTCTTTGATTATGGATGTGAAACGCATTCATCCTTTCTTAAAAAGTTGGTGGGGTGGGGAGGAGAGGGTAGTGATCCACTGTCGTGGACACCTCAATGCCTATCGGGGTTTAACTCTAAAAAGGGAGAGCCCAAATCTCATTACTATCATTGCAGATTTAAGGGGAGCCGTGACAGATGAAGTCATGGACAGGGCCAGGGGGGTAGCAAGGAATTTATTTGCTCAATATTTAAGTAAATTATATCAAAGGATAGAAGACCAGGTGGTTCGAAATGCTGACACAATTCTATGTGTATCAGATGCCTTTAAAGCGCATCTCCAAACCAATTATCGTATTAAGAATGTCATTGTAATTCCTACATTCGTTAATGTCTCTCAATTCAATTTCA
>Ga0315275_10002538_pt1 | contig 16530 bp, 29 predicted proteins | sample YL17G03_0_MG_FD_205557 | JGI IMG/M metagenome (GOLD analysis project Ga0315275, IMG submission 205557) | Sediment microbial communities from Yellowstone Lake, YNP, Wyoming, USA - YL17G03_0 | ecosystem: Environmental > Aquatic > Freshwater > Lake > Sediment | place: USA: Wyoming | collected... | reverse complement strand
GTCACCCGCTCGTATGGAGATCGAAAAGGCTTTCACTGCAATCATAGGCGAAGAGCCTATTGTGATTGTTGACAAAATAAATGTTAACAGCACACCAGATGTCATTGAGTGGAGTCGATGACTCCATTATATGGAGAACCATGATCGCAAACAGGGGAAAGATAATGTTGACATCTGAACAAGTTCGAGATCTTGCCAACCGTCAAGAAGCTGGTGAAAATATCGTTGATGACGAAGAAATATTTCAACAACTTTATGAATTCTTTTTGCCCGAAATGCCATACGGAACTGCAAAAGCTCGAACAGGAGATCCACATGCATGGATGTGGAATCGTCTCAACGTTAATCGAGAATTGACTGTTGACGTTTAACCCCACTTGAACGATTATATTCATACTTTAACGAACTGAGGACAACTATCATGGCTCGTACAATTGCTGAAACGATGGCTCGTGGACTTGCTCGCAGGCTCGTTCGTCGTGAACAGAGACGAGTTTGGTGGATGTCAAATAAGGATCGTCTCAATATTCGCCGGCGCAAAACCTTCAACATCGACTTCGTACTTGCGTAACATGATCACTCCGAAACGTGGAATGAAAAATAAAGCCAATCGTGAAACGGCTGAACCAGCTATTATCACTGCGTGGAGCGATGGTAAGTTGCCTCTTGAGGCATACGATGATTTAATGCTGCTCGCCACATCGATTGGTAGCGATGTGGATCTTGGTGTGGTTCTCAATCTTCTCGAAATAACTACAAAGGAATAAAAATGCAAACTCTTCCTCCTGGTGAGTACTACATTGGTGATCCATGCTATGCCATTCCTGATGATGAATGGGATGCATTTCTCGATGCCTGGGACGAACAACTCGGTCGTACTAATGACGGTGATGGCCGGAGTAGTGGCATATTTGAATTCAAGGGCCTAAAGGTATTTGCTGGTTTTACAGCACACGGTGATGGTACGTTTGATTCCTATCCTGTCGACAGTGGTACGTTTGGTGCTGTTCCTGTTGCTCTTGTCGGAGATCGGGAACGAAAAGACATTGAAAACATGGGACTTGGTACATTCAACGTGTACGATGAAGAGTTTGAAACAGATGAAGACGAAGGAACATTCTACATCGGTGATGAAACAATTCAAACAGATACTTGCTTTGATGATTATGATTATGACGATGATCGTTGACCTTTGACCCCAATTCATTGAAACTGTTCTTGTTGTTGGTTCAACCACTTCAGGAGAAAGACATGTCGATGTTTACCAACGCCCAAGTTTTGAAAGAAAAGAAACCAGTGAAGAAAGCTGGTTCCAAAGCCGAAGTTTCGATGGACGGTCTGAAACAGTTCGCTGAAATCGATGCTCTGATCAAAGCTCTGTCCGCCGTACAAGCTACTCTCGATGCTGACATCAAGGGTCGTGCACTTAATTACTTCGTCGATAACGCTGGTGGCAAGCGGCCGGAAAGCTTCCGGGCAATTGAAGGTATTGCCAGTGCCAGCATTGAACTTCGCAAACGTTCGAGCCGTTCTGCTCTTACCGATCAAGAAGTTGAACAACTGACCAAGTTTGGTGCAACGCCTGAAAAGGCGATTGTTGTTCAAAAAATGTTCGGCTTCAATCCGAAGTACACTGAAGATCAGACTGTGCTGGCAAAGATCGAATCTGCCTTGACCAAAGTCAATGATTTGCCGGAAGATCTGATTGTCGTACAAGAAGAGAAGTCGGGGTACATTGTTGGTGAAGACACGATCGACAAAGCCTTCAAACTCGGTGCGACTGCCGAAGTAGTTCTGATGGTTGGCACGTTGGCTGTCAAGCCGAAGCTGGACGAGACCGACATCGGTATGATTATCGAAAGTGTCAAGGCACTGCTGATTCCGAAAATCGAACCTGCAAAGTAAACAACTGAGCCGCCTAGGCGGCTCATTTTTGGGAGTTATCAAATGAAAATGGATATGCTTGATTATGTGATGCCTCTAATTGAGGCGTGCGAACCAGCATTTCCTGATAACCACCGAAAGAAACACATCGTTCGTCTCACTAAACCGCTGATTGGTTACAAGAAAGTAACTACCCGCTCATGTTGGAGTGGTACTCGCCGCACAATTGTAACTCTGGAAATTCCTGTTGGAGCACTCGTTGTCACTTCGGACATGAATCATGCGTGGAGATTTCCCGCTAAGTTTCGTACTGACATTGCAAAGGTAGTTGCGTTTGGTGATAAACAAGCTCCAATGGGTTGGTCAGAGCACGATCCCGACTTCGAATACTATGTTGGTGACATCGTAATGCCGAGACGTCCATTTGTGCACGCCAACAATCATTGCTCAAGTGGTATTCATTTTTTCCTGACATACAGTGGTGCTAGGATATACTAAATGAATTACGACACGTACAGTTACCTTTGGCCGCCTCGCCCGGAAACGAAAATTCCTCGTGGAATGCTTTCGTTTTACGAACAGCGTGGATGGATAGCACAGAAAAAGAAAAACGGTACATGTACTGTCATCTTCACGAATGGTTCGCAGGTGATCTTCAAAACCCGTCATTATGATGAAGATCACAAGATGTGGCAAGCCAAACCTGAACATATCAATTTCTTCTTGCAACATGGTGGGAAGAATGGCACATGGAATGTATTCGTTGCCGAATTGCTCCACAATAAAACAACACATATCAAAGACCATCTCTACATCTTCGACCAAATTGTCGCCGATGGCGTTCAGTTAGTCAAAATGACTTTCATGGAACGGCAACTATTGTTGCGTCAACTGGGTGGTACATTCACAGATGACTGCTATATGATTTCGCCATTCATCTCTATCTCTCATTGCTTCACTTCGGGATTTGTCAAAATGTTCGACACGTTAAAGCCCGAAGATGAGGGCTTAGTACTGAAAGATCCTAATGCTCGTTTGAAACCTTGTTACAGAGGCAATTCAAATGCATCATGGCAAGTGAAGAGTCGCTTGCCTCACAAAAACTACAGTTATTGAGGTGTCCGATGAATGGCGAAATCATAATGAACATATTCCTAATTGTTGTCATGGTGACGTTTGCTTTGACTGTCCCATGCAAGCAATTGATCCATTGGCTGCCACTGGTTCTGATTCTACTGATAGGTGTCGTAGCCGTTGTCCTGTGGTGACCTACGATAGATAATATACTACGGATTTCTTATTAAGGGGTAAATTATCATGAACATATTCCTAATTATTGTCATGTTGATGTTTGCTTGGCTCGCTTTCATTTGGAACTCAGCAGACTGGGTCAATGCCACATTGAAGTTCGTATTCATTTTGATGTGTGGCTGGAGCATTTTCCTTACTTTTCAACACTACGGATTCCTTATTAAGGTGTAAATATGAGCACCGACCGATCCAAAAATTAAGGAATGTACATGATTTACTTTCCACGAAACACATTACAGGGCGAATGCATACTTGTCACAATTATGACCGTAGTTGTGTTTTCATTGCGTGGCTATTTTCGCTTGGTCTTCCATCATGATTGATCTTTCCCCCGCATCTTGTGACCTAATTGGTGAATGTCTCGTTCATGAAGTTTGGATGCTCGAAGAAACCATTTCAAGTCTTCAATATTTTAAGCAAGAACAACCTGAATCTTTCAACGAGTTCCGTGAACTGGAATTACAAAATTCCATAACCAATATGGCCCGTATTGAACAACTATTGTTGATTGTTAGTCCAACGTGGAATGAAAACTTGGCTGCGTGGAGACTTTTCATTGATAATGTTGAGATAGCCCCAATTCCTGATCCTGAACTGGGTGATGATGTATGGTGAAATTAAAATCATGATTACAGAAATCGGTTACGCGCTGGCGGTTGTTTTGATGGTATTGATTACCAGCTTTTCGATATTCACTACAGTTCAGAGTTCTCTAGATTATCGTTGGAGAAACTTCGGGCTTTGGTTAGTTCTGTCGATCTTCTTATCTGTTGCGAGTTTAATGCTAACTTTGATCTCCATTGGCTGAGGCTGCGCGGTTAGTTCAGACATTGTGCTCAAATAGTTGACCCTAATTTAGGGTTGTAGTATAGTCTGTTTCCTTGCTACACACATATAGCCACTGAGGAAATATGATTCCTTTTGATCCCGAGAAGATCTCGATCGAGATTGTGCGACTCAAAGCAGTTTCTATTGCTTTGGGTGGTTCAGTTGTCATCATCGATGAAAAGCATACCACACCTCAAAAAGAGATTCACAAACGGTACGAAGTGCCGATGTCCTTGGCTCGTTCTTTCATTGTTCGTCACAAACGAATGATGAAGTACTTAAAGCCAGTATACACAGCAATTGTTCGATACGAAAATCGTATCATCGCTTTAGAGCGTCATCCTCTTGGTGCACTTGGCAAGTTGGAAGATGACGGTTTGTTTGGAAAGAAACTTTGGAATCCTGACGTACAAGATAACTTCGACAAAATTCTTGTACCACTGACGGTCTATGCTGGTGATCGTAATTGGTACTTTGATGGTCGATACATCTATTCGTTTGAAGCGAATGATGTGAAATCCGTTGTTAATCGCAGTCAGTGGATGTCCAAAGATGGACACTTTCGCAAAGTACATGCTGTGACAATTGATTTACAGGAAATGCAAAACAAAGACAAACTTGAACCTACCGCACGGACATGTATTGCATTCCTTGCTGATAATGGTCAGTTCGCCATTTCACCTCCGATCTGGAAAGATATCAGTGATATTGGCCTCACACAACGTCGCAAAGGTGGACATGTTGACGTTGACGACGAAGATAACAGCGTCACAGTTGAGGTAGCAGAGTCGGTCGATCAATTTGACGGTCATGATGCATTGATGGCTGTTAATCTTGGCTTTGCACTCAAAGCTGGAAACGAAATTGGACGTTTGTTCGGATACGAAGCAGTTGAGCCTCTTCACTTACCTCGTTTGATGATTGAACTGCATACAGTTAATTTGCCCAATCTGCCGAAGGAGATCAAGGCTACATATGATATTGGATTGACCTTCACACATGCTGTTGCATGGTTGCTTGGTATGCAAAAAAGAACGAACACATTGGATAGTTATCTTACTGTTCGAAGCTTGTTGAAATATTTGACCAGTAAGGGAATTTTCCGGCGCAACATTTTTGATGCTGACCGAGTGTTCAAAATTGGTAGGGGAATCAAGGATGTTCCTCAAATTAGTGTTGAAGAGTTGAGAAAAGGTGACAAATCAGATAGACTATCACTTTCGACCATCATTGAACAGGCAAAGATGGCGCGGTCGCAGATCCGTAAAAGTCTGACGAATATTGGCACATTGATGAATGAAGGAGATTAACATCGTTTGACCAAAGTGTTGAGTTACCTAACGCAAGTAGTTGTCTTTCATCTAAATCTAACGTAATATGAACGAAATTGCATAATGCTTATGCAGAATGCAAGTTCACTTTGAAGTAAACTGTAATGTGTTTCAACAGAACAGGAGAAATAAAATGCAATTCGAACTAATTCGCAGTGCAAAGGTTGCTGTACAGAAGATGATTACTGCAAAGCAAAAGCCGTCCGCAGTAATCACTGTTAACGACAAGTATCAACACACCTTCTCACCCAAGTCTCGTGTCTCCAAGCATTTGGAATTGATGGAAACAAACGAACTTGCCCAACGTCTCACTGGTGGTCATTACTTTTTCATCGATGGACAACTCACGCGGTTTCGTGATGGTTCATACGGCAATGGTTTTGTCCACGATGACAAAACCATTGATGTGCTAATGGATGTCATCGGAGTGCGTAAAATCAATCCACGCTTTGGACGACGTAATGCTCGTCAAGATGAAGACCTCGACAACAAGATTGAACTCCGCAAGAATTGGAGTGATCACAACATTGTTGTTCCTGGCTATCCAATTGGCGGTGAATTTAGCTCACAGCTGGCATTTGGTTGGGATCCTTTTGTCAAGACCGTCAACTCAACCTTCGAACTGATGCGCCTAATTTGCACGAATGGTGCAGTTGGATTGACGTCGTGGCTTAACACAAAGATTCCTCTGTTCAACCGTTGGCATGAACACCTCGACATTGCTTCGCGTCAAATTCAGAATCGTGTAAATGATACTGTGATTGATCGTGTTCAGCAAATGGCAGTTGAACGTGCATCTGTGGCGAACTGTTTGCTGGTTGAACAGCATTGTCATGATCGGTTGTACTCGCCGACTGACAAGTCTGATGTTGCTGATCGTGAGCGGTTGCAAATCATTTTGGGTGTGGCATCTCCTCGCCGGCATCTGGCTGATTATTACACCGAACAACTGTTTCGTGATCGTACCCTGAATGCACAAGTGCCAGGACATCTGACAAACTTCGACTTGTACAACTTGGCTACGGAAGTTCGTTCCCACACGAACGAATGTGGCAAGTCGTCCAATAATGCTCTCGATCGTCTTGCCAATGCATTGATGTTCGATCAAGACCGCGACTATGCTGTTTCATCGATCGGCGCTCCAAAGATTGCAGCGTTTTCCTCACCCGAGAGAGCCTTCTTTGGTGATTTGAACTGATACATAAGCACACAATTGTTGTAGCTTATTCAAGTGTGGCAGTGTTTTTCAATCGATTCGCTAACCTGTGCGACAAGTTCGTTTTCAGACGACGGTCCAGGCTAAAAATAAGGTTGAGATCACTGCCACATTCCCCTTTACACTGCCACATTCCCCTTTACATAGCCTAAAGATGCGGGTGTGTAACAAAGGAAACGAAGCCGATAAACTTCGTAAATAGTGGATGAACACAGTATTACACCTCCCAAAAAATACAGTCGGAAGAGATTTAATTATCGGCGATCTACATGGATGCTACGATGAATTGTGGCATCTACTCAAACATATTGATTATAATTCCGAACAGGATCGGATCCTGTTCGTTGGGGATCTTATCGATCGTGGACCAAAAAGTGAACTATGTTTTGATATGGTTCAACGGAATAATGTATATTCCACTCTTGGAAATCACGAAGAGATGATGTTTCAAGCTGTTCTCAATCTCAAGCCTTCACAGTATGATGTGTGGATGGCAAATGGCGGTGGATGGGCACGTGAATTATTTCAAGACTGGTTGCCTGCATTTCAGGCTAAATTAATTCGTTTCAAAGACAAGTTTCCGCTTGTAATTGTTGTTGGTGAGGGAGAGGATCGTTTCAACGTCGTGCATGCAGAATTTTACTCTGGTAAACGTCCTTTAAGTAATAAAGACATTGATGACTGGACATTCACACCAGAAGAAATCAATAATATGATTTGGGGACGTACCTTAATTCAATACGCAACAAGCAACGATCATCTATTTCAATATAATATGTCAACAACGTACGTGGGGCATACACCAACTCGTGCTGTACTTACTTCTCAATCACAAATTTTCATTGATCAAGGATGTTGTTTTGCTGTTAATGCTGGACAAGGACGGAATGCTGATTCTGGGTTGACGATTGTCTGTCATCAGGATAAAAAGTATTGGACGCTTCATCCGAGTGATGGAAATCGTGTTTCACAATATGATTTGCCTCCTATTCGGTGGTAAATATACGTTTAGGAGTAGTTAATGATCAAACACCCACTCGCTGTTGGCACGAAGGTTGAAGCATCTCAAAAAACTTGTGCGTGTTCAGGTGGAAAATTCAAAACTGTGACAGGTACAATTCTCAAGGCAATTGTCAATCAAAGTGGAACGTGGTATTATCTGGACACAGGATCAACAATTAAATCCGAGTTAATCCGACAGGTCCTCTAAGGAGGAAAATTATGTCAATATTTTCTATCGCAATCATTGTAGTGCTGTTGTTTGTGTTTGCCGCCGGTGGCATCATTAATCGGTATCGTAAACAACTTCTTGGCTGTCAACTATGGCTTGGTGTACCACACATGGTTGAGCGGATTGGTCTTACCCCATCCGTTGCTGAATATTACTTGAACAAAACTAAATCTGAACTGCCAAACTATCAGATGCTTTGGCCAACGCTTTGGGCATTTGCTGTTGGTAATATTTTATTGTGTTGGATCATTCTTCCATACGCTGAAACATCGAACGTATTGTCAATATTAACCGCCTTCTTAATTGCCACAATCATAACTCGAGCGCTGACAATTGAAGATGATTGGATAATTAGTTTGTTACAGAAATTCAATGATCCGGCTTCTTTGGTAGATGAAATTGAATCTGAAATGAAAGCTGCTGAACCAGAGCTGAGGAAAGCACTAACTGATTTGTTTGGTACTTCTGTTGAGCTTGAAAAGGCAACTAAAGAACTTGAAGAAGAGCTTCGCAAAATCTATCAAGCAGCACAAAGTATTGCTAAGCAAGACAAAAAGGACAAAAAGGACTAAAATAGTCCTATCACAATCCTGCGGATTTGACGCACAGGAATCGCTGTTAGCGTTTTGTCATGCTTAGCCCACACATACAAATTCTCGATAATCTCGAGAGTATCTAACATAGCACAGAATTCAGGAAGTTGATCGATTGGAATCAACGAGGATGTTGTAGTTGTTTTTTCATCATGCACAGTAATTGAAAACGACTTTGCCGTTTCAAGTTCTTTTGCATATGTACCTAAATCATTAAAATAATGTGGGGTCATTTCATTCTAGCCATGCTACGAAGGGTTCGTTCAAGATCCTCTTTCCATATATCATACTGAATACTGTGTTTTTTTAGCAACTCGGCTCGTGGATATTTTGTACTCACACTACGGCCTTGCTCCTTGCCTGAACGTCGTAGCAAATTGATAACCACATCTATTTCATTGAACTTTGGGTCAAGTTGTCTACAAATATCTCTCACTCCATCGTCCGGTTGGGGGACTTCCAGATACAGTTGAAGAACCGGACTCAACTTGAGAAGATTCATCTGATGTAGTGCATCCACTTCCATGCGCCATTGATCATAGTCTACAAACTCATCTTTAAAAAACAATCGAAGATGATACATCATTTGTGCCAGCTTTAAGATTCTTGCATGCAACCAACCAATATCTCGAAATGATGATGGAAGCTTATCACGCTTGACTAGTTTGACAACTTCAGTTATTTGCATGATCACATTCCTGCAAATTGCTTACGAGTATCTCTAAATTTTTGAACGTACTCTGGACTATCTTCACCATGACGAACTTTTGTCATTCCAATATTATAAGCATGAAGTGTTTTCCACTTGTTGCGAAAACGTTGGTGATATTGTTTGAGAATTTTCGTGCCATATGCAATTTGCTGTTCTACGTCGATGAGCTCTGCCTTTGGAATTCCCCACACGCCTGGTCGAACTTGCATTAGACCACGTGCTGGATCTTTTTTGAGTCTTGAAACTGCACTGGGATTGAAACTACTCTCAACTCCAATTACGCTAAGAATATCTTTTGCTTTAGGGAATTTTGGATCTTCATACTTGTGAGCCAAATCAACAATTTTATATGCCAACAACTCTTCAATATTGTACTTGTTAGAGATAAACTCTACCATTTTCGAATATGCTGGATTGGTTGCTGGTGCCGACATCGATGATGAATAGTAATTAGAAACACTTGATGGTTCGGACGTACCTGGAGCTCCCATTGTAGCTAACCCGAGCGCACCAGCTGCGGCAGCTTTACGAAGATTAATCTCATCCAGTTGTTCTAATTCATTAAGTTTCATGAAAAATCCTATTGTTGTGCAGTATTTATGTCCTGTGGTTCTTGTCCGTACTTACACAACTTCAGCAATACTCTGGTTGCAGAAATCTTCAATCATTCGTTCTAGTTCATCATACAAATTAAGAATTCGTTGATGTTTTGGAAATTTATCCCACACCATTACTCCGCTCTGAACCAAGGACAAGTTATATTTGTCTAATAATACGGTCAAACGATTTAAGCATGGCAACTCCAATCCTAAAGTACTACCATGTGAGTTATCTATAAAATCAGGATGTTTGAATGCAAGATCAGTCCAAAGCCAATTAGGTCGCCCGAGATAGTTTGAAACATACTCTTGCTGTTCACGCATCAAGTCGTCGAATTCGTCGAACAACACTCTATACCGATGAGCAAAGGCCTGCATCTTGCGGGTGAGGATAAAATCAGTAAGTTTCATTTTTACTCTCCCAACGCTCTACACAAATCATGTGCTGCACGCTGTGCTTCTTTATATGCGATTCTTAGCAGTGGAGTGTTCGGGCAATTTAAGTGAGCATGTACTGATCCTGATAACCGAGGTAGTGAAATTCCCATAATTGTCTTTCCACCAAGTTTGTCTTGACAGCCCCCGGCGTTGCGATCGTTGCTACCGAGCCAAAACAACGTCACTCCATCATAATCCCTTGGATGATCCGACAACCATTGCGATTCGATAGTTACCATATCGGCTACCTCACTGCATAAGTGAATGTAACGGTGAATTAGAGCAAAAATGTGACGAGATGATACGTTTTCAAGCTTCATTAAATTCCCCTTTACTCCACAGCTTAGTTGCATCACATAAGTGTTTAGCAGCAGTTCGCATTAGCATGTGTATCCCAATTACAGTACTCTTTTTTGGATAAGATTGAAAGACAGTTGCAAACGGGCTTGGAACAGAGATCGGATGGTACTTAAACACTTGCTCATTGGCATGAGCAAGTGTTTCAAATTCTGTTTCCGGCCATCGACTAGGCAAGGGAACAGTTTTTAGTACGTCGCGGGATGGTTGTTCATCCGCCCACATTTTCATCTTGTGAAGTTCATCTTTAAACAGATCAAAATTATGCTCAAAACGATGAATGAGAGCAGCCATATTACGAGGCATTGGCTGCATTTCTTGGCCATTCCAAATGGTGTTCAAGCATATCTCCCTTTAGGAGATATTTACTCTTTATTGGTGAAAGTGCTCTTAACTGTTGGAGAAACGATCAAATCGTAGCTATCAGTCGTGAAAATCATGAAACAGTACATATCAGATCCAACTTTGATTTGGTCAATGAATACCCGAGCGCGCACATCGTACTTGTACGTCGAATGTGGGTCAAGAGGAAATGCGCAACAGTACACAACTCCATCAGGAGCAAACGCTTGCATGTTGATCATTGGAGAGGTGTAGTACAAAAGTACAAACTTATCTAGCCTATCATCGTAGTAGACGCGTGATGGCAAATACTTAGACAGCTTAGAATCACGAAATTCGTATAGATCTACGTTGATGGACTCTTCGGGGTAAGGCTCAACACGTAGTGAACCACTGGTTAGTCCTAATTGCTCAGCAGCATTGATGGGTGCCACACGTTTTACGAGGAGGTCTTGTTCGGGGAGCACTTGAACTCGCTGATAGTGCTCAGTTTCAAGAACAACCATCTCAATTTTAACATCATAGTCAACTATGAGATTGGATTCTTGGATAGGTGGCTCGATATCGCTGTTAACGATATCGAGCGGTACGATTTTCGCCATCAGGCGACTAACCTTTCAATGGCACGCTTAGATTGGTCATTTACACGAGCAGCAAGACCTTCTCGTGAGGAATCAATTCTTTGCAATTCAAACCATTCGTCCAGCGCATCACATTCATACCGAACAACGGCTTGCACTCGGCGAACTAGATTTCGCCATTCCTTTGTCAGACGTTCAGCATTATTTTCAGTCATTAGCCCTGTCAACAACAGGCAATGCTTATCAAGATTTTCCTTGATAGCTACGAAACCACGAGATTCCAGGACAATGGATTCCATTTATACCTCCTTCACCCTTCATAATTCAATGATGACCATAATGTCATCGCTCAATGATGCTCACTACTGAACCAGTGGTTCACTACCCTAATTAAACAAACAACCACAAACTGAGATTAATCTCTCATTTAGGGTAACAGCAACAATTATTTTGAATTACCTGGCAAACCAGTCAATGCGGCCACCGGCGACGTTCTGCGCGCAAGCAATTGCTGCAATGATGGTTGTTTGGACGTCCAGTTGATGCAGAAATTCCAGATCTGTTCAAGAATGATATGCATACGAACTAATAAGTCTTTCATCTCTGAAATTCGGGAAAATTTTCGCCAAAACACTGGATCAACTTCGATCGTCAGTTCAGGAAGCAACTCATGAAGGTGTGTTAAAACCCGTCGCATTTCCACAGTTGGAAAATACGCTTCATTCTCTGAATTTGCTGGCGATCTCGGGAAGGCGGCTTTAGTTACAATCCCCCAATTAGCCCCACCATGTTGAACTTTATATTCATGCATCATTTCATGGAACAACCTACGGTACTCGTGCATCATGTGATCATATCGATGAAATTTCGCGGCGAGTTGTCTATCTTGGGATGTATCTTCAAGCTTCATTGAATTTCCTTCATTCCGCAGTTATCTGCTGGTTCAGTGTAACAGCCCTTGGCCAAAACGGCATAATTCATGTGTGATTTTATATATCTCTGCATAAAGCATATACCACACATGTTTCTTAGTAAACTCCGTGTAATACCAAGGACGATTATTCCCATATACCTTACGAAACAGCAGGTGAAGCCGCTCGCCGCCGTCGTCATCCCATCTACTCCGGTCAATTAATATTTTCTGAATCGCCACAAGACAGTCAGGATCAACCAAATGTTCATTATCCTTCACAATAAGTTGTTCAAATTCTTTACGAGCAAGCCCATTCTGCTGACATACTTCAGCTCCACTTCTAACAACATCAACAAAATTATTACCAGAAGCATTCTGAAACGCATTATGCATTTCATCTTCAATAGTAGCAAGTTCTGACAGCAAGTGTGCAAGCCGGTGAACAAGTGCATTGATGCGTCGGGGATCTTCTAATAGGAGTTCTTGTATTTTCATGTAGAGTAGTATTCCGTAGGAATGCTGGTTCAGTAGTGAACCACTGGTTCAGTATTTAGGGGGAGCAGTGATAGACGCACCCTCTTTATGTGATTACACTAAACGCATACCATAACACAATTGTATTCATAAATCTACATAAAGAGGGTGCAAGATTAATCTGTGCTATGTAATAGTAGAATCTATATTGCTGCTAGTATGTAACTCTTTGATAGTACAGAGATATGTATTAGTGTATACTAGTAAACATTTTCGCTGTATAATCATGGGGATCGTGCATGAAAGGCGTAAGGAGCGGATTTATAGGGTATACCCTGTCGAAAGTGCTTAATAATCAATGAGTTATAAGATGTTGTCATAATTTGTACCCTCATGTATACTGACCAGTTCACTACTGAACCAGTGGTTCACTACTAGTAGACAATCTCACACTCTCGCAGGGGAATACAATGTTCACAAGTTTCGTCCTTGGCATCGGCATCACCGTCTTGATTTTCGCGATCTTGGCTGTTGTGATAACTATCCTAACAGCTATCTATCACGTTGCGAGACAGGTTGCGATCATGATTCGTAAGCGCCTCTAGGTTAGATATAAGCAAGAACCGCACTGAGTGCGGTTCTTCATTTTCACGCGTTTCACAAGTATTCACGGCGATGGTGGTTGTAGCTGTGATGGTGCTGATCAGTATTATTCTTTTTGAGGTATTCCCATTCTAGCCAAGTAGGAACCACTGGTTCAGCATTCCATAGGAATGCAGGAATGCTGTAGAGATTAATTGATTTTGATTGACCTTAATTCTCAACCACTGTTTCTGCGCTTCTCCACCAAACACGTTTTTCGACAAAACGACGCCCTGCCAGCGTTGTTCATGTGTCACCAGAAGAATCTCTTCTAACTCCTTGATTCATGGAACTGCTGATGAATCAAACAGATAGCCGAAATCCTGCCAGCGGAACATGAAGTTCTCGCAGCATCGCGTTGGCTGTGGTATGTGCTCCACATGTGGAGCTAGTTGTTATAACTACTTGATGAACGTTGGCAATTTGCCTCTGTTTTTGAACATACGTGCACGATAGATGTACAAGAATTGGACGTCAACGCTGACCGTGGGAAATATTGGTCAACATGACCTGAGGAGAAACTCCATACCTCCCCCCTGCGTCCTCGGGGCATCTTCTGCTCGCCGACTCTGCATCGCCTTGCGGTGTACCCCGCTCCGGCTAGACTTTTGTTTTAGTAAAGCCATTATATCATAATACGCTGTTAGGGTCAACATCTATTGACACTTTTATATAAAGTGGTGTATGATGTTCTCCAAATCCGTAAGCGCCCCAGGACAGATATAAGCAAGAACCGCACTGAGTGCGGTTCTTCATTTTTGGACCTTATGAGATAACTGGAAGAATTATTAAGATTAAAGGAGTCGTCCATGTCTGCTGTCACGCATTATCATCCGTTACTATTGAAGTCGTTCCTCGCGGTCGAAATCAAGCGGAAATGCTATTTGACCATTTCATCGCTTTACGGATCGAAATCTCTCGGACATCTATATGTCCAATGTCGTGATCGGTCATATCAAGGAATTGACAACTCAGCTCAGCGAGCATCTCAATGTAGTTTTTTCAATGAAACAGTTGACTTGACAAAATCATGGTTTGCTGTTCATCATCCTGAACTCGCAATCAGTATTAAACAAGAGAACAAAGCGAACGTTGGTTTCTACATTTGCAGCATTCTCGCTTCAGATTTTAATTTGGCAAAAGCGAATGCGAATGTCACGACCTGGCCGAATACCGATCTGACCAAGTTAATATCTCAAATATAAGGAAGCTTTATGAATTCGTATTATTATGTAGTCAGTACATCTTTTGGGCACACCATCACCGCAAAGCGAGTTGGTGAATCTGCAAGTGAAGTTGCCAAGGCTTGGATTTGCAGCAGGCATGGAATTGACAATCCCAAACTTGATACCATTTATAATATTCCCGATGCTGTTATTTGGGAAGATGTTGGGAACCATCGTGCAGTAACAGTCCTGGCCTGTTGACATTAGGGTTGTGTTCAAGTAACATGTTCATGCCTATTTGAAGGCACTTTCAAATTTCTCAAAGGAATCTACACCATGAATGTTTCCGACAACAACGTTGTTGCTTCCGTCAACGGTTCCAAGCTGACCCTCGAAATCGATCTGTCCAAGTCGCTGGGTCGTTCCAGCACCGGCAAGTCCGAAAAGGTGGCAAGCTCCGGTGGCTTTCAAGCCGTCGATGGTGGCACGCACGGCGCGTTCCACATCTCTCTCAACGTCATTCAGAAGTAAATCGGATGGCGGGCGGGTGTTGTAGGTCCCGCCTGCCTCTGTTTCTCACACAAGAGGATATTTTCATGTCTGTTCAAAATTCAATTAACGTCGTGCGTATCTTGCGTACGGCAATGTTTCTGGCCACAGTGCCACCTCCGAAGTTCAATCTCAACTCATGGGCTGATCATGAAGGTCCGATCGACGCCGCTGACCAAGTCAAGTTGGGTTTGACGACACTCCAGCAGGGCGCACGTTGTACCATCAAGCCCACTGCTGATCAACTGGCTCACACGTGCGGCACAACCGCTTGCGCGTTGGGATATGCCGGTTCGATTCCCGAGAACGTCAAAGAAGGTTTGCAATTGTTCACGAGCGCTTCACGCAGCTCGTTCTGGCCGATTCATTCGCCGGAATTTGGTAAGAGCTGGGTTGAGTTTCACACTCATTTGCCAAGTGGCCGGAAAGTTGTGTACAAGGATTTCTCTGCCGGTGTCAAGTTCTTCGGCATCACATTCTCCGAGTGCTTCGAACTGTTCGATCCTGACAAGTACAGTGATCCTGAGCAACCGAAGCGTTCGGACTATAGCACCGACTATCAAGGTGAATCTGACTTTAAAGAAGCCTTGTACGACTTCAAATGTCGGTCCTACGACACGAATGGGGGTAACTGGACGCCGTCACCGATCGATGTTGTCAAGAAGTTCGAAACCTTGCTTCGGAAATACGGTAAGAAGGCCGAAGCAGACAAGCTTGCCAAGTGCCCTCGCTTCACGGAAATCAGATGGGCGAATCAATTCGGCCACGGCGTGAAGTACGAACTTCGCGCTCCGAAGTAACTTAACCTCCCCAACAGGATCACCGAAAATGAACTTCGACACGATGTGCCGCAATTATGGACGTCAGTGCCGTGAGCGCGGATTCACGTTCATGGAATTGATATTTGCAGTCTTGATTATCGGACTGCTTTCGGGAATCGCTGCCCCGGCAATGACGTCCATGATTGCGACGCAGCGGGTCAAGACCGCAGTAGATGATCTTTATACCGCTGTGACCTACGCGCGCAGTGAAGCCATCAAACGCAATTCTGTAGTCACCATTGCGCCGCGTGGCGGCAATTTTGCCAACGGTTACGATGTGGGCACAGGTGGTCTGATTTTGAGAAGCGACCCTGGAAGCTCCGCAGTCACCATTGACGCGCCTGGTGGGATAGCCCTGGCGTTTAACGGCTATGGACGCCTAACTACAACGAGGGTGTACCAACTAGAATTGAGGTCTGCCCAAAATAGCGGTCTGTCCAAGCGCTGCCTGATCATCAGTCCTAGCGGCCGTCCCAGCATACGGATGGATAGCAATCATGACGGCAACTGTATTAATGGTTAATCAACGATCTTAGTTGCCA
>Ga0315275_10002537_pt1 | contig 16532 bp, 12 predicted proteins | sample YL17G03_0_MG_FD_205557 | JGI IMG/M metagenome (GOLD analysis project Ga0315275, IMG submission 205557) | Sediment microbial communities from Yellowstone Lake, YNP, Wyoming, USA - YL17G03_0 | ecosystem: Environmental > Aquatic > Freshwater > Lake > Sediment | place: USA: Wyoming | collected... | reverse complement strand
GGATGCCGAGGCTGCAGCGGTTGAAACCGACGCGCGCGAGGTCGCGCAGCGAGTCGCTGGTGATGGTACGCGGGTCGAGCTCGATCGAGTACTCGCGATCGTCGCGGGCCGAGAGCTGGAAGTGCTGGCCCAGCTTGCCGATCAGCCGGTCGATCTCGAGGGACGTCAGGAACGTGGGCGTGCCGCCGCCGAAGTGCAGCTGCTCCACCTCGCGGTCGCGGTCGTAGAGCTCGCCCTGCAGTTCGATCTCGCGGTGCAGGCGATACAGGTACGCTTCGGCCTTCTCGTGGTTGCGGGTGATGACCTTGGTGCAGCCGCAGTAGAAGCAGGGGCTCGAGCAGAACGGGATGTGCACGTACAGCGACAGCGGTCGCGGGATCGGGTCCTGGTTGCTGGCGAGCGCGACGGACCGGTACTCGTTGATGCCGAACCGGTCCGTGAACTGCACGGCCGTCGGGTAGGACGTGTAACGCGGCCCCGACCGGTCATAGCGGCGGACGAGGTCGGCGTCGAACGAGATCTGGTGCGAGTTCATCTGCATTCCTGAATGCGCGGTACGAACCAGCCTGCGCTGGGTCCCGCTACCCCGCCTTGATGTGCGTCAAGGATGGGAATTTGACTCAGCCGAGCAATGGGTACATGCCGAATATACCGCACCTTTCTTCCGCCAAGGCGGGAGAGGGCACCCCCCACCGCTCCCGTTTACGGGAGAAAGCGTCCCCCACCTCTCCCGTTTACGGGAGAGGTCGGGCGTCAGCCCGGGTGAGGGTTCCATTCATCCGCTAGAATCCCGCCTTTCGTCGGAGGTTCACCCTTGACTACGGACACCGCGCCTTCCGCCGCCAGCCAGCCCATCGAGGCCGACGCCGTGATCGTCGGCGCGGGCCCGGCCGGCCTGTTCCAGGTCTTCGAACTGGGACTGCTGGGCATCAAGAGCCACATCGTCGATACGCTCAAGCACCCGGGCGGACAGTGCGCCGAGCTCTACCCTGACAAGCCGATCTACGATATCCCGGCGCTGCCCGTGTGCGGCGCCCAGGAACTCGTGGACCGCCTGATGCAGCAGATCAAGCCGTTCAGTCCCGACTTCCACTTCGGCGAGGAGGTCTCTGCGCTGCAGCGTCGCGACGACGGCCGCTTCGATCTGCAGACGTCCACCGGCACGCAGTTCATCGCCAGGGCGGTTGTCATCGCCGCGGGCCTCGGCTCGTTTCAGCCGCGCCGCCTCGGTGTCGAGGGTGGCGAGATGTTCGAGGGCAAGCAGATTCACTACCGCGTGAAAAGCGCAGCGGATTTCCACGGCAAACACCTGGTGATCTTCGGGGGCGGCGACTCCGCGCTCGACTGGGTGATCGACCTGAACGGCAAGGCTGCCAGCATCACCCAGGTTCACCGGCGACCAGAGTTCCGCGCCGCGCCCGCTTCCGTGGCACGCATGCAGGAGCTGGTGGCTGCGGGCAAGATGAATTTTGTCGAGGGCACGGCGGCCGCGTTGCGCACCGCTGGCAACCAGTTGACCGGCGTGACGGTGAAGCGCACCGACGGCGGGATGGAAGAGCTCGATGCCGACCACGTGCTCGCGTTTTTCGGCCTGCATCCGAAACTCGGACCCATCGCCGAGTGGGGCTTCGCGCTCGAAAAGAAAGCGATCGCGGTCGACACGGCGAAGTTTCAGACCAGCGTGCCCGGCATTTTCGCGATCGGCGACATCAACACCTATCCGGGCAAGAAGAAACTGATCCTGAGCGGCTTCCATGAAGCGGCTCTGGCGGCGTTCGCGATCGCCGAGCACCTGAATCCGGCCAGGAAAGTCCATCTGCAGTACACGACGACCAGCCCGATCATGCAGAAGCGCCTCGGCGTGAACGAGTAGGCTGCGGCGTGTACCAGCCGAGTAGCGCCCGTTGAACAAGGTACTGGCGGACCTGTTGAAGCTGCTCCGGCTGGAGCAGCTCGAGGTCAACCTCTTCCGTGGCGAGAGCCGTGACATCGGCAGCCCCCAGGTGTTCGGCGGGCAGGTGCTCGGGCAGGCCCTGATGGCGGCGAGCGAAACCGTCGAGGAGCCCCGGCTCGCGCACTCGCTGCACGCCTACTTCCTGCGCCGTGGCGATTTCGATGCGCCGATCGTCTATGAAGTGGACCGTAGCCGCGATGGCGGCAGTTTCACCAGCCGCCGTGTCGTGGCGATCCAGCATGGCCAGCAGATCTTCCACATGTCGGCGTCGTTCCAGATCGAGGAGGACGGGCCGGATCATCAGGCCCCGATGCCGGAGGTGGCGCAGCCGGAGGCGCTGCCCGACCTTGCTACCAGCCAGCGCCGGCAACTCGACCAGATGCCGGCGGAAAAGCGCCGTTACTGGTCGCTGGAGCGGCCGTTCGAGTTTCGCTCCGTGGAGACCCTCGAGATGGGTGTGCCACGGCCGGGTGTGCGCCACGTCTGGTTCCGGCTCATCGACGATTTCCCCGTGGACAACCAGGTGTTGCAGCGTTGTCTGCTGGCCTACGTTTCAGACTTTCATCTGCTCGAGACGGCCACGCTGCCGCATGGCCTTTCCTATCGCGCCGGGGATGTGACGCTCGCCAGCCTCGATCACGCCATGTGGTTCCACCGTCCGCTCAAGATCGACGAGTGGCACCTGTACGCGCTCATCAGCCCGAGCAGCTCCGGCGCGCGCGGGCTGGCCTTTGGACGCATCTTCGACCGCGCGGGCCGCCTCGTCGCAAGCACCGCTCAGGAGGGACTGATGAGAGAGCGCCAGCCATGATGCGACCGGCGGCAACCACGAGGCTGTCGCGAAGCCGTAACGTCCCGCGAATAGTCTCCGCCGACACGTGACCGAATCGTTCGACGACATGCTGCGGCCCAGGCTCTCGCGGCGCGCGCTGCTCCGCGCCGGCTCCCTGGCGGCGCCCGCGGCGTTGTTGCTGCCGGGCGTCTGCCATGCCGCTGGCGTCGCAGCAGGACCGGCCGCGGCGCCCGGCCTGCGGTTCATTCCGATCGCCGGATCACGCGACGATACGGTCCGCGTGGCGCCCGGATACACGTCTCAGGTCTTGATGCGTTGGGGCGACGCGATGTTTCCCGGCGCCGCGGCGTGCGATACCCGGACGCTGATGGCAGGTTCATTGCTGCGCGCCGGCTCTGCGGCGGCGCAGGAACGCCAGTTCGGCTACAACTGCGACGCCATCGCGTACTTCCCGCTCGATCGCAGCGGGCGGCGCGGCCTGCTCTGCGTCAACCACGAGTACACGAACGACGAGCTGTTGTTTCCCGATCGTCGCGGCATGGGTCGCGAAGGCGCTCAGCAACTGGCCGACTGGTCCAGGCGCTATCCCGAAGCGGCGCGCCTCGAAATAGCGGCACATGGTGTTTCCGTGCTCGAGATCGAACTCGTGGGGGAGGCGTGGCGGCCGATCATCGGTTCACGCTACGCGCGACGCATCACCGGACGCACGCCGATCCAACTATCGGGACCGGCGCGCGGCAATGAGTTGTTGCGCACGAAGTCGGATCCGTCGGGGACGCGTGTGCTCGGCACGCTCGCCAACTGCGCGGGCGGGCGCACACCGTGGGGCACGTACCTCACCGCCGAGGAAAACATCGACGACTATTTCGGCGGCTTCGGCTCGTATTGCTCGAGCGCAGGCGCCGATTCCCGGGTGCTCGCCGCGCACCGGCGTTTTCCCCTGCTCGAGGCGGGTTATCACGGCTGGGAGCACACGCAGCCGCGCTTCGACGTGCGCTTCGAGCCGCGCGAAGCGCTGCGTTTCGGCTGGCTGGTCGAGATCGATCCCGAGGAGCCGTCGGCGCCGCCAGCCAAGCGCACCGCGCTCGGGCGTTTCAGCCACGAGAGCACTGCCTGTGCCGTCGCCAGGGACGGCCGCATCACGGTGTACATGGGTGACGACGACAAGTTCGAATACGTGTTCAAGTTCGTCACGCTGGGCAAGTGGAACCGGCGTGAGCGCACGGCCAACCGCGACCTGCTTGATCACGGCGTGTTGTACGCGGCCCGCTTCGATGCCGATGGATCCGGCGAATGGCTGCCGCTGGTGCACGGCCAGGGTCCGCTCACGGTGAAGGCCGGCTTCGCCGACCCGGGCGAGGTGGTGATCAGGGCGCGCGCAGCGGCGGATCTGCTCGGCGCCACGCCTATGGACCGCCCGGAGGACGTAGCCGTCAACCCGCTCACCGGGCGGGTCTACGTCGCCTTCACGAAGAACGGCGATCGCACGGCCAAGTCGCAGCTGGCCGACAACCACGGCCGGCAGGTCGATCGCCGCGTCGATGCAGCCAACCCTCGCCCTGAGAACGAGCAGGGGCACATCCTCGAGATTCTCGAGGACGGTGACGATGCGGCGGCCCTGCGTTTCCGCTGGAACATTTTCATGCTCGCCGGCGATCCGCGGTCGCCGGATTCGCGGTTCCTCACGGATGCTGCGGCGCTGTTGCCTGGCCGGCTCGGCGCGCAAGACACCTACTACGCGGGTCATGTCGGCGCCGCAACGCCGGCCCCGATGGCCTGCCCGGACAATCTCGCATTCGACCCCGGCGGCAACCTGTGGATCTTGACCGACGGCACGCAGCCGCGGGGCGACAACAACGGCGCATTCGCGGTGCCGGTGACGGGGCCGGAGCGGGGGAACCTCAGGCAGTTCATGAGCGCGCCCGTCGGTGCGGAAGCCTGCGGCTGCGAATTCACGCCCGACGGCGAAACGCTGTTCCTGTCGATCCAGCACCCGGGCGAGGGCGGTTCCGTACGCAAGCCGACGAGTCACTGGCCGGACGGTGAAGGTCTGCCGCCGCGACCGAGCGTGATCGCCGTACGCAGGCGTGGTGGCGGGCGCGTCGGCGGCTGACTCACTCCATCGCGAGTTCGAACCGCACCTTGCCGTCCTGCGGGGTGACCTTGCCGTCCTTCGCCAGGAACACGCGCTGCGGATCGAGGCCGGTGTCGGTGAGCAGCGCCTTCTGGATAGCCTCGGCGCGCTGCTGACCCAGCCGCTCCAATTCGGCAGCGCCCGGCGCGAGGCGCGCGTGCGCTTCCTTCTGCAGGTACTCGATCGCCGCGGTCTCTGCCAGCGCCTTGGCGTCCTTGCGCGACGTGCCGTCGGGCGCGGCGGGCGGTGGCGGAATCTGCGGCGGCGCGCCGGTGACCTGCTGCGCCAGCGCGGTGAGCACTTCGATCTTCCTGTCCGGCTCGAGCGTGTCGAAGGCCGGCAGGGGCTTGTCGTTGGACGCCTTCTTGCCGCGCAACACCTTTTCCATCGCAGCCTGCAGCTCGACTGCGTACCGTTGGTCCGTCAGTGACGCGAGGTCCAGTTCGGCGAGTGCGCCGATCGGCACGCTCAAGCGGATGTCGGACTTGGGAGCGAGCGTCTTCGCGAGGCCGGCGAGGCGCTCTGCCGTCGGCGTGTCGAGCACGGCCTGCCCCGGCGCGAAGTCGACGAACTGCGCTTCCTCCGCACCCTTGAACAGCGCGCCCAGTGCCTTGAACGGAGCGGTAACCGCCTTGGTCAGGATGTTCTTGATGATCTGCCAGACGATCGGCCCGATGCGGAACTTCGGGTCGTCGAGCGTGCCCGTCACCGGGATGTCGAGATCGATCACACCGTCCGCGTCCTTGAGCAGGGACGTGGCGAACTTCACCGGCAGCGACGCTTCGCTCTTTTCAGCGGTAGCCTCGCCCCATTCGAGCTGGTCGATGCGGATGTGGTGCCTGGCGTCGAGCTTGCGATCCTCGATGGTGTAATGCAGGTCGGTGGTCAGCTTGCCCTTGGCGATGTTGTAGCCCGCGAACTTGCCGGAATACGGATTGAAGATCGGCAGCGAGATGTTCTCGAACTTCATGCCGATGTCGGTGAATCGGTCGTAGGCGAACGGTTGCACGTCGCCCGCGATGGTGACCGGTGAGAATTCGCCTACCTTGCCCTTGAAGTCCACCCTGGCGTGCGACTGCGGATCCGAAGACATGCCGGTCACCTGGCCGTTCAGTTCCGTGATGTTCGCGGCGAAGTCCGGCTTGATGCTGAAGTCCGCAAAATCCATCTGCCCGTTCTCGAGCCGCAATTCGCGGATACGGATCGGCATGCCGGTCTCTTTCAACTCCGGGGCCGGCGGGGGAGGCGCCTTGGCGCGCGCGTCGGCCGCGGCCTCCGCCGCCTTCTTTTCGGCACGGACTTCGGCGCGCGTCTTCCTGCGGCTGGCTTCGGCCGCCGCCGCCGCCTCCGCGGCCTGGCGCTGCTGCAGTTCGGCCGCCGTTCCCTGCGGGTCGAAAACAGCCGCGACGTTCAACACCTGGTTGGAGCTGATGATCACGCGATTGAACGGCTTGACGACCCGGATCCGGTCGATGCTCATGGCATCAGGACCCATGTCGTAGCGCAGCTTCGTCAGTTCGAGGCGATCGAAATTGAAGAAATCCTGCTCGAGCGCGTTGTCGATCGACTTGAAGCCCTGCACGGTGACGTCGCCGGCGAAGCTCATGTCCGCCGCCGGGCTCTGCGGCGGGGTCATCGCGAACTTGCCCTTCATCGCCAGCGTGCCACCCTTGATCGTGAGATCGGTCGAGGCAGCTGCGTAGGGTTGGACGTCGCGCAGGTCGAAGCCCTCCATCGCGATGTCGACATCCGCAGCCAGCGGGTCCGGCGTGAGCTGGCCTGAACCGGTCATCGCGCCCTTGCCGTTGATCTTCGCGTCAAAGACGAGCGGCAGCGGCTTGCCGAGATCCAGGCTCAGGTTCTTCAGGCCGACATTGAGCGGCGCGATCGCGAATTTCGCGGCAGGGGTCAGCGTGCGATCTTCGAAATCGATCGCGGCGTCCTGCACGTCCACGCCGCCGACCTGCACTTTCCAGTCGTTGCCGCCAGTGGCAGCAGACTCCGCAACTGGAACCGGTGCTGCAGAGGGCGCCGCCGGCGCAGCGCGATCTGCCGCGGCAGCTTCAACCGGGGCCGGGGCCGCGCTCGGCGCCGGCGAGAACATGTTCGTCAGGTTGATCGAGCCGTCCGCCGCCATCCACATCTGCGCCGTCATGCTGGCGAGCGTGACGTTGCCGATGGTGACCGTCTGCTCCGGCATCGCGATCCTGGTGTCGCTGAGCGTCAGGTTGGGCACCTGTACCCAGTCCGTATCGACGCCGCGAGCACGCAACGCGAGTCCGGACAATTCGATCTTCGGCAGCTCCGCTTTGACGTCCGTCGTTCCGCCGAGCGCGACCTTGTACGTGCCGCCGAGGTTGATCACGCCTTTCGTCAGGCCGAACGGCAGCGAATCGCCCAGGAAATCGGCGACTTCCGTGGCGCTGAGGTTCGCGATCTTGAAGTCGCCGTGCGACGAGATGCCAGGCTCCAGTGCGAACTGTCCCTTCCAGTCGAACTGCGCGCCCTTCGCGCCGACTGCCGAGAAACCGAAGTCGCCGCCTTCGGGCGTGGTGCGGAAATCCTGCAGTGTGAATTCGATCGGCGCGAAGCGGCGCTCGTAATCCGTAATCCGCTCCTGGTCGAGGTAATCCGCGATGCCGCTGCTCACGACCAGCGACTGGATCCACACGCTCGGGAGTTTGTTGTTTTCCGGCTGCGGCTCGGGCGGGGTCTTTTCCCTGAGCGCGAGGTCGGCGAGGTTGACCTGTCCGTCCGGCCGGACCACCGCGCGGATGGCGGGCGCCTCGATGTCGATGTGCTTGAAGGTGTAGGCGCGGTTCCAGAGGGACGACACTTCGAAGTCGACGAACAGCCGCTTGAAGCCGAGCATCGTCTGCTGGTCGGCGTCCGGCAAGGCGACGTCCTTGATTTCCAGTTGCAGCTTGAACGGGTTGAAGCCGACCTCGCCGATGGCGAGTGGCCGCCCGTACTGCTCGCGAACGTACGCGATGGCCTTGCTGCGGATGAGCTTCGGGGCGGCGTAGAAGCCAAGCAAGGCGTACAGCCCGACCAGCGCGACGAGGATGGCCGCGACCCAGAATATCTTCGACTTGAGCAGCTTCCCCATTGGAATCCTGCGTGGGAAGGCCCGCCGCAGGTCTCTCCTTACTTCTCGCTGCCGAGCCAGCGGTACAGGTAACCCGCGATCAGCGCGCCGATGATCGGGGCCGCCCAGAAGAGCCACAGCTGCCCGAGGGCCCAGTCGCCTACGATCAGTGCCGGGCCGGTGCTGCGCGCAGGGTTCACCGACGTCCCTGTCACCGGGATGCTGATCAGGTGGATCAGCGTCAGCCCGAGTCCAATCGCGATCGGCGCGAAACCCGCCGGCGCGCGGCGGTCGGTGGCGCCGAGGATGATCAGCAGGAACATCAGGGTCATCACGACTTCGCTGACGAAGCCCGCCGCAAGTGAATAGCCGCCCGGTGAATGCGCGTCATAACCGTTCGAGCCAAGGCCGCCGGACAGGTCGAAGCCGGCCTTGCCGGACGCGATCACGTACAGTACGAACGCGCCTGCCACCGCGCCGAGCACCTGCGCGACGATGTAGGGAACGACTTCGCCGGTGGGATGCCGCCCGCCCGCCCAGAGGCCGACGGTGACGGCGGGATTCAGGTGGCAACCCGAGATGTGGCCGATGGCATAGGCCATGGTAAGCACGGTCAAGCCGAATGCGAGGGCGACGCCCGTGATCCCGATCCCGATCTCCGGGAATCTTCCGGCCAGCACGGCGCTGCCGCAGCCGCCGAGCACCAGCCAGAACGTGCCGATGAATTCCGCCGCAAGTTTCCTGGAAATGGGCATGCAATAATTCCTTGAGTTATTAGTGGTCTGGTCATGCAATACACCGAGCCGGCGGCCGCAGCCAACCGGTCGATTCCACCCCCGGGCTGCAATCTAACGAGTCGGGGAGGGTTCCGACAAGGGATTATTGAGCTCTCGGCTCCAGGCTCGCCCAGCGATCGGCGATCCGGCGCAGCGCCGTGTTGAAAAAGTCTGGCTTTTCCATCATCAGGAAGTGCCCGACTCCCGGGACCGGCACGACCCGGAAGCGCGGCTCGACCCGCCGGATGGCAGCTTCGTCGGTGGGCGGCGGGTCGGCGTTGATGGCCACGATCGGCACGTCCAGATCGGCCACGGCCTTGCGATAGTCCATCGCGAGCAGGGCTTCGAGCGCGGGAATCGCGACCTTGCGCGGCGCGCTCGACATGTCCTTGATGATCCACTTCTTCACGATCGGATCCGTCTGGTCGGTAAAGAAGTTATTGGCGACGAAGTCGGCGGTCGCCTTGGCGAAGTCCTGATGCATCGCGGCGAGCAGGGGTTCGGTCTGTTCCTTCGGGTACGGCGCTGCGATTTGACGCAACGTGTCCACGCCGACGATGCCGATCACCTTGCCCTGCAACTGCCGGGCCGCTTCCAGCGCCACCGGGCCACCCATCGAGTGCCCGACGAGAATCACGCGAGGCTGGCCGACGGCATTCACCACGGCGGCAACGTCGGCGCCGAAATTGGCCATCGACCAGTCCTTGCGCTTTTTTACGTCGGACTTGCCGTGACCGGCCAGATCGAGAGTAATCAAAGTGTAGGTCTGGGCCAGTTCGTTGAGTTGCGAGTCCCAGTATCCGGAGTCGCAGGACCAGCCGTGGATGAGCACGAGCGTCGGCTCACCCTTGCCGTAGACGCGATAACGTATCTTCGAATGATCCGACGCGAGTGATTTCACCGTGGCTTCGCGCGCCTCGGCCTGCGGTGGCACAGGCGCCCGTGGCGCCACGACGGCAGGGCTGGCCGTAGGTTTTGCCGGCACGGCCGCCGGCGCGGGTGGAGTCTTCTGGCCGCAGCCAGCCGCGATCAGACAGGTGGCGAAGGCAATCGACAGTGCACGAATTTTCATTGAGTTCAGGCCTGCGTAAGAGTCCAGAAAAAAACCGTCCGGTGCGGCATTGGGTGTTTGGCTCATGTCGGCGCGCAAGGACTGGGGGCGGGGGCTTCTGCCATGGGTCAGGGCTCCTGGTCGGCGTTCACGGCGGATCGGGCAGCACCTTGCCGGGGTTCATGATGCCGTTCGGGTCGAGAGCCTGCTTGATCGCGCGCATCACGTCGAGCTCGACATGTCCCTTGTGTTTGCCGAGTTCCGCGCGCTTCCGCTGCCCGATGCCGTGCTCGGCGCTGATGCTGCCGCGGAACTGCTGCACCAGGTTGTAGACGGCCGTTTCGAGTTCGTGCGTGTGAGCGAGGAACACCCGCGGGTCGTCACCGATCGGCTGGCTGACGTTGAAATGCAGGTTGCCGTCGCCGACGTGACCGTACGCGACGAGCCGGCCCGCGGGCACGATGGCCTGCACCGCGCTCGAGGCCTGGGCCAGGAATTCGGGCAGGTCGGCGACCGGCACGGACACATCGTGCTTGATGCTCGCGCCCTCGTGGCGCTGTGCTTCGGGCACCGACTCACGCAGCTTCCACAGCGCGTTGCGCTGGGCGAGGGATGCCGCGAACACCGCGTCCAGCACCAGGCCGTCCGTCATGGCCCGTTCGAGCGCCTCCTCGAGCAAGCCTCGGAGCGACGCGTCCGCGCGGGCCGTCGAGACCTCGCACAGCACGTAATACTCATGCGGCCGCTCCAGGGGATCGGTGACCCCCGGGATGTGACGCACCGTGAATTCGACTGCAATGCGCGGCAGGAATTCGAAGCTCGTGACGCAATCGCCGGTGGCGGCACGCACGCGCGCCAGCAGCTCCACCGCGGCGGAGGCATCGCGCACCGCGGCAAACGCCGTCTCGATCGTGCGCGGGACGGGATACAGCTTGAGGCTGGCGGCAGTCACGACGCCGAGCGTGCCTTCGGCGCCGATGAAGAGGTTGCGCAGGTCGTAACCCGTATTGTCCTTGCGCAGGCTCGTGAGCCCGTCGATGATCCGGCCGTCGGCGAGCACGACTTCGAGTCCGAGCACGAGATCGCGCGTGACGCCGTAGTGCACGGCGTTCAGCCCACCGGCATTCGTCGAGAGATTACCGCCGATCTGGCAACTGCCCTCCGAGCCCAGGGAAAGCGGGAAAAAGCGGTCCGCCGCCCGTGCCGCCGCCTGCACCTCAGCCAGCAGGCAGCCGGCTTCCACCGTGATCGAGAAATTGGCGGCATCCACCTCGCGCACGCGGTTGAGACGCCGCAGCGACAGGACGATCTGGTCGCCGGCCTCGCTCGGCGTGGCGCCGCCGCAGTAGCTGGTGTTGCCGCCGTGAGGCACGACTCCCACGCGATGCTCGTTGCAGATCGCGAGTACGACGGCGACGTCGTTGGTCGAGCCCGGGCACACGACCAGAGGGGTGGCACCGTGGTAGAGCGAGCGGAAGTCGACCAGGTACGGTTCGATGTCGGCCGGCGCATCCAGGCACGCCGCAGGACCGAGCGTGCGGCGAATGCGTTCGATGGCCGATTGGACGAACATCGGTGGGGCGGGCGTCATCGGCACCTGGGTTCCGTTCGTGTCAGTCAGCGCGCGGCGCCGCGAACTTCGCGATGACGAGTGCGAGACCGACGGCCAGGGCAAGCACGAGGATGGACGCCAGCGCGTTCGTCAGCAGGTTCGGCGCAAACAGCAGCATGATCCCGAAACCCAGCATCATCAGGCCCGAGATGAGCTTGAGGATGCGGCCTTCCGATTCGGTCAGTTTGCGTGCGCCCATGGTCCTGGTGAATACGATGACGATGGCCAGCAGCGGCACGACGTAGATCACGTTATAGGCCGCCAGCCACGCATAGTACTGCCACGATTCGAGCTTCGCGAGCGTGAGAGCACGTGTGTAGACCATCGGGAACCCGGCCGTGCACAACAGTTCGTAGGAATTGGCTACGATCGCCAGCAGTACCGTGCTGACGAGCATCGGCCCCATGGCGCCCGTGGTCACCACCTCACGCATGCGCTTGAAGAGGCCGGGCTTGGCGGAATCCGGGATCGAGAGGCTCGGCCCCTCCTTGAACCAGAAGTAATCCTTGATGTTCAACGCCGCCACCGTGAGCGCCACCAGGCCCGCGACGACGGTGATGACGCGCAGTTCGCCCGCGATCAGGAAGACGTTCAGCCACGCGGCCATGAACACGAAATAGACGATGCCCGAGAACAGGACGAACGTGCCGCCGACGATGGCCATGCGGGTGCGGCTCCTGGCGTGCACCAGCAGGCTGAGCAGGAACAACAGCACGAAGAACGCGCAGGGGTTGAACGCGTCCATGCCAGCCAGCACGAGCGTGAGCGCCGGGAGCGAGAAGGCCTGAGCGCTGACGGTGCCAATGAACGGCAGGTGGATCGTGGTTCCAGGGCCTTCCGGTGCGAGAGCGGTGGTTGCTCCGCCAGTCGTGGCAGAGGGTGCCGTGGTAGACGGCGTGCCGGCAGCGGTACCCCGGTGGACAAGGCGCTCGGCGTGGCACGACTCCAACGCCTGGATCAGTGCGGCGCCCGTGGTCTCGGCACTGTCGTAGCCGATCAAGACTTGACGGCAGAACACGAAGCCCGGGACCGACAACGCCTCGACGCCCAGCGACTGGGCGGTGTCGTAATAGAGGCGTGCGTTGGCCTTGTTGTCCTTGACAGCGTAGCGCTGCAACTCCAGCCAGGGCGTGCGGGCCGCAAAATCGTTCACCAGCGGCCTGGCGGCCTGGCAGTGCGGACAGGTCGGCGAGAAGAAGTAATAGAGCCGCACGGTCGGTGAGCCATCGGCCGCCGTGCCGTACCAGAAGGCATCCGACCTGGGATCAGGGTTCTCGGCTCCGACCGGTCCGGTCAGCATTACCAGGGAAACGAAGATCAGGAGACGGATCAGGGTCATGTCGATCGGCCCACGCCAGCAAGAGTGCGCGCATGATAGCGGGGCCGGGCCACCTGGATCTCCGGTGTTCTACTGATGGCGCCAGTGGCGGGACGCTGACCGCCCCTACCAATCGTTGGCACGCTCCGCGAATTCGGCTGACTGCGGACGCACCTCCGCGTCGATGTCGTCGGTCTCGATGTCGAGGTGCACTCGGCTCGGATGCGAGACCGACTGCACCTCGATATGCAGTTGTTCGCCGGGATCGACGAGCTTGACGTACTTGTCGCCCTCGGTCCCCGGCAGTTGCTGAATCTCCATCCCGAGCGCGCCGCCCCAGAACCGGGCCGCGGCGGACAGGTCGCTCGTGTTGCAGTCGATGATGAAGCCGGCGAGTTTGCTCTTGTGCAAGTTGCTGAAAACGCCGTGCCGGCGGCCCGTTGAGGCAGATGTCGTCCCGGCCGCGCGGTGGATCCTGGCAATGCAGGCGCGGATGAACATGGCGGTTTCTCAGTATCGGCCGTGGGTCTTGTACAGGTAGTTGGTGAGTTCGACCGTCTGCATCGAGAGGCGGCGTTGGATGTCGTGCACCACGCGCACGATGGCGCGCATGACGCGATAGACGAGCTGCGGATTCTTGTCGAGCAGGCCTTCGAGGTCGCCGCGGCTCAGGCCGAGGACGCGGGTGCTGCTCATTGCGACCAGCGATGCATAACGGGTGGCGCCGTCGAGGAACGACAGTTCGCCGACGACGTCGCCAGGGCGGATCGTGTTGATCGTGAGTTCGTTGTCGGTTCCGGCGGCCTTGATGACGCCGAGCACGCCGCTCGCGACGACGTACAGGTGGTCGTCGGTGTCACCCTCGCGGACCAGCACGTCGCCCTGGGCGAGGTCGCGCAGGGTCATTGCGCCGGCGAGCGCCTGGCGCTGCTCGTCGGTCATCTCGACCGCGAGCTTGGAGTTGCTGAGGCCTTCGAGGATGGTGGCTTGGGTCATGGCGGGGGCTCCGGCAAGGTTCGGTGGTTGGCGCCGATTATCGCGGCCGCGTGGCTGGGGCGGTAGTAGGTGCAAGCCGCGAGTCGCGTTGGCTCCCCAGCGCGCCTGACGCGCGCGCCGACCGGCGCGCACCAGCGGGCAGCTGGCGTTCGTCTCCGAGTCGGTCCGGGAAGCCGTCCGCGACATGGACGTCGCGGCCGGAGCCCCCAGGGACGGGTTTACGGCGTCTTCCCGGACCGACTCGGAGACGAGCGCCAAAGGCTGCCCGCCACCTCAGCACCAACGTGCAGTGCGGATCAAGTCACCGAGGGAAGCCGACAGCGCGGCTTCGTCAGCAGCATCTGCACGTCGCCGATCTGCCTTTCCAGGAACCCACCCTCGCAGTAGCAGAGGTAGAACTCCCACATCCTGACGAACACGTCCGGATACCCCAGCTCCTTGACCGCCGGCAGTCGTGCAAAGAAGTTCTCGCGCCACTTCCTGATCGTGGTCGCGTAGTGCGGCCCGATGTCCTCGAGGTGAAACACCTTCATGTCCGTCGAGCGACGCACGGAGTCCGTGATGGCGGTTACCGAAGGAATGAAGCTGCCCGGGAAGACGAACTGCTGGATGAAATCGACGCTCTTCAACGCCTGCTCGTAGATCTGGTCCTGGATCGTGATGGCCTGCAGCAGCATGGCCCCATTCGCTGAGAGGAGCTGCGAGCACTTGGCCGTGTAGGTGTCGAGGTACTGGTGGCCCACCGCCTCGATCATCTCCACCGACACCAGTCTGTCGTAGGTTCCCTTGAGGTCGCGGTAATCCTCGAGCAGCAGCGTGATGCGATCCGCAAGCCCCGCGGCGGCGATCTTCGCCTTCGCCCAGTCGTGCTGCTCCTTCGAGATGGTCGTGGTCGTGACGCGGCAGCCGTAGTTACGCGCGGCGTGAATAGCCAGCCCTCCCCAGCCCGTGCCGATCTCGACCAGATGGTCCGCCGGGGAGAGTTGCAGCTTGCGGCAGATGCGGTCGAACTTCGCGAGCTGCGCCTCGTGCAGCGTGGCTTCTTCCCGCGTGAAGATGCCGCAGGAATACGCCATGGTCTCGTCGAGCATCAGCGCAAAGAGCTCATTGCCGAGATCATAGTGCGCCGCGATGTTGCGACGGCTGCCGTCGCGGCTGTTGCGGTTGGCCCAGTGCAGCGCCCGTCGCACCGGGGCGGCGAGGATGGCCGCGCCACCTTCCAGCGACTCCATCACCTCGCGGTTCGCGACGAACAGTTGCACGAGGGCTGTCAGGTCGTCGGTGCGCCAGTGGCCACGGACGAAGGACTCGCCGCCGCCCACCGTCCCACCGAATGCCGCGTCGGCAAACGTCTGCGGGTGCAGCACTTCCAGAGTCGGGTGCAAGTCGCATTCGGCCGTGCGACGCCCGAACACGAGACGGTTGCCGCCTTCGATCACCGTCAGTTCGCCATGCTGCAGGTGCTTCAGGCGCGAGAGGAAGAGCTTGCGGCCGAGCCGCTGCAACCGCGTGCCTGCGCGGTGCAACGCGGTGCACTCGAGCGGATGGCCGGGGACGATGCCCGGCTTGGGCGTCGTAGTGGTGCTGGTGGTCGTCATGGCTCGGTTCTCTCGATGCGGCCGGCCCGCAGGCGATGGCCCGCGCCAGTCTTGTCGGGATGAGTCAGGAAGGGGGTGCGCTTCAACCACAGCCGCAGCGCCTGCCAGTAGATCGCGAACCCCACCTTGGCCGTCATGAGCGGATAGCTCACGAGCGCGGAGGAGAGCGAGGCGGAGGTGATCGGCTCGCGCTCGAGCGTCAGCGTCGCGTCGAACACCTCGCGGCCTTCCCGCCAGTTCTCCATGTGCACCAGCAGCCGATCTGCGGGGGTGTTGAAGCGCCAGTCGTAGTCCATGTCCATCGGCAGGAACGGCGAGACGTGAAAGTCCTTGCCGAAACGGAATCGCAGCTTGCGATCCACCGCGCCGTCGCTGGCGCGCGCGGGCAGCACGTAGCAGTGCTGCTCGCCCCAAGGCGTGTTGTTGATCTCGGCGACGATCGCGGCGAGCGTTGCCCCGTCGGCACCGAAGCAGTAGTAGAAGCTCACGGGGTTGAAGCCGTAGCCGAAGTAGCGCGGGTGCGTGAGGAGCCGAATCGGACCGGCAGGGCGCTCGCCCGAGCGGCTCTCCACCAGGTTGCGGATGCTCGTGTCGAGGCTCTCCGCGGGATCGCCGTGGTGATCCTCGCGCTTCCAGCGGGCAAGGGCGCGTCCCTGTGTGGACCAAAGCCAGCGCTCCTCGAACACCGTCGGCAGCTCGGCGAGGTCCAGGTAGAGCATGAACAGCTCGTACCCGAACTCGTGCGGCTGCGGCGTCTGCCGGCGGTGCCTAACCCACCCTTTGTAGAGGCAGCTTTGCATCGTGGGTCCGTTCGAGATCGAGGGCGAAATGCGTGAGCGCGGCCTGCGCGCTCACGACGCCGTCTTCGTGAAAGCCGCTGCGCCAGTAGGCGCCGCAGAAATAGGTGCGTGCCGCGCCGTTGACCTCGCGATGTCGCTTCTGAGCGGCAACACCCTTCGGCAGATACACGGGGTGATCGTACTGGTACGTGCCCAGGATGCTGCGCTCGTCGATCGCGCCACGGCGGTTGAGCGTCACGAGGAAGCGCTGTGGCGCATCGAGGGACTGCAGCACGTTCATGTCGTAGGTCAGCGCGACGGGCTCCTGCGGGTCGCGCAGCAGGTGATAGTTCCAGGCGGCGCGCGCGAGCGGGCGGCGCGGGAGAATCGACGCATCCGTGTGCAGGATGGCCTCGCTGCGTGCGTACGGAAA
>Ga0315275_10002536_pt1 | contig 16539 bp, 21 predicted proteins | sample YL17G03_0_MG_FD_205557 | JGI IMG/M metagenome (GOLD analysis project Ga0315275, IMG submission 205557) | Sediment microbial communities from Yellowstone Lake, YNP, Wyoming, USA - YL17G03_0 | ecosystem: Environmental > Aquatic > Freshwater > Lake > Sediment | place: USA: Wyoming | collected... | reverse complement strand
GGAAGGTAAGCCGGATTCGCGTTTCAATCTGAAGGCGCCCGACCTCATATGGGCCGGCAGCAAATATAAGCGGACCTGGTTGATCGGGTGGCTGACGGGCAAGGAAGCGCCGTTGTATGCCAAGGGGTACCGATGGGATCTGACCGAGGTCCCGTCCAAGCATCCGATGGTCACCGAGTCGGAGGCCAACGCCATCGCCGATTATTTTGCTGAGCACAACAAGGATCCGCGAGTCGCAGTCGGCGCGTTCGATCTTGCAAAGGTGACGAAGTTCGAGGCCGGGTTCGGCGGGATGGCCTTTAAGGCGCATGCCTGTCTCGGCTGTCACGTCATCGAAGAGAACGGCAAGATCATCGGGGGGCCGCAGAGCGCATCGCTTGTCGCGTCCGGGCAGCGGTATGACAAGGATTGGCTCTTCCGTTTCGGGCAGAACCCACAAGACTTTGTGCCGCACAGCGGGGAGTTTCTGGCCGATGCGACAGAACCACAGCTTCGCGCGGTGATCGGGTTCTTAATGGTCCAGGGTGTGAAGGACTTCAAGTACTACGAGCCCTGGACCAGTCCGGAGTTCGGCATGGCCAGCGTGGATCGCGGCAAGGTCGTCTACAAGGAATATTGCTCGCAGTGCCATGGTGCAACCGGCAAGGGTGACGGACCAGCAGCGTCTGGATTGGACCCGAAACCAGCGATTCATGCTAACATTCCATTTGAAAAGCTCCCGATCGACTATCTCTATAACGTCATCAACCATGGCGGAGCGGCGATGGGCAAATCGCCGAACATGCCCTATTGGAACTTGACGATCGGTCAGCAGGGCGTGGCCGATGTGATGGCCTACTTGAAGGCGACCTTTAAAGGTGCGCCTGAATCGGCCGCTGTCGTATCGGGCGGAGGACCAACGGGCGTCTGTCCTCAAGAGCGAAAAACGGTGAAGGCTCCAGGGGACTTCTTGTCGAAAACCAATCCGCTTCCGTCTTTTGCGGGAACGATCAATGCCGGCAAAACGTTATTCCTTCAATCGGCGCAGCCGATCGCCTGTGCGATGTGCCATGGAAAAGAGGGGAACGGGCAGGGCTTCATGGGAGCGGCGTTAGTACCCCCGCCGAGAAACTTTACGTGTGGCGCGATGATGAAAGACATTCCTGACGGACAACTGTTCTGGATCATTAAGAACGGGTCGCCCGGGACCGGTATGATGTCCTTTGCCGGGTTACCGGACGAGCAGGTCTGGCAGCTCATCCATTACGTACGCAGTCTTGCGAAATAACGCGTGAAGTGTGCGGACCAGACTGGTTGCTCTGGTTTGTTTGTTTGTCTCGTTGATTTGGTTGAACCAGATAGACCAAACAGACCAGATGGACCAGATCAACCTTCGCTCATCCGGCACATCTCGCTTCTCGTGCCCGCGATTGACGAACGACGAGTCGAAGGAGGTTTAGAGTGGCGACATTTATTATTTCAGGCAGCCGGGGTACCGACAATCCAACGATGGCGACGCTGCCGTTCATGGCAGCAAAAGTGGCAAAGGAGCAAGGGCACGATGTCGTGCTCTGGCTGTGGAATGAATCCGTGACGCTCGGACGCAAGGGGACCGCCGATCATGTGACGGGGGTGAACCTGACGCCGCTGAAAGATCTGCTGGCTGCCCTGCAAGCCGCGAATATCCCCATCTGGGTCTGCGGAGCCTGCGCTGTGGCGCGGCAGATCGGCGCCGGAGATCTCGTTTCTGGCGCAACGATCAAGGGTATGCCAGACTATATCAAGGCCGTGGCCGAACGTGACCGCAACGTCGCATTCTGATTCTGCAGCGAAGAAAGGAATCACCGTATGTCAGCCGATGGCGAATCGACTGGGAAGTCAAAAGGCCGAAAGGATCGAGGGAATGAGGCGGAGATCGGCGAATCCGTCGAAAAGGACGGGCAGCTAGATGTCAATGGGCTGGAGACCATTCCAACGATGGTGCCGCGGGGAGGGGATGGCTACCAACTGCCACGCAGTGGGTTGGTTGCACAGGCGCTAGGACGTATCGGCGAACCGGGCCACGCCCTGACCGACGATGATCTTCGGCGGGTCAACACGAGAAAAGGCCTCATTCAGCTGCTCGAGAACAAAACCATCGATATCGAAGAGGTGCGTAAGACGCTGCTGTATGAGCAAGAATTGCGGCAGTTGCAAGTCGAATTGGTCAAGCTCCAACGGTGGGTGCAAAGCACCGGAGAACGGATCGCGATCCTGGTCGAAGGACGTGATGCGGCCGGGAAGGGCGGCACGATCCGCCGGTTCACCGAGCATCTGAATCCTCGTGCTATGCGGGTGGTCGCGCTGCCCAAACCGTCGGATGAAGAGCGGGGGCAGTGGTACTTTCAGCGCTATATCCGCCAATTGCCCAACAAGGGCGAGATCGTGTTTTTCGATCGCAGTTGGTACAACCGTGCGGTGGTTGAGCCGGTGATGGGATTCTGTAACAAGAAGGAACACCAGCGGTTTCTGCAGCAGGTTCCGGAATTCGAGCACATGCTCTACGAGGATGGCGTGACCATCATCAAGTTCTGGTTCTCCATCTCCAAGGAAGAGCAAGCGAAACGATTCGAAGCGCGCAGGCAGAACCCGCTCAAGCAATGGAAGCTGAGCCCGGTCGATGAGAAGGCTCAGGAGCTGTGGGACTCCTACACCCGCTACAAAGAGGAGATGTTCAGCAAGACACACGCGACGTTCAGCCCCTGGATCATTGTCAAAGCCAACGACAAGCAGGCGGCGCGATTGGAAAGTCTCCGGCACGTGCTGAACGTGCTGCCGTACAAAGGCAAAGAGGAAGCTCCTATCCGCCTGACACCGGACCCCAACGTGATCGCCCGATTCCACCGCAAGATGGTGGAATTGGATTTGTGACAGGTGACAGGAGCAACTATGCATCCGATTCATCCGGTCGTGGTCCATTTCCCCATTGCGCTGTTGTGCGTGAGCGTGGCGTTTGATGCCCTCGCGTCCCGCTGGCCGACCGGAGGTCTTCGCGAAGCAAGCCTCTATACCCTGCTGGCCGGCGTGATGAGTGCAGCGCTCGCGGTGGCCACGGGCGGGATGGAAGAGGACATCGCCAAGCGGGGCGGTGCGCCAGAATCGGTGCTTGAACTCCACGAGAGCTTGGGCACGGTCACGTTGGTCATCTTCGTTGCGCTGTTGGGATTGCGTCTTGCCATGCAGTGGGGGTGGCTCAAAGAAATCCGTTCTCTCACTCTCGGCCTTGGTGCGATCGGGATCGTCATCCTGGCTCTCACCGGCTATTGGGGCGGCGATCTAGTCTATACCTATGGAATTGGCGTGAAAGCTGTGATGTCCCCAGTGACTCCTTAATCCAATCCCGGCGCTCGACACAACATGCATCGCTGGTTCGAGTCTCCGTACCAGACGATTAAAGGAGTAAGGTGATGAAGACGAGTATGTTCCCATTGATAGTCGCAGTGGTGTTTTTTGCCGCCCACGCCGGGGCCGCCGAACGGCACATGATGCAGCCGCGGGTGTCGGCCGACAAGCTGGCCGAAGCCCGCGCTCTGATGAGCCCGTTGCCGAGCTCCCCGGAGATCGTCGCACAGGGCAAGGCGCTCTACAACGGCAAGGGGACCTGCTTCAACTGTCATGGAAAAGACGGGGACGGTAATGGGCCGGTGGCGGCTCAGCTGGATCCATCGCCTCGCAATTTCCAGCACCATGGATTCTGGCGCCATCGCACAGAAGGCGAAATCTTTTGGGTGATCAAGAACGGATCGGTCGGTACCAGCATGATTGGATTTGGCGGGCAACTGACGGACGAAGAGATCTGGACCATCATCCAGTATGAGCGTAGCTTTGGCGGCGAGCATGGACCTGGCATGATGGGCCATGGAGAAGGCATGGGACCCATGATGGGTTCAGGCGGCGGGATGGGCGGCATGGAACATCGTGGACCGAGAGGTGGGATGGGTGGTTGTGAAGGTGAACAGTGCGGCCGTTAACCGGGGATGGGGGTAAATAGAACGAGACGAAATGGAGGCGGCCCTCATGTCTCGCCCCTCGGGCGGACACATGAGACGCTGAGTGATGGTCTCGATGCTCAGAATCTAACAGGAGGCGGAAAAACTATTTTGGCATGCGAGAATTTCGATGGTCCGCTCGTGTGGTACAACAGCAGAACACTTCCGCGGGAGGCTCAAAAAGTCTGTCCAGCAAGGCCGCAGCGAGCGAAGACCCGAGGCGTACCCTCTGGGGTACGTTGAAGGTCTGAACGATGCGAGAACGCAGCTGGCGGACTTTTTCAGAATCCTGCCGGAGAAGGATCAGGGATGAACAAGATAAGAGCCTTCAGGAAGCGCCTGGTCTTGGCTGCGATCTTGATGTTCCTCACGGGGTGCAGCCTGCCTGCTCTTCCAGACGCAGGCAGGATCTATGTAGACCGATGGGCCGAGATCAAGGGTAGCGACAAGGATGTGAGCGAAATTCTCGCCGCCTTTAACAGAGCAGAGGAAGCGCTCCATGTGCGTGATCTGGACGGCCTGATTGCACTGTACTCAGAGCAGTATCGCTACCACGGGTTGTCCAAAGGCGATCTGAGAAAGATTTGGGAGGAAATGTTTGCCCGATATGACAACCTGACCAGCACCCACACGTTTTCAGGCATTCATGTTGGAGGATCGGCCAAGCAGCCCACCGCAGATATTTCCTGTACCGGCAGCTTGTGGGGGTTGTCGAAAGAAACCGGAAAGCGGGTGATCATCGACAGCTGGTTCTACGAAATTCACTACGTAGTCTATGAGGACGGAGCCTGGCGCATTCGAGGCCACGCGGGTGAGGATACCAAGGCGTTACCGTTCGGCACATCCCCCCATCCGTTTTTCTGAGCGATCTAGAGCAGGGAATACAGTATTTATTGCTGCGTCTTCTGCTATTATGGTGCGTGGTCTGCTGCCGGAACGGTTTTCGTCGCTCGTCGTTCCTGAGGTGCCTTTGGTGGGACATATTTCACAAGCAATTAAGATACGAGCCGACGCGTCCCTTGTAGGAGCGAGGAGGAAGAGCATGAACTATCTCATCGTAGTGATGTGGGCAGTGTTGAGTGGAGTCGGAGGACTTGCCTGGGCCTATGAAGAGCTCACTGTGTCAGATGGCGGAACTCTGTCTGGCACCTTGACGCTGGAGGGCAAGGTGCCAAAGCCTAAGGGCTACAATCTCACTACCATGCCGGACCAATACTATTGCGGGCGCATTTCTGATGGACAAGGCTGGCGCATCCTGCAACCGTTCCAGGTCGGGCCGGCGAACGAGTTTCGCGATGTGGTGGTCTATCTGGAAGGGATCGACAAAGGCAAACCCTTCGTTGAAAAGAGCGTGCCGCAAATCGAAGCGAAAGACTGCCTCTTCGTCCCGTTCACGACGGTCGTGCGGGATGATCAAACGGTGACGGTGGTCAACATGGACCCCGTCATGCACGACATTCAGGCCTATGAAACCTCGCATTTGGGTCCGCGCGTGCTGTTCAACGTGCCGCTGCCGATGAATCCGCAGCACCCGCGCAACTTGAAGGATCGCAGCGATGCCGGGATGTACCACAAACACATGGCCGGCCCGCCGATGAAGCAATTGGTCAATCTCAGCAAGGGCCGCCGGATCTTCGTCATGCAATGCGGCTTCCACGCGTACATGGAGAGCTGGGGCGTGGCCGTCACTAATCCGTACTTTGCCAAGACGGACGAGCAGGGCCGGTTCACCATGACCGATGTGCCGCCTGGTACCTATAAGCTGGTCGTCTGGCATCCCTATATCCGTACCGCGATCGAGCAAGCCGTCACCATCGGCCCAAAGGGAACAGTGCAGGCTAATATCGTGATTCCAGCCCCGACGGGACGGCTCTACGCCAACGAGGTGATGGAACATCCGTACAATCGCTACAACGTGCTCGAGGAAACGCAGAAAGAAATCGATCCGATGATCCACAAACAGGATCACTGAACAGGGAGTGACTAGGGTGCCAAGCACCCAGCAGCATACGCGCTACGGCATCATCGATGATGATCAGAGCCATATTGTGCCGAACCTGATCCGGTCCATGTCCTCCAGGAGGACGTGGACCTCCCTCTTGGAACCTACCTACCAGTTTCACTAAGCACTCCGGCAAAATTTCATCTCATCCCTCCTGGAGTGTTTCAGGCCATCACTGCGCTGAGCCGCTCTCTGTCACCTTTTGCGACAGCCTCTTTTTCATGTCAGACCTGAAATGCCCTAGGGACCGGTCTCCCTTCTCTACGCATTTCCTTAAGCCCTCGTTGAATCACAGTAATTAGTGATTCATTCGCGCTAATTCTAAGGGTGTCAGCTAACTGTTGCCTTTTGCGACAGCCTTCATTTCTCGAAAGACCTGGAATGCCCCAGGGGAACAGCTTCTATCCCCGAACGCCTTTATAAGACCTTGCCAAATTGAGACAATATTCGATCCACTTCTCGCACGTCTTTGGCACGAGCTTCGCTATTTCAAACTGCGAGAACCCTATTTATCCAAGGAGGAATCGTTATGGACAATCAAGAGACAAGATGTTCGGCACAGGCTGTTGCACTCGCCTTCTTAGGGGGGGCCGTGGCCGGGGTGGTAGCTGGCCTTCTTCTCGCCCCGCAGTCGGGGGAAGAGACGCGCCGGGATTTGAAGAGATATGCCAGGAGGGCCGAGGAAGAAATCCTGGAGAGGGCGAAGGAGGCGCGAGCCGCCCTTGACGAGACCATCGAGCGTGGGAAGCATTTCATCGCAGAGAAAACGGCGGATGTCGAGGCGGCGGTCAAGGCCGGACGAGAGACCATGAAGGAAAAAATGGATAAATGTTGTAGCTGACGTTGCCAATGTCAGGGAGGGTTACTGCGATGCTACCGGTCGACGATATTCGGAAGAAGCTGTTAACTCAACGGCGTAGCTTGTTTCGTCAGGTTGCCCAGACGGAAGAGGAGTTGCTCTGGTTTGAGACTGACGTCGAAAGCGAGGTGGAGGAGCGGGGACAGGGGGAGCGAATGGTTCAGCTGCTCGATCGTCTGGATGAGCGTATGAAGGCCGAGATCGAGGCGATCGACCGGGCGCTCGTCAAGGTTGGGACAACGCAGTATGGGCGATGTGAGCAATGTGGGAAGACCATCCCCCAGTCCAGGCTGGAGGCCGTCCCTGCGGCGTCTAGGTGTATGGCTTGCGCACAGGAGGGGGAGAAGCAGGCGGCGCTGAGGAAATAGGTGATGCGAGCAGTCCGCTTTCATGGCCGGGGTGGGCAGGGCGCGAAGACCGCGAGCCGCATCCTGGGAACGGCTGCGTTCCATGAAGGGTACCAGGCACAGGACTCACCGATTTACGGAGCTGAGCGGCGAGGCGCGCCGGTGGCGGCCTTTACGCGGATTGCCAAGGAGGTGATTCGCGAGCGTGGCCTCATCACCCGTCCCGATCTTGTTGTGATCGCCGATGCGTCGCTCATCCACGATCCTGCCGCCCGTGTGCTGGACGGTATCGATGAACGAACGGCGGTGTTCGTCAATTCACCATTGACAGCCGAACAATTGGGTGCCCAGACCTCGCTTTCCGGTCGTCTAACCACGTTGGATCTGACCGACATCGCTCTGCAACAGTTTGGAAAGGGCGGCGCGATCAGTGCCTTGCTCGGGGCCGTGGCAGGACGGCTCATCGGACTTCGTCAGGAGTCGGTCAGCAAAGCCATTGCACGGGAGTTGGCCGACCTGGGACTCACCGCGTCGGTGATTGAGCGCAATCAAGCGGTCGCGCTTCAGTGCTATGACGCCGTTCGCACGGTGTCCGTGGTAGCAGGCGCCCCGCAGCCGATCACTTCGGCGCAGCTTCAAGTGCCGACGTACGAACCTCCGACCAGAGGAACCGCCAGGATCAGCGCCGCAGCGAATTCAATTCTACGTGAAACCAGCGGCTGGCGAACCTTTCGGCCGGTACTGGTGCCCGACAAGTGCAATGGCTGCTGGCTCTGTTTCGCCTATTGCCCCGACGGGGTGATTTCAATGACCAAGGACGACAGGCCCGTGATTGATTACGCCCATTGCAAGGGATGCCAGATCTGCGTCCATGAATGTCCGACCGAGGCATTGGTGGCCGAGCGGGAGCAGGAAGGAGCGGTGGCATGGAAGGCGAAATGATGACGGGCAATCTTGCGGCAGCGTGGGGGGCTCGCCTGGCGGATGTGGATTACATCCCGGCCTTTCCCATCACGCCGCAGACGGAAATCGTGGAGGCGCTGGCCAAGTGGTGCGAGAGCGGCGCGATGGCGGCGCGGTTTGTGACCATGGATTCCGAACATTCCATGATGACGGCGGCCGGAGCTGCCGCGGCCACGGGAGCCCGGGTCTTCACCGCAACCTCCAGTCAGGGATTGCTCTATGCCCTCGAAGTCCTCTATTCGGTTTCCGGCTGGCGCGCGCCGCTCGTCCTTGTCAACGTCTCCCGGGCGCTGGCGGCGCCGATTACGCTCGAGCCGGATCACAACGACGTGCTGGCCGCGCGGGACTGCGGTTTTCTTCAGATCCACGCCGAGACCTGCCAGGAAGTGCTGGACTCGATTCTCATGGCCTATCGGATCGCAGAGGATGAGCGGGTCATGTTGCCGGTCATCGTCAATCTGGACGGCTTCTATCTTTCGTTTACCCGCGAGCCGGTGATCATGCCGGATCCGGAGCAGGTCAAGCTCTTCCTGCCGCCCTTTCGTCCGGCGCACCTGGGCTTCAAAGCCTCGGCACCGCATGCGTTCGGCGTGGCTGTCCTAGGCGGGACGCCCTACTCGTACTTCCGTCATCAAATGCATCTGGCTGCCATGAACGCCTTGGAGGTGCATCAGGAAGCGGCCGCGGGATTCGAGCAACGGTTCGGGCGGCGGTACGATGTGGTTGAGGGCTACCGGCTTGACGATGCGGAAGATGTGCTCGTCATGACCAATGCCTTTGCGAGCAAAGGCAAGGTCGCGGTCGATGAGGCCAGGGCAGAGGGCAAGCGAGTGGGATTGCTGCGGCTCCGCATGATCCGCCCCTGGCCGGCGGACGCTATCCGTCAGGCGTTGCAAGGTCGCCGGGCTGTGGCAGTCCTGGATCAGAATCTGTCTCCGGGGCAGGGCGGCATTCTCTTTCAGGAGATTGCCGCCTGTCTGTACCATGAAGCGTTGCGGCCGCGGGCGCTCTGTTCTTTCATCGGAGGTTTGGGAGGAAAGAATCTGTCGGAAGGTGAGCTTCGGGCGATCTTCGAGCAGACGGCAGAAGCGGGAGTCCGTGGGAAAGGGATCGGGCCGATCTTGCTGTACACAGAAGCTGAACACCGCGAGATGGTGCAGCTCCAGGTTCTTGCCGCCGGACCGAGAGCTGCGAGCTGAAAGGTTCCGTCATGCCCTGGCAACGCGAGACATTTAAGAAGATCAAACAGATTCCCCGTGAAGAACACGTGCTTCCGGGAACGGCACTCTGTGCCGGGTGCGGAGGGCTGGAGGCGTTGCGGCTGGCCGCGAAGGTGTTGGGCGACGATGTCGTCTACGTAAATGCCGCCGGGTGCTTTACGATGCTGGCGGCCTATCCCTTCACCCCATTCAAGGGCTCGTGGCTCTACACTACGATGGGGTCCGCGCCTGCCGGTGCGCAGGGGGTGCGAGACGCATTGGATGTGTTGATCGCCAAGGGCCGGTTGCCGAAAGAAGAGGATCTGAAAGTGGTGGTGCTGGGAGGAGACGGCTCGACGTACGACATGGCCCTCTCTTCGACATCGGGCGCCATCACTAGAAAACTCGATTTCTATTATTTTTGCTACGACAACGAAGCCTACGGCAACACCGGTATGCAGCTCTCTCCCGCGACACCCTATGGCGCGCGGACGACCACTTCCCCCTGCAGCCTGCAGCACCCGGCCGGTACCACGCAGGAGAAGAAAGACATCTTTGAGATCTGGCGGGCGCATAAGCCGCCCTATATCGCGACCGTTGCGCCGCGCTACCCCTTGGATCTGGAAGAGAAATTCGCAAGGGCGTCGAAATTCACAGGGCCGAAGCTGTTCCTCGCGCTCTCCGCTTGCCCCACCGGCTGGCTCTACGATCCGGGAGAGACTCCGGAAGTGGCCAAGTTGGCTGTGGAGACTGGTCTCTGGCCCTTGAAGGAGGCGATCAACGGAGCAGTTACCCACACCTACATTCCCAAGCGCAAGCCGGTAGAAGAGTATCTGAAGTTACAGGGCCGGTTCCGGCATTTGTTTGAACCGACCAGGCAGGAGGAAGCTATTCGGCACATTCAAGCGCGGGTCGATGACTATTGGAAGCAGGTCAACAGATAACTAACTTGTATGGGGGTGACCCATGGAAATAAAAGTGTTGTTGTGCAACTGCAAAGGGCTCTGTGATTCATTCAAAGACTCCGACATGAATAAACTCCCGTTCGAAGTCGAATCGGACCTGGATGTGAAGTACACCGTCCTCAGCCCGCAGTTGTGCGGCCAGGGAGGGAACGCAATTTTGGAAGAGGCGATGAAGGCTGCCAAGCCGGATAGCTACCTACTCGTTGGCGCCTGCGCCCCGAAGGCCCAGGAGAAGCTCTTCAAGAAACTCATTCGCGCGACCGGCTTCAATGAGAAGCACTTCGTCCCCGTGGATATCCGTGGCACCGACAACAACGGAATCCTGGATCGTCTGCGCGAGGCCGTCGCAGGGATACTCAAACAAGAAGAGGTGAATCCCGCTACAACCTGAGATCCATCGCCTGATTGAGAGTGGGATGGATTTTCTCTTGCTTGACTCATCAAGAATTATTGTTACAATACAGCCATGACGGTTACTATCAAGCGGCGTGATACAGGCATGAGCCTCTTTCATGTCGTATCAGGTGAAACGCGGCTGGAGATCATGGAGCGCCTGAAAGAGGGTGAGCGATGTGTGTGCGACCTCACCGAGGCACTCAAGACGGGGCCGTCGCGTCTGTCCTTTCATCTGAAAGTGCTCAAGGATGCGGGGCTGATCATGGATCGTCCAGAGGGCCGATGGATTTACTATTCCCTTAATGCGGAAGCCCTGGCAGAATTGGAAGCGGTGGTTCAATCGTTACAGGACTCACGCACACGAGTGGGCACCTCATCCCGGTGTTGTTAGTTTTTGGCGCTGAGCAATCAACATTTATTGATGAGTAGAAGGAGTGCGCGATGGACAGCCAGGAGATCAAGAAATTTGTGAAGGCCGAGTATGGGCAGGCGGCGTTGCAGGCGAAACGAGGCGGCAGTTCATGCTGTGGATCGGTCTCGGAACGAGCCGCCCCAATCACTTCCAATCTCTATGAGGTGAAGGACACAGAGGCCTTACCGGCGGAGGCCGTATTGGCCTCAATAGGGTGTGGAAATCCCACAGCCTTGGTCCAACTCAATCCTGGCGAAACGGTCTTGGATCTCGGGTCAGGCGGTGGGATTGATGTCTTACTGTCGGCCCGTCAGGTTGGACCGACCGGTAAAGTATATGGGCTGGATATGACGGACGAGATGCTCGCCTTGGCGCGGGAGAATCAGCAGACATTGGGTGTGCAGAATGTGAAGTTTCTCAAGGGCGAGATCGAGGACATTCCACTGGGAAATCACACCGTCGACGTGATCATCTCCAACTGTGTCATCAATCTCTCGTCCGATAAAGATCGCGTGCTGGCTGAGGCGTTCCGAGTCCTGAAGCCAGGCGGTCGGCTTGCCGTCTCGGATGTGGTCGTGCGTGGCGACGTCCCGGCTGAGATTCGTCACAGTGTCGAACTGTGGATGGGCTGTGTGGCTGGTGCCTTAGAGGAGTCTGTCTACCGCGACAAATTAGTGAAGGCAGGGTTTAACAATGTCGAGATTGTGCCCACACGCATCTATCGCGCCGAGGATGCCAAGGACTTCTTAGCCGGCGCGGGACTTAATGTGAAAGCGCTTGCGCCGCAGATGGATGGTAAGTTCATGAGCGCCTTCATCCGCGCAAGGAAACCACTGGAATCTGAACAGAGACCGATCTAGGACACTCCCCTGTGATCGTGCGACGGCACAGCAGACGATTTGCACTCGAAAGGAGACGACATCGTGAATATCCTGTTCCTCTGTGCCGGCAACTCCTGTCGGTCTGTGCTGGCCGAGGCCACGTTCAACGCGCTGGCAGGCCCTGAGATGCGCGCCATGAGTGCGGGTAGCCATACGACCGGCACGGTACATCCCCGATCCCTGGCGCTCTTACGGCGCGAGGGCATCTCGACCGAGGGCTTGCACAGCAAGTCGTGGGTCGGTCTGCCGTCCATTCCGGATATCGTTATCACGGTGTACGGTAACGCAGCCGGTGAAACCTGCCCCGCCTATCTCGGTCCGGTGTTGCGCGCCCATTGGGGTGTGGAGGATCCGGCCAAAGCGATCGGAACCGAGGCTGAAATTGACGCCCGGTTCGAGCAGGCCTATCGCACCTTGCGCGCTCGGATCGAAGCATTCCTGAAACTGCCGATCGACCGGCTCAGGCATGATCGTGAGCAGTTCACGGTCGAACTAGACCGCATTGAAAAGCTTTCGTAACAGGCGTTCCTATTCACTCTCACGTTTCAATTTCATGGAGGTTCAACATGACGAAGATCGAGGTCTACGACGGAGCGATGTGCTGCAGCACCGGTGTGTGCGGAGTGGATGTGGATCAGCGATTGGTGAATTTTGCCGTAGATGTGGAGTGGGCAAAGCAGCAAGGCGTGAAGATCGAACGCTTTAACCTGGGGCAACAACCGTTGCAGTTCGCCAACAACGCTACGGTCAAAGGTTTTTTACAGCGCTCGGGGGAGGACTCGCTCCCACTGATTCTGGTGGACGGAGAAGTGGCCCTCGCCGGGCGGTATCCCAGCCGGGATGAGCTGACCCGCTGGGCGGGCGTGGCCGCTGCGCCAACCACGAACAAGACAGAAGGAAGCTGTTGTGGTGGCTCATGCTAATGGGTTCATCAAGCCAAAGAAGTGCGTCATGCTGTTTCTAGACCACCCACCCACCTTCCTGTTTTTTACCGGCAAGGGTGGCGTGGGCAAAACGTCGCTGTCCTGCGCCGCCGCCATCCATCTGGCTCGACAAGGCAAGAAGGTTCTGCTGGTCAGCACCGATCCGGCGTCCAACGTCGGCCAGGTGTTTAGTCAGATCATCGGCAATAACATCACCGCGATTGCCACTGTCGAGGGGCTCTCAGCCCTGGAAATCGACCCGCAACTGGCGGCGCAGCAGTATCGCGAACGCATCGTCGGCCCGGTACGCGGACAGCTACCGGACTCCGTGGTGAAGAGCATTGAGGAACAACTCTCCGGAGCCTGTACCACCGAAATCGCAGCCTTTGACGAATTTACTGCATTGCTGACCGATGCGGCGCTGATTGCCGGCTACGATCACATTATCTTCGACACCGCACCGACCGGCCATACCATCCGCCTGCTACAACTACCGGGCGCATGGAGCGGTTTCATCGAAACGAACCCGGGGGGCGCGTCCTGTCTTGGCCCATTGTCGGGGCTGGAAAAGCAACGGCAGCGGTACGCGGACGCAGTCAAGGCGTTGTCCGATCCCGACCGTACCCGTCTGATCCTGGTGGCTCGCGCACAGAAAGGCACGCTGGATGAGGTCGCGCGCACGCATCAGGAGCTGGCCGCCATCGGCCTGGCCAGGCAACATCTCGTCATCAACGGGGTATTGCCGGAAGGCGAAGCGGGGCGTGACGCGTTGGCCGCCGCCATCCGTCGCCATGAGCGGGAGGCGCTCGCCTCGATGCCCGCCGTGCTGCGCAACCTACCCACCGACCAGCTACCACTCAAGGCCGTCAACCTCGTCGGGGTCGAGGCACTGAGCAGTCTATTCTCTGATCGAGACGAAGCCGCGCCTATGACGGCTGGCACGTTTGCCAACTCAAACGACCTTCCACGGCTGTCGACTCTGGTTGGCGAGATCGCGAAAACCGGCCACGGCCTGGTCATGATGATGGGCAAAGGCGGTGTCGGCAAAACCACACTCGCGGCTGCGGTGGCAGTGGCACTGGCTCAACGCGGGCTCCCCGTGCATTTGACCACGTCCGATCCCGCCGCACACCTGACCGATACGCTGTCCGGATCGTTGGACAATCTGGAAGTCAGTCGTATCGATCCGCAGGCGGAGATCACACGTTATCGGCAACATGTGCTGGATACCAAAGGCCAGGGTCTCGATGTCGAAGGCCGTGCCATGTTGGAAGAAGACTTGCGCTCGCCCTGCACCGAAGAAATCGCGGTGTTCCAGGCGTTCTCACGCATCATCCGCGAGGCCGGCAAGAAATTCGTTGTGATGGACACAGCGCCGACCGGGCACACCCTGCTGCTGCTTGATGCCACCGGCGCCTATCACCGCGAAGCGACCCGCCATATCGATTCACATCTGCATCACACGACGCCGATGATGCGATTGCAGGATCCTGAACGCACGAAGGTGATGATTGTGACCTTGGCGGAAACCACGCCGGTCCTGGAAGCCGCTCATTTACAGGAAGAGCTGCGCCGCGCTGGAATTGAACCGTGGGCCTGGCTGATCAACAACAGCCTGTCCGCGGCGCCAACCTCGTCACCCCTGCTGAAGCAGCGGGCCGCGTTCGAGCTGGCTCAGATCGAGGTGGTGCGTACCCGGTACGCCACACGTGTCGTGCTCGTGCCGATGCAGGCCGAGGAGCCCATTGGCCTCGAACGGTTGCTCGATCTCGTCGAACCGCAGAGCGCGCCGGACCTCGCTGGCGCGACCCGCAAATCATAGAAAGAAGCACCGCCTCTATGTCCCTGAACGCAGGCGAAGGAAGGAGCGCCGGTAAGGTGCCGGTCGTAAAACTGATCGACATCGGTAAGAGCGACTGACGGACTCTACTGGAGCGGCACAATAGTAATAGGTGACAGGGCTGGGGATTCCAATTGTCGCATTGTGCGCCAGTGATGCTTGGGCTGTTGGAGCAATTGACCCCATTCTCCCTGCTCCATTTTGACGGCAGGCCGCCAAGTTGTTGTCTCTGCAAAACAATCATCGTGCTCCTGATGTACGTGGCGGGGGCATGCCCATTGCTCACTGTCGTTATAGAATAGATTGGTTGTCAGCTTGGCGGGGTGAGGGAAAAGGAGGAATGCCATGAACAGAATTGAAGTAAGGGCACCGGCCCATAAATCTGGCATCACCAGACTAACAGATTGATTTTATTGAGAAAGGTTCGAAATGTCTTGGATCTCTCCTCTACTATTGGATAGAGGCAAAAAGGTCCTCCTTGGAGGGTCGGCTCTGGGGGCTCTTTGTGTTGTGTTATCAGTTGGTTGCACCGAGGTCGAACATCGCCACGGAGGGCAGCCGCCTAACCCCTATCTGACTTCCGATACCAGACATCCCATTCCATTGTCACCATCGGCGGGAAAAGAACATCGCGCGGTGATGCTGCAGCATCTGGAAACCATTCAGGTCATCATGAACGCGCTGGTTGAAGAGGACTACGAGCTGGCGAAAGGTCTGACCGAATCGCATCTGGGGTTCTTCATGCACCGGCAGGCGATGGCGCATCAGCAGCCGGAGAATTTTCCACCTGCCTACCACGACTTGGCCATGGCGCATCACGAAGCTGCAGAAGAACTCGCCCGTATCATTCCCACAAAAGACCTGAAGCAGATCTTGCCGCAGTTCAACAACGTGTTGAAAGCCTGCGTGGCCTGTCATCTGGAATACAAACTGCGAACCTCATAGGGAAGGAGTACTGCATGACCGAACGCACGATCAGCACCATGTTCGATGAAGATCATGACCGGCTGGAGGAGCTGTTCAAGTCGTTTCACATTCTGAAACGGACAGATCTCGCCAAAGCCCAAAAGGCATTCGTGGATTTCAAGACCGGACTCCAGCGGCATATGGTCTGGGAGGAAGACGTCTTGTTCCCGTTGTGGGAGAAAAAAACTGGCATGACCGAAGGAGGTCCCACCTTCGTCATGCGCCAAGAGCATCGGGAGATCGGGGAATGTCTGGAAGCCATTGATCGCAAAGTGCAAGCGCAGAACCCGGAGAGCGATCAGGAGGAACAGGCATTCGTGGATATGCTTGAGCGGCACAACATGACGGAAGAGGAGGTCCTCTATTCGGCGATCGACAGGGCGACGAGCGTGGACGAGCGCGAAAGGGTGTTTCAGGCTATGAACAATATCCCAGAAGCGCGCTACAGGACCGGTTGCTGAGCGGAGAAGGCCTGACATGCTGGGCAGAGATAAGGGCGTCGAGAAAGACTAGGGGTTAAGCCGCTGAGACACATCGATGACTATTCCGCTCAATCTTGAAGGCGCGTTCTCAAGCAAGGAGGCCTTGCATGAGATGATCGTTCAACGAAAGGTCTGTTTCGATCATGACCCCTTCTATGTCATAGATGGGGCAGGCAACATCGTCCAGATCGGGTTTCAACTCAACCTCTATGCCGCCTTTCAGGATCCCCGCCACCTGCCGCTCGGCGATGATCCGGAGCATCATGAACTCGTGGGAGACCTCCATCGTCTTTGCCG
>Ga0315275_10002535_pt1 | contig 16546 bp, 20 predicted proteins | sample YL17G03_0_MG_FD_205557 | JGI IMG/M metagenome (GOLD analysis project Ga0315275, IMG submission 205557) | Sediment microbial communities from Yellowstone Lake, YNP, Wyoming, USA - YL17G03_0 | ecosystem: Environmental > Aquatic > Freshwater > Lake > Sediment | place: USA: Wyoming | collected... | reverse complement strand
GCTCGGTCTGGACCAACTCCATGCCGTTGGCGACCGCGATGACCCACCAGTAGATGGGGTCCTTGTAGAAGCGGAACGCGAGCAGGTCCATCCGGTCAACCGAGGTCACTTGGTAGAGCAGGTCGTCAGGCTGCTCAGGAATCGTCGGGTAGTCCACGAAGTCCCAGAACTCGAAGCCTTCGAGGGACAGTAGCTCGGAGAAACGCAACCGGCTGCGGCGCGCGATGTTGGCGGACATGGTGGGTTACCCTCCCTTCGTCGGCATACCCTGCCCGCTGATACCGGTGAGATGCGCCATGCCGTCGTCACCACCGCCACCAGACGACGACTTGCGCCCGACAGAGGGGAGAGACGCGCGCCCGCCCTTCGGAGCGCCACCGCCGCCGCTAACTGCGGCTTCGAGCGCAGACATGCGTGCGTTGAAAAGAGCCTCATAGCGCGCGTACCACGCAGGCATGTTGACCGCGTTCACAAGGCTCGCCTGAGTGTCGCTGGAGCTGACAATCGGCTTTCGAATTGAGGGAGGCAGCGGCTTCGCACCTCCAGCGCCTGCGGAAGGAGCAACCCCGCCAAGCGGAGCGGTCGCCGTGGTCAACGACTTGCTCATGTCCTTCGAGAACGACTCGGCGTGCTTCGACGCCTTGTCGAAAGACACGTTCATCTCGGTGTCGATGGAGTGCCGGAAGAGCTTGTCGGCCCAGCCGTCGATCATCTTGAACGGAGCAGCCCAAATCTCCACGGCAGCGGTGATGAGTTCGCCAATTTTGGCGAACACGGACTTCACGTCGTCCCACAGTCCCCAGAACATCTCGGAGACCACACGCCCGAACGCCTTGAAGGTTTCGCCCCCGTTCGCGATTTCATCGTTGATGAACTTGATGACCGTCTTCCACGAGTCCACGACGAACGCGAAAATCTCGCCGATGATTTTCGCCGTGTCGGAAACGAAGTCCGACAGGAACTGGAAGACGTTGCTGATGGTGTCGGCGTACTCGGGGAACGTCTCCATGAGATAGTCGCGGATTCCATCGAGCAACCCGACGATGAGGTCGCGCGCGAGATTCGCTGCGCCGGTCACCAAGGACGAGAGAGTGTCCAAGATGGTGGGCAGGTACTCCCAGAACTTCTTGCCGAGCCACACGAGCCCGTTCGCAATTTCCTTGTAGACCCACACGTACGCTTCGAGCAGGAACTTCACCGCCTTGGGTGCCCACTTGCGGATGAACGCGCCCATCGACGCCATGAGCTTCGGAATCGCAACTCCGAGCCACGGGACGACGACCGCGAAGAACATCTCAAACGAGTGCTTGAGCGCCGCGACCACCTTCGGGTAACTCTTCTGGAGATACTTCGCGAACTTCATCACCAGAGGCGGAACCACCTTCGCAAGGTAGGAGCCGAACTCGGAAATCTTGGTCAAACCCAACTTCAGGTACTTCGGCAAGGTCTTCGAGAAGAACTCGCCCGCCTGCGCGCCCATGCGCGCGACCGTCTTCGTCCAGTGCTCACCCTTTTTCTGGACCGAAACAAACCAGTACGCCAAGAGCGCGAAGGCCGCGATGACAATGGTGATGGGACTCGCCAACATCCCCAAACGGAAGCCCAGCGAACCCATCATGCCGATGAGCGGTGCGGACTCCTTCGCCATCGTACCGAACACACCCGCCATCGGCCTCAGGGTCTTTGGAATCAGCGCCATCGCGCCGACTTGGTGCATCTCGATCATCTTGTTGGTGATGAGCGCCAGCGGGCCTCCGCCCTTCGAAATCTTGAGGAGCTTGTCGCCCCAGTCCTTGTACGCAGCCCCCGTGTCCTTGACGAAGCTGGCTCCCGCTGTCGAGGTCGTCCGTAGACGAGCGACGAACATCGACTCCTGAAGATCCATCTGCTCCGCGAGCGTGCGACCCGTCTTGTGCGCAGCCTCCGCCACACTCCCAAGGCTGCCAGAGGCTTTCGGCAGCTTCTTGAGCATGTCCGCCAGCGCGTCGCCGCCTTTTTCGAAGGTACCTGCGAGCTGATTCGCCACGTCGGGACCGAGCGCCGCCTCCATGTGCTTCTTGGCGAAATTCATGATCGGCCCGATGTCCTTCCCTTGCTTACGGGCCTGATCCACCATCTCCGCCAGACCCTGAATCATTCCGGTCGGACCCTGCTTCATCAGCTCGAACTGCTTGTCTACGTCCACCCCGGCAATCGACAGCTCGGTGAAGAAGTCGGGCAGCTCGGACTTGGTCCCCGCGAACATCGCGGAGAAGTCCTTCCCCGCACCAATCATCTGCTTTCCAAGGTCACGCGCCGCCGCCTCAGCGCTCTCGGCGTTTCCAGTGAGCGAGTACAAAAGCTGGGCGGCTTCGTTCGTGCTGACCGCGTACTTGGCGACTTCCTTGCCGCTCAGCGTCTTCCCGAGGCTGTGCGCTTGCTCGCGCATCTGAGCGATTTGAGCAGGCAACGACGACATCGCCTTGCTCACGTCGCCGGTCTGTTGACCGAACGCCATCGTGCTCTCGACGACCGACTTCAACTCGTCGTCGGTGAGCCCGAGACCTTTCTTCATCTCCTTGAGCTGGAAGACGAGCTTCGAGGGGTCGAGCCCGAAGACCTCGCTGACTTTCGCAGCCGTGGAGGCTGAAGTGATGCCGACTAGCTTCAGCTCGTCCTTGCCCTGTGCCCACGCGTAAGCGGCCTTCCCTGCGGTCTCGACGCTGGTGTTGAGGCTGAGGCTGAGGTTGGTGGCTTGGGCGGAAAACTTGCCCATCTCCTTGCCGGAGTACCCCAAGTTGGCGGCCATCGCGTAGCCGGTCTTGGCGGAGGCGGTCATCGTCGCTTCGAAGGAGGTCGTGAGATTCCGACCCTTCTCGGCGATGCCTGCAATCCCGTCAGCGATGTTGGAGAGCGTCGAGAGCGAGATACTGCTGATGAAGGTCTGAAGCCGATTGATGGAGAGAATCTTGTTCAACGTCTCGACCGCCTGCCCCATGAGGGTCAGGTGCTTGGTCTGGTCGGAGACCTGCTTCTTCATGCCGGTGTCTTTCGCACCGAACGAGAAGCCGAGACCGAGCGAGTTGAGACTCAAGAACTACCTCCGTTACCGACTCTCAGGACCGCACGGTCTTACTTCGCCTTCGACTTCTCCGCCCGCTTCTTCTCCAGCTCGACCTTCTTCAGCATCATACGTTGGCGTCTTGTGGCAGGCATATCGAGGATCATGTCGTAGGACGAGCCCTGCCACATCTCCATCAGGTAGAAGATCTGGTCTTCGAGTTCTTCCGCGCCGCTGATGGGAAGAAAAAACCCATCTGAGCGATGTCCAGTTCTCGCTTGAACTCGTGCGCGCACTGAGGGCAGGTCACGTCGAGAGTGGTGTCCACACCGCCATCGCCTGCCCGGAACACCACATCCCGAATGTAGCTGCGCTCCGACATCGTCAGGTTCTGAAGGTCCTCGATGGTCGGCGGCTTGTCATCGAGCATGAGAATGCGTAGCCCAAGCAACACGGAGATGGACTCCGGGCCGGAAGTGCCCTTCCCCGCCTTCTCCTCATCGCGCCCGGTCAGCATCTTGAACCGTACGGTCCGACCGGTCGGGTTCGACCTCTCCGGCTCCGGCACGTCCTCGCCGTCGTTCGCCCACGCCTTGATGGCCGCCTTGGACGGCATCCGAGCATCGAAAACTCTCTTCTTCGGATCCGACATCTTCACGATGTCCAGCTCGCTCAAATTGATGGACATCAGACTCTCCTTCTCGCAGGAGGGGCAGGTGTCCTTGTACGGGTAGTCGTCTCCGAGCGACACGCGCCGAACCGCGAGCACGAGGAACACCCGGTCTCCGACCAGCAGGTCCGGAACGATTGACGCGATGGCCCCCTTGTCCGTGATGGACCCGATGCGCGCGATGCAAGAAGTGAGAAGCTGATTCATCTTCTTGTTCGCAGGGATCTTGTCGTTCGCGAGCATGTCTTCGTCGCGTCCGCTGATTTCGTTCAGCAGCACCTCGGTGTGAAGCACGCCCGACGCGTCGAGGTAGCCGCAAGGCAGCTCGAAGACGCCGATGGTGGACTTCGGCTCCCGAAGCTGCGCCTCGGTCATCATCGTGACGGTGTCTTGTTGTCCAGTAGCCATTGTTCACTCCCTCCCAAACAGCGCAGAAGCTTCGTTTTCAAACATGCCGATGAGCCCCTTCAGGGCGTCGGTCACCGTGGAACCCCGGCGGTCCACCAGCTCCTTGAACCGCCCGTAGATGCCGGACTCGACCCAGACGTTCACCTTCACGTCTGTGCCCACGTCTTGGTACTGCGCAAGGTCGTCGAAGCGGTCGGGGTCCGAGACGTACTTCGTCATCAGAAACCGCACGAGCCCGGCCATGCTCTTGAACGAGGTCTTCTCACTCTCGTTCTGGAGTCGGTCGTAGAGCTTCTTCGACACCCAGAAGTTCACCGGACGCTTCATCTGCCCCGGCTCGACATACCGACCGGCGCTGTCCATCGCCAGCTCGCAGGTCCGGCACAGCACGATGCCGTTCGAGGGAATGAGCTTCCCGCCCGCCACCTCCGGAACCACCATGCGCGGGCGCAGTCGGTCCTCGCTGCCACAGTTCGCGCACTTCCCACGCGCCTCTGCCATCACCACCGCGTCCCAAGCACGCTGCGTGTCGCCCTCAACAACCTCCAGCTTGCTCTTCGGAGCTTCCGACTCGTCCGCACGTCCTTTGGAATTGCTCATCAGGCTCCCGTCCGTTTGTCGAGGATTCGACGCCTCTTCGCTGGCGCTGTTCGTGTCCATGCGCCCTTGTACCTCAGGGAAACAGTAGAGGCTACTGCTTCTACGATGTACCGCAACGCAGAATGCCCGCCAAGGCGACTGGCGGGCATCCGGGGTGCGTGGGGCTGGGGAGACCTGAATCGAGCCTTGTGGGGCTCGGGAGGGGCCTTCCGAGGGCTACTTCAACTGGGCCAGCGCCCACTGGTAGTCGCGGTCGTAGGCTGCGTCGGCAGACTCGTGACGAGTGCGGTGCTTGTCCGGAACGGCGGTGTACCCCGGCGCAAGGCTGGGGAAAACCGCGCGCATCGGGCGACCGAGGGGGACCGGGTAGGCCCCGACGTTGGCAGAGGTGGTCCCTCCAGCGCCTCCGGAGGTGGTCTGCTCCTCGCGGCGATTCAGAAGTGCGGCGACATCCAGCGTTTCCCAGTGGCTCATGGGCGGAGTCTACCTCAACTGGAGGCGAGGGAAATCTCTTCGACCCGCTCGACCGCCACATCCAGCTCCATCATCGAGATTTGGCCTGAGCTGGCGTCGTGGTCCGAGGCGGTCTTGTACCGCGTCGGAAGGCACCCTTCGAGGATCCACGCGCGCGCGGGAAGCTTGGCGTAGGTCTCGAACGGACCCAAAGCAGTAGAGGCCAACGTCGAGGCGGCGAGAACAGCCGCTGTTCCGGCGGCGCTCGCGTTCCGCGTGGCCGTCCCAGAAAGGAGCCCAACGTTGGCTGCGGTAGCGAGCGCCATGCCGACCAAGTTTCGACTTCCGTCCTCCGCAGGCATCGCGAACGGCTGCTGCTTGAAATACTGAACGAGCACCAAGTCTCGTCGGGGGGTCGGACCACCAACGCTGCCGATACCCATCGTATTGGAGATGCCGATGTCCAGCGCGGCGGTTGAGCCTCGCAGCGCAGCCATCGTCCAGCGCCAGAAGTCGGAGTCGAAGAACGTCGCGCCGCGCGTCAGCGTGAGGACACCGACGCTGCCCTTCTTGATGACCGTGCGCCCGAAGAGGTTGTTGCCTTCGTTGATTTCCTGCGTCTCCAGCGTCACCTCGGGTGCGGTGATGGAATGAAAACCGAACAGGGGGGTGAAGATGGGGATGGCCAGCGGCTCCACAGGGGCCACGTCCATCAACCAGAACGATGAGTCCTGAAGAAAGTCCCTGAGGATGTTGCGAGCCAAGGGTCACCACCTCTGGAAAACGAAAAGCGCTGCCGTACGTACTGTACGACAGCGCCAACGTCACGTCCCGAGAAGCTCTTACGGAGCCAGCTCTTCGACTTCGAACGACTCGTACGCGAAGTCGATCTCCATGATGGAGATCTCGCTCGCGGTGGCGTCGAGGTCGCCTGAGACCTTGTGCCGCGTCGGGAACGCTTCCTTGACGTGGTAGATGCGCGCCGGGCCGTCGAGGTTGATGCCCGCGAGGTTCACCGTGCCCTGCGCCGGGTACTCACGGGTCAGCGCCTTGTCGCGGTGGTAGTGCGAGATGCCGAGGTCCGCGCGGTACTCGCCGCTGCCCTCGATGACCACCCGCAGCCACTTCCAGAAGGAAGAGTCCGAACGAGTCACCCCGCGCTGCATCGTGAGGTCGGACACGGTCGGATTGCCGGGCTGCTTCCGGGTGTAGATGTAGCCACCCTCTCGGTACTCGACCGCCTCCACCGTCGCCTCCGGCGTGGTGACGCTGGAGAAGCCTGCCTGCGCCTTCCCAGACTGAACCGTGGAGTTCAGGTTCATGTCCGCAGCCCCGCCAGCCGCGATGGTCGCGTTGACGTGAAAGCGCATCGAGTGGAGGAAGTCTGTCTGTTGCGGACGAGCCATGTGTGTCTCCTAGTGCGAGGTCGGACGCCGACCGGGGCTCAGACTTCGCGACGAGCGACGATGACGATTTCGCCAGCCACGTCCCGCTGATCGCGCCGGATGAAGAGACCCTTGAGGGTGCCGGGCGTGAGCACCGTCGAAGCGGTGAAGGCCGTGGGGGAGATGCGACCGGCAGCGGTGTCGTCGATGGTGGCGACGACGGTGCCCAGACCACCGGACTGGTCCCGAACGGTCAGGGTCTTCGCGCCAGCGACGCCGGGCGTCGAGATGAGCGCGTAGACATCCGTGATGCGCATCTTGAACGGCAGCGCGTTGGCCGCGTAGATGGTGATGTCGTCCACCACGCCAGCCGCGAGCGCGGTGAAGCTCTTGCGGATCTCGAACGTCGCAGCGGCGGCGTCGGCGGCAGCGACCGGCTGCACGTCGGCGGCCTGAATCGAGCCGGAGGTCACGGCGAGGCCGGAGGCGATCTCGTCAGCCGAGAGAGTGACCGCGACGGTCACCTTCGAAGCGGCGGCGGCCTGTTGCAGACCGGCCATCGAGGAGATCTGCGCAGTGGAGCGCTCCGTGGTCACCGACCCACCGACCGGGATGGTCGTGTAGAGGTCGTTGATGTTCACAGGGGCGGTGTCGATGTTCGTGACGACGATGGTAGCCATTTTGTTTGCTCCTCAGAAGGGTGGAAGTGTAGCGCCGAAACGGAGTGTTGCCTACTGCGAGGTCTTCTGCTGGAAACGGAAGCGGACGAACTCGGCAGGCTTGTTGGGTGCGATGCCGATGTCGATGATGACCTGTCCGTTGTTGACGCTCTCGGGCGGGTTGTTGCTGTCGTCCACGATGACGAAGAACGCCTGCGCGGGAGAGTTGCCCGCGAAGTAGTTCTCGTTGAAGAGCGCCTTGAGGAACCCTTCGATCTGAGCCTTGATGCGCGTCCAGAGACCGGGACCGTTGTTCTCGAAGACGATCCAGTGGGTCGCCTCGAAGACGCTCTTCTCCAAGAACATGAAGAGGCGACGGGCGTTGATGTAGCGCCACTCGCTGGTCGGAGAGATGGTGCGCACGCCCCAAACCGCGAGGCCCGTCTGCGACCCCGAGACGAGCGGGTTGATCTTGTTCGGGTACACGAGGTCACGCTCGCCCTGCACCGACTCGTACTCCAGCCCGAGCAGGAAGCGCAGCGCGCCGTCCACCGTACCACCGGGGGACTTGCCGACGTTCCGGTTGTTGTCCGTGCGCGCGTACACGCCTGCGACGTGCGCGAGCGGCGGCATCAGAAGCGGGCGGTTGTTCGAGAGGGGGTCCGAGACCTTGATCCACGGCCAGTACAACGCCGCCCACATCGACTGCCGACCGAAGTCATGACGGAACCAGTCCACAGCTTCCTGCGGGTCGCTGCCCTTGGGCACCGTGAGGATGATGAAACGGTCACCACCGGAGGTCTGGCCCGCGCGCTCTTCCGCGTAGTCGATGAGCTGGCCAGTCACCGTCACGTTTCCCGCGAAATCGGGAATGATGACCTGCATGAGCTGGTCAACCTTGTTCAGCGCGTAGAGCCCCTTGTACTGGGTCTTCAGCCCGATGGCGGTGAACTGGCTGATGCCCCAGTTCACATCATCGAAGGTGCCGTTGGTTCCGACCGTGTAGCCCTTGGCGGTGTCGCCAAAGCTCTCGGTGTGGGTCGTCTCCTCGGAGGCCGACCGGTAGGTCGCTCGAACCAGCGTGCCACCCTTGACGAGGTAGCCCAGCTTCACGTCGATGTCGCCGGACACGTAGTTGATGGTGTTGTTGCCGGTCACGTCGATGTCGCCGGTCAGCTTGCCAGTACCCGTGTCTTTGATGGTGCGGGCGACGCTGGTCGAGTCCGTGTACGTGATGACGATGGACCGGGCCGCGACCGGATTGCTCGCGAGATTCGCAAGCAAGGTCTGGCTCGGAGCCAGCTCGTCGCCGCCCGCGAGCACCTTGGCGCGTGCGACACCGACCAGCTCACCGGGAGCTTCGTTGCCGCCGGGCTCGACGACCGAGATGAGGTCGGACAGCTCGTTCACCACGTCGGGGAAATACTGCGCCGAGGTGGTGTTGACGAAGTCGAGTTCCTCGTAGGTCTCGGCCACGTCGAAGTTGAGCGTCGCCGTGTTCTTCAGGAGGACGTTGACGTTGTACCGCGAGTACGTCGCGGTCAGGGCGTCGAAGTAGTCCACGTTGCCCGCGACCTGAACCTTCAGGTCATTGCCCCACGCGCCCTTGGAGATGGGGTCGAGGTTCCAAGCGTCGATCTTGTACGTCGCCAGAACGGGCGACGCCAAATGCGGCTTGAATCCGGCAGTGGTGGTGAAACTGTACGAGCCGTCGGCGTAGCTGATGGCTCCGGGGGCTGCGAGGTACGGACCAGCTCCAACAGGGAAAACTCCTGCCCCGTTGTCCGAGATGGTGACGGTCGCGGTCGCAGGAGTGAACGACACCTTCGGACCCATGAGCGCACCAACGTCGCCGATGGCAGGAATGTTGGTGCCCGTGTTCTTGATGGAGAAGAACCCGGTCTGGTGGTCGAACGTCGCGGTCGTGGTGTTGGGAAGGACTCCCACCGTCACGGTCTCGATGCGAGAGGCACCGGGGAACACGACGAGAATCGGGGAGGCGGGCGAACCAGCCGCGACCGTCTGCTCGATGGTCACGGTACCGCGAACGACCGAGTCCAAACCGCTGTCGAAGGCAGGCAACGAAGCAGTCGCGATGCGACCTTCGTAGTTCGCCTGCGCGGTGACGAACAGGTTGTTGGACGTGCCGTTGCGGAGCTTGGCGAGCTGTGAGACGACGGGTGTACCGAGAGCGCGCCAGCGGAACGACACTGAGCTGGGCACCAGCGGCGAGGCTCCCACGTTGTCCTTCAACTGCGAAGTGGCCTGCGTCTTCGTGAAGATGGCGAGAATGCCGTCGCCGGTCTCGATGGTCTGGTCCGTCGTCTTCGACTGGATCTTGCAGTCCGCCGCGACCGCGTCGGCAGGCACCACGCGAACAACGTAGCCGCGCTTGCCGCCGTTCGCGAAGAATGCGGCGATGGACATCGGAAGAAAACTCTCCTTCACGAGGTCGCCGAACTTCCGGGTGAACTGCTCGAACGAAGTGACGAGCGTCGCCTTGTCGGCGGGGCCGCGCATCGTGTACCCGATGATGCCCAAGTTCGAGGTGGACACGCCCTGCACGACTTGCGCAGAGGAAGGCACCTCTTCGATGAACACACCGGGACTGAGAATTTCCGCCATGATCTAGTTCCTTCCAGTCAGACCAGCGCTGGGCTTGCGAATGAGCGTGTGGACATCGTTACCGAGACTTGAACCGTTCGACCTTGGACGCAGCCGAAGAGACCACAGCCTTCTCTTCCGCGACAGGGGCCTCCGAAACAACAGGGGCGGGGGCAACAGGAGCAACCGGGTCGGGCATCATCTTCGACCGCACGAGGTCGCCCTTGGCGACGAGCTTCTGAACGCTCGCGGAACCTTCGTTGGCCGCTGAAATCGTGAGCCACGTCTTGGGGGTGATGGACGCGGCAGATCCGTCGTTCAGAGTCACCGACAGAGGCCCACGCGTCTTGTTGTAGTAGTCGCCCATGTTCTAAAGCCCCTTCATCCTCACGGAACGTCCCGTGGCTGTCGAGTGGATCTCCGGGTCCGTGAGGTCGCATTCTGCCTCAACCCGAAGTGTTACGGCAAACGCAATCGTTCGATCAGAGATGTCCGCAACGTCGTCGAGCATTCCGAGCGAGTCGGTGTACGCCGAGTACGTGCGTTGATCTCCAAGGCTGTCCTTCACGTAGACAGCACAGTAGGGCGGATAGATACGAAAGACGTAGTCGAGCATCGCGCCCGCGCCAGCTCTCGAACCCGGTGCTCCACGTCCCGTGGTCATCAAGGTGATGGTGTAGCTGATGTCGAGAGGAATGGCTTGCGCCATCGTCTCCATTCCCGTGAAGCCCGTCTGACCGCCGATCGTTACCTCACGCGCGCCGTAAGCCGGAGCGTTGTACTGCATCGCACCGGGGTGCCAGCGCTGCATCGCCGGAGCGATGTCGTCACGGCTGACCACGATGGCGGGCAGCTTCCAGCGCTCGTACGCGTCTTCCGGATACGCAAACGTGATGGGCACTCCGGGCTGACCGGGAGCGGGAGCAACTCCGGGAATCTGGACGAAGTAGTTGTCTCCGATGACGACCGCGCGCAGCGTCTCCACCACGCCGCGATCAAAATCACGGAGAGTGACGATTCCTGTTCTTTCACCGCCCGCCCGCTTCGCGCGGAGAGCCGCATCACCAGTCGTCGTCATCTCTGAAGTTACTCCTCGTCCTCGTCCTCTTCGCCAGACTCCTCGGCAGCCGCCATCACCGCAGCCAAAAACCCGGCGGTCTTCGCGGTACCAACCCAAGCCACAACATCCGCGTCATCCCCGTCGTCGTCCTCGGGAATCTCAGGAAGGGTTCCAGCGTCGGCCATCTCCTCCGCGACCGCGAAGATAAAGTCCAGAGCCTCCTCTTCGTCGGCCTCGTACTGCTCCAAGAGCGCGTCGAGGATGCTCGAAAGGTACAGGTCGAACGCATCCATCACGTCGGAGCTGTTCTCCGCGCCGCTCTCTCCGGGCTCGCCGTCGTCATCATGATCGGTGCTCACGACGGAGTTCGGACCCCACGCGGGCTCCTCAGCAACGAGCTGGGTCTTCATCTGCTCCAAAAGTTCGCTCATCTGCGCGTTCATGCGATCTCCTCCGGCACCGTTATACCCGAACCACCCTAGCCTAAGCCCGAGTCCTAAGCTTCTTCTGGAACTTCGCAAAGTTCTTCAACGCGGCCTCTGAGATGTGGCCCGCCACCTTCGGGGGCCACCTCTTCCACGCATTGGACGAAGCCTTGGCGTTCATCACCTTCGTATAGGGACTTCGCTTGGTGAAGAGCCGCCTCACGTTTCGAATCGCGAGCCGAACCGAAGGTCGCCAGTGCGGAACGCGTTTGGTTCCTCCGTAGCCAAATTCCAATCTCAGCCCGGAGAACGCCACGTCTTCTACAACCTTCGTATCCACCTTCTTCAGGGGCTCCGTACGAAACACGTTGCGGATTCCCACCTCCTGAAGATCCTTCTTCCACTTCGGGCGGTCCTTCTTTCGCTGGCGCTCGATGCTCTTGATTTCGCGCTCCGAAGCTCGGCGCGTCACAATGGTCGCTTGGTTCCGTTTCGGAGAGAACGGCAGCATCGACATCGTCCACGGGTTGTACTTCGCCAGAATTTCGACTTCAGGTGCCATCGGGCGCGCGCGCGACTTGCGAGGCCGGATGTACAACACCTCTTTCTGACCTTCGATAGGACGATCTCTTCCGAACGTAGGACGCACGTACACCGCGTACGCCTTGAGGCTCTTCGCCCCAACCCGCGCTCTGCGAATCGCCCGTCGATACGAAAACCACGCAGGATCTCCCGGAATCAGCGCCAGCAGATTCTCGTACAGCATCTCCATCGCGAGGTACGGAGCCATCTTCTGGAGAGCCGCGCCCCGAGCAGCCCACTGGTCGATGATTTTGAGGTTGTTGAGGGTCAGCCGGTCGATTTCCAGCCCGGACACCTTGGGGGTCTTGGAGAGACCCTTGCCGAGAGTGCCGAGCTTCACTGCTTCGCCTTCGAGTCGTAGTACCGCTCGACCTCCGCGATGGCAGCGCTGAGGGTTCGAGTCGCCCTCGGTTGAAGCTGGTCAGGGGAAAGCACCGCGCCGGAGGCGCTCCTCAGGAAGACCTCAGGGGCAACGACCTCAACCGGATGGAGGTCGGAAAGGAGCTTCGCATGAGTAAGGCAAACTCCAATCACTCGCCCACGCCCGCGCACGGTGATGCCGTAGCGGGACTGCCCCGCGCACACGAAGCACTGCCTGTCGAACTCCGTGATGGGACCGCTGTACTCGTGGAAATCGTCGCCAGCGAGAGGAGAACCGCACTTCGTCTTGGCCGTGCAACGAGGCTCAGGGAGTCCCTTGTCCCGACCCTCCCAGTAGCGCGAACAGGTAGCACAAACGGCACTCAGGCCGCTGCGCACCGCCGCTTCTGCGAGAGCCGGATTCAGCGGCATCAGAGTGAGGCTTTGGCCGCCTTCACAGCCCGAGTCGCGCGCGAGCCGCTGAACTGCTTCAGGGCGGTCATGAACATCGCCTTCTTGGTGGTGGCCACCATCTTCAGCGTCTTCAGGTACTCCTCCACCGCGTCGTCGTCACCCGCGTCAACGCCGATCGCCTGCATCCCGAGCAGAAGCTGCTGAATGAGCGGCTTGAGGGGAAGGTCGCTGTCGGCGGCCTCGTCGGCAGCCTCCTGTCGAGTGTTCGGTCCAGCAACCAGCGCTTCCATTCGCTTCCGCAGCTCGCTCATTTGGGTTCTCCGGTTAGGTGTTGGTGATGCGGCGTTCAGGCGTGAACTCTGTACGACGTTTGATCGAAAGTTTGAAGCCTACGAAGGTGGGAGAATCGAAGAGGTGGCCGTCGTCGTCCACGTCGATGATGTCGAAGAAGTACCCGGTGTTCGGCTGCCCGGAGGGGGCGTTGTCCACCGCCCATTCGTTGAAGAACGGCGTGTTCCAGATCCGCAACACGTCTGACTCGTTCGGTTGGGGCGCGCGAATGTCCTCGATGGATTTGCGGGCGATCCAGACCTCTGCACCAAACGTAGTCCGGCCACCTTCCATTCGAGCCTCGGGAACGCTGTCCGGCCACGAGACGTAGCCCTTCACCCGAAATGGACCCACGTACTGGCGCGCGACGGACTCGTCGTACAGAGGATCTCGCGTGCCCTTGCTTACTTCGTGCGTCCAGAAGTCGATGTCCGTGCCGAGGATGTTGACGTGCTCCTGCGCGATGGAGTCGAAGAGGTCGTGCTCGCACTCCGGCATCTGGAGCGTGGGGAACTCGTACGGACCGACCTTCCGCAACGTCGGGTACGGGAGAAGGACGACGGGCTTTCTGGAACTCGAACTGGCCATCGCTTACCTCCTTCTGAGACCGCACGGTCTCTACCCGACGAGGAACCCCATTGGCATCGCACTGTCGGCAATCTCCTCGGTGAGCTTCTCGATCTCCGCGTTCGCTTCTTCCAGTAGAGCCGCACCATCCATCGTGACCGTGCCCTGCGCTGTCGGGTAGGAGTCAAACTTGGAGCGGATGCGCCCGAGGTCTTTCTTCGCCAGCGCAAGTGCGTAGCGCTTGAGGATTTCGTGGTCGCGCTCCGTCATGTCGTTCACGACCACCGTGTGGCTCGTGTACTCAACGATGACGACCGCGCTGCGATTCGGCTGAGGGAAGATGAGCAGGTCGTGGTTCTCTTGCCGCCAGTCCTGCTCCGCGCTCAGCACCTTCTTGGCAGACTCGATGTACTGAAGCGTCTGCATGTAGCTCGAATACATGCCTCCGGAATGCCCAGCGACGTTGAACACGGAGTAGGGGATCTGACCGTTCTCACCGGGCACCCAATACGGCAGAGCGAGAAACGCGAGGTCCGTGGGGTTGTACGAGAACGCCACGTCGATGACCACGTCGCAGTCCAGCGGAAGCGGGTACGAGCCCTTGCCTGCGATGGTGTTCATCGTGAAGAACCGCCGCCAACCCTTCTTCGCAGCGAACCAGCGCTTCGCGTCTTCGATGTTGTCGTGCAGATGGTCAGCCGTCAGCTCCACTTTGAGCAAGGGAGCCCCAAGCCGCCGAAGCAGCCACTGTTGAAGCTCGGCTTCGTCTTTGAGGACGAACGACTGATACGACATCGGGGCGCTCCTTCAGCTCGATCTTACGTCACTTCTTCCCGGTCGGCTTCTTCCCGGTCGGCTTCGGAGCAGGCGCGGAGGGCTTGGGGGTCTTCGGAGCGGGGGCCTCGGTCTCCACGGAGGCCGAAACGTCGATGGAAGCGACGGGAGCCACCGCTGGAACGACCGGGGCGACGTACTCCGGCACAAGCGCGGTCGTGGTCTCTTCGTGAGCACGAACAGCGGCGACCACCTCCGCGTCGGTCGCGACCGACTCTGGGGCTGCCGGGGGCTTCGATGCGCTCTCCGCAGGAAGCTCGACAAGCAGCGCGGGGCAGAACTTCGCGTACTGGTCTCCCGTGAGGATCGCGTCCCCCTTCACCATGCCGATTCCGGGAATGAGAACGTAGGTCAGCTCAGGCTTCTTCTTGAATCGTCGCATGTGACTCCTTGTGAGCGGCGGCTTCGGTCATCTGCCGAAACGTGCCGCGAAGCTCCACCACCTCGTTCGCGAGGGCCTCCAATTTGGCCGCCGCAATCTCGACCAGCACCAACCACTGCTGGCGCTCTTCGTCGAAACGCACCTGCTGCGCCGCGAGCTGCTCATCGAGCGTCGCACCCGGCACGGGCGGGACCATCTTCAGAGGCTCTGGTCGAAACAGAACCACCTTCTCGCCGATGGCTCCGATGGCCTCCAACTCGCTCATCACGTCTGCCGCACGTCCCATGAATGCCTCCGTCCGAGTTGCCGCTTGTACCACTTCAGTCCGGGTACGACTTGCTGTTCCAGCGAACCCTCCGGGCGCGCTTCCCGCCGTGCTTCATCACGTACTCGTCCACGAAGTCGAAGACCTCGCTGGTGGTCGGCGAACCGCCTTGCTTGAGAAGCTCCCGCAGCGCCGCCGCCGCGAGCTTCTGAACGGTCTTGCCGTTGTTGTCACCGACGAGATGGGAGTCGTAGGTCTGGCTGTCGGCTCCCGCCGGAATCGACTTGAAGCCCGCCATGCGGCCACCGTCATCGTCGGCGTGAATCTCGACCCGACTTCCACTCTCGAACAGAGCAGCGCGCTTCAGCGCGTGAATCACGTTCTCCAGCACAGCATTGGTCTTCGGGTTCATGGCGGTCCTTGGAGAAGAGAAGAGGCGCTACAAGCAGTTCGACCCGCCAACCAAAGCGGCTGACGGGTCGAGTGCTTTTCAGGAAGCTGTCAGCCCCAACCGGATTACGGATTACAGGTTGGTGACCTTCATCTGGCCGTAGAACTCGCTGCGCAGGAGCTTCTTCGCGTAGCGGGTACGCATTCCCTTCCGGAACGAGAAGTCGTTCGGGTCGAGGAACGTCGGGGTGACCTGAAGCGGGATGTACGGAGCCCACACGTACCCGGCGTCGAGGAAGCTGCTGCCCTTGAGGCCGATGAGCATCTGGTCGCGCGCGAAGAACGGGTCCTCGTAGACGATCCACTTGTTCATCAGCGTCCCGACCTTGTAGATGCCGAACTGGCCATGCTGGTTCAGCGGGCGGGGCATGTCCGCCGGACCGTACGGGCTCTCGGCACCGGACACGTACAGCGGGCGGAAGTCGCCGTGCGTGGTGAGCTGGCTCAGCAGCGCCGACACCTCGGGGGAGGTGACGATGAAGTTCGCCGGGGCACGCAGGGTCTTCTTGTGGATGAGGTTCGACACGGTCGAGATCTGCGTGATCATCGCGCGCAGGTGGTCGATCTCGGCGATGCCAGCGGGCGGGACCTTGTTGAAGGTCGCGGTCGTTCCGGTCGAAGCTTGGAACAGGTCGCTGATGATCTCGCGGTCGATCTCCAGCGCGATCTCCTGAGCGACAGCCGACACCAGCTCGGTCTCAGCGTCGAGACCGTGGAAGGCGCGGAGGTCTTCAGCGGCTTCCGACGACCAGAGGGCCTTCAGGCGGCGGGGCTGAGCCTCGACCGGAGCCTTCTTCACGTCGAGGTTGATCTGGGCGACCTTGCCCGAGAGTTCCCCGTCGTAGAAGTAGTACGCCTTGATCTGGTTGCCGACCGCCGGGGCGACTGCGAACCGGAACCCGGACAGCGAGCCGTTCGAGTAGTTGAACACACCACCAGCGTTCACGTCGGCACCCACGAAGGTGCCAGCGCCGTCGTCGGTCGCCGTCTGGACGACCACGCCAGCCGAAGTGACCTCAGAGAGGACCACCTTGAAGCCGAGCGAGGAGTTCAGCGGG
>Ga0315275_10002533_pt1 | contig 16549 bp, 35 predicted proteins | sample YL17G03_0_MG_FD_205557 | JGI IMG/M metagenome (GOLD analysis project Ga0315275, IMG submission 205557) | Sediment microbial communities from Yellowstone Lake, YNP, Wyoming, USA - YL17G03_0 | ecosystem: Environmental > Aquatic > Freshwater > Lake > Sediment | place: USA: Wyoming | collected... | reverse complement strand
GTAATTTGCATAATGGAGGTAAAAATCATTACGGAGCAATACGTAAATCATTAGAATATCAAATTTGTTATAGAGCTAAAGAAAATGCTAAGAGTAAGGGATGTGAATTTAATTTAGAACCTAAAGATATTATTATACCTGAATATTGCCCATTTCTTGATGTAAAAATTGAAACTGATTTTGATAAAAATAATTATGATAGCTATTATTCCATTGATAGAATTGATAACTCTATGGGTTATATTAAAGGAAACGTACAGGTGATTTCCAGACTAGCAAATGCAATGAAAAATAGTGCCACCAAGGATCAATTAATTATATTTTCTAAAAATGTCTTAAAGATGTTCAATTCTTGAAAAAAAAACCAGAAAATTTTTTTTCTAAATAGGAGTTTATTATTTCTTAAAAATTTTCCCAAAAATTTCGCACGCAGGATTGTACCCCCTTTAAACACTTGAAAATGGGGTATATATAAGGACGGATACCGCGAGGAGGGGAGGGAGGGGGTAGGTATATATAGGACATATCGGAAGGGAGTGCGGATTGAGTTGTTTATCCCCTATGGGGATAAAAATAATTTAAAAATAGTTGTTAAAATATTTGGATATGTCAAATATTATTCTAACCTTTGATGATATTAAACCAATAAATAATTACGACAATGAGAACAATAGGACTTACAGACAGAGGACAAATCATCGAACTGACCACATTGGAACTTACAGGTATTTTGATGAGAAAAGAAAAAGGAACTTTTTGTTATCTTCATTACGAAACCAAAGTGAGAATGAATAAAACAAATAATCCTTACTTCAATCAGGTTGTCAAAATAACCAAAGGTAATATTTTGATGGGGAACAGTTATCAGACAAGAGTTATCACAGAAACCAATGATGTAAATTTCACGCCCGAAAAGTGTAAAGTCGGGGAACATATTTCAAAGTGTGTTCTTCACAATGATAAGACAGGAAAAGATTATTTACAATACGAATGGTTTGAAGAAGTCATCCCGAAATCAGAGTATAAATTTGGGGGAAACCCGATTGAAAAAAGGTTATTTGAATCTTATATGGGAACATTCACACCAAATAAATACGGTGTTAATTTTCAATCGGTGACGATTGAAAACATTAAGGAATGTCATATTGACGGAAATCAGTATCGTATCGTTAATCCACAGACAGAAATAACAGTCGGTGAGGTCGTAGGTCAGGTTGAAGTTTAAGTGTCTTAAATCGTCTAAAAAAGGGTTCAAATCGAATCCTTTTTTTTATGCTCATATCCGAAGAAAAAAATAAATTGAAAAAAATTTGGAAGATAGAAAGAAAATGGGGGACTCTTTACATCGATGAAATCAAACCGCAGAATAGGAAATTCAGAGTCGAAGGAGGAGATCCCATGGAGATCCATGGAGAAAAGTCAAGCCGCAGAATGGCTCTATGCGGATTGATTTCACGGACAGGACCTTCGAGATCCCACATCCTGTTCTTTGTGAAAAAAAAATAAAAATAACTATTAAAACATTTTGTGGATTCATTTCTTTTACGTATCTTCGTACTAATATTAAACCAATAAAACCAATGACAATGAAGACAATGAAAATCAATGACAATTTAAGTTTACAAATACATGAAGGTTCACAAAATTATGATGTGAAAATTGATAATTTAACCAAGGAAGTATTTTGGTATAAATCAGAGTTCGAGCCGATTTCGAAAGATACGATACAGAAAATGGTTGATAAATTGATGACGTTAAATATGATAACATTAATTGGAGGAAAAAATAGTCACACGAAAGTCGGAATTTGTATATGGAATATTGACGAAACGGATGACTTGTACATTGAAACCTATCACGATGGAGGTTTTGACGATGTAAGTGATTTTAATATGATAATGAAGTACGACGAATTTTTAAACCAATAAAACCACAAACAATGGAAACATTAGTAGAAGTAGATTTGGGGAAAACAGAAGAAGATGGTAACGACATTTATGGAACAGATAATAATCTCAATGAACTGATGGTAGAGAAAATTATCAAACGTGTAATGAACGAACCGACATTTCGTAGAGGTAAACTTGAAACACAGATTTACATTCTTGGAACGAAAGATAAAGTTGAAGTGAGTCTTGGATTATTTGATGAGTGGGGAGGAGAAAATAACGAAGATGGTGATGTTTGGGACGAATCACCTGAATACAATTATGAATATGATTTGGTTGATTTTTCATAGTCGTTAATTTTTAAAGAGAAAAGAGGTGGACATTTGTTCACCTTTTTTTATTTACACGTATGTTGGAAGGAGGATGGGGGTATCCATGGATGAACAAATCAATCCGCAGATCGGTATTACACTGCGGATTGAATTCTAGTTATGGTCTTAGAAAATAGTGACCAAAATATTTGGCAGTGTCAAATATTCTTTTTATCTTTACTTTATGTTAAACCAATAAATCACATAGTCATGAATCAGGTTAATGAAAAAATCGACACCAAATCCGCGAGTTGTAGAGAGATGGATGCATCTGAACTTATGGATTTACTTCGTAGTAGTGGGGCGATTATGATGTCTTGGGGTTCACATAATTACACCGTGGACAAAATGAAGGGAACAAAAATGTTTCGGATGAACGTACAGGGTCATCATCACAAAGGTCACGTTTACATTTTCCTCAATGGGTTGGACTTGTTTGATGTTTATTTGACCACATTTCAGGGAACAATCAAAGACCGTACCGATGAAATGGGATTGTACTTTGACCAATTGGTAGATTGGATTGATGAGAAGGTTGAAAGAATACCTGAATACAAGAGATAGGTTTTTGGTTTAATTTCGTAGAGGGACGGACATTTGTTCGTCCTTTTTTTTGTCTTACAACGACCTGTTCAGTAGAGTGTCTCAAACTCCGGTCATACAAATCAATCCGCATCGGTATTACATTGCGGATTGACTTTGCCAGACCCGTCTTCAGGAATTCCTCCTTCTAACTTCAGAAAAAATAAATGTGAAAAGATTTGGATATGTCATAAGTTATTTTTATCTTTACACTATGTTAAACCAATAAATCAGACAAGATGAAAATCCTTAAATTCTTTTTAAAATTATTCTCATTCGTATTAGGAGTTTGTTTTTATTCGGTGATGTGTTCACTTTGTATCATTATATATAAGGTGATAATGTTTGTTATACCTCTTTCTTATCCGCATATGTCATATCCTCATTTGTTTCAATGGATGACGATGGGCGGATGTATAACTATAGCTTCGGCGATTATGGCGAAGTGTGATAAATTTTTTGATTTTAAATTTTACGTAAAATATAGTGAAACAACAACCAAAACAGAAAAAATATGAAAGCAATTTTAATTAATGTAAATGATGAAACAGTTCGTCAGGTAGAGGTTGACGATAAGGATATTCTTCGTGATTGGTACAAACATATCGGGTGTTCAATGGTAGAGCCCGTTTATATCAATTCACACGATTCTATAATGGTGGACGAGGAAGGTTTGTTATCATTAACTTCCGATTCAAAGTTTTTCAGTTATCGTGGCGGTGTCTATGCGGGAAACGGATTGGTTGTTGGCGTTAATGTACGGAACGGTAAGAGTGTTGACCCGACGAGTACTGTTGACCAAATACGGTCAATGGTGGATTTCCACACGATACAGGAGGTGAGAAGGATGAAAGGGTAAGATGATTTTTCATTGTTTGATTGATATATGTTGGAAAGAGGCGGACAGAAATGTTCGCCTTTTTTTGTCTTACACACAGACCTGTCTGACCAAGATGGGGATACCGGAGCTGGACAAGTCAATCCGCATCGGTATTACATTGCGGATTGACATTAGAAAGCCCATGGGACTATGGTAGGCTTTCTTCTTCAGAAAATAAATGTAAAATAAATATTAAAATATTTGTTTTTCTCATATAAAGGTTTTATCTTTACATATTGTTAAACCAATAAAACTAAAAAAATGAAAACAATTATGGGAAGTACAAAAAAACATTTACCGAAGGGGTTCCTTTCAAGTTATGACGAGCCGACATTTCATGCTGTTGAAATGTTTTTCTATTACCTCATATCTTTACCAATGGGATGGAATCAGAAAAAACTAAATATGGAGGCCGTCAAATGTGTTCAAAAACATTTTGGAGTGGATTATGGATTTGGTGTAATGATAAATTGGGGAATTCAACATGGTTGTTGTAAATCCAAGACATCAAGTGGACGTCATTCGGCTATGTCAAAAGCCTATATTCAAGCTCAAAGTCTGATTGGCTCTGGTATTCGTAGAGCCGCGTAGTATCGTAGAGAGTATGTGAGGTGGACTTCGGTTCACCTTTTTTTATGCTCAGAAGATGTTGGATACGAGATTCCTCCTTGTTGATCTGGACAAATCAATCCGCAGATCGGTATTATATTGCGGATTGACTTTGCCAGCTCACGGGTCTGCGGAGTGTCTCCTCCTACCACAAAAAAATAAATGCGAAAAGATTTGGAAATGTCATAAGTTATTTTTATCTTTACATCAACCAATTAAATCGAACAAAATGCCAACCCTCAATTATTACAAGGATCAACTGAATAAAATTGACTTCCATTCAGAATATCCCCCGACCTTAAAGATACAAGGTGAAAACTCAGAAACCCATTGGTTGAATCTAAATAAAGAACTCGCCAAGGTGTTAGTTGAAATACTCATTAGGGAATTTAAACTTGAAATCAAATGATATGAAACGAATGAGATATGACGATTACCTCAAAGAGTTTAAGGAGGTATTGAAAGCTGAGAAATCATTATCAACTCGACTCAACAACAGAATTCTTGAATTAAGTAAGATTCATCCCGAAGCAATTATTATAAAAGGAGGAAGATATAAAGCCGAAGAAATGGACATGAAATGGCTTAACAATCTTGAACTTGGATCAAGATTATTAATACTTCAGAGAATCGAGATGTGGAGCAATGAAAAAGAAAATGTAGTACAAAAGAAAATGGAAATTTAGTCTGTTTGTGTTTTATTGGTTATGTTAAGCTCCGAGCTGGTTACTCGGAGCTTTTTTTTTGCGCGCAATTTGCGCATAATTAGCGCGCAATTGCGCAGAAGAGGCACAACGCTTCCGGATCAGGGACAAGTCAATCCGCATAACCGTATTACATATGCGGATTGAGTTGTAGATCCGGTCTTCAAGAACACATCCTCGATGGGGTATAAAAAATAAATGAAGAAATGTTTGGAAATGTCATATAAAGTTTATATCTTTACATAGTAAACCAAAACATAAAACACAATGAAAAAAAGAACATTAAAACTCATTTTAATCGGAGCGGGAATTGTTATGACCGCGGCATTTGCAGGTGTGGTAATTTTAATTATCAATCTTTTAAAATAAAACACAATGGAAAAAGAAATTGGAAAATACAAAATTGAAGTTGTTCAGGATGAATACCCTGATAGTCCTGATTCATGGGGCAATGAAGACGCATTTGTGGTATATGATCACAGACAGTTTTATGTTGAACGAAAAGGATTCAAACCTCGTGATATATGGGAACATTCACAGAAATCCGACAAATTATATAATGGTTATTATTTCTTTGTGTTGTACGCTTATATTCATAGTGGAGTAAGTTTATCCGTTGGTGATCACAATTTTCCTGATGCTCGTTGGGATGTTTCAAGTACAGGTTACGTCCTTGTTAAGAGAGAGAAATACACTTACACAAGAGAAGCCGCCTTCAAAATGGCGGAGAGTATTACAAAAGAATGGAATGAATATCTTTGGGGTGAAGTATGGGGATTCAAAATTACCGACGCTGAAGATGATGAGGTTGTGGACAGTTGTTGGGGATTCTATGGCGACGAGGAAAACTGTATGACAGAAGCTGAAAATGTGGTTAACTCATTGATTGAGAATGATAAGAAGAATTTTGTGGGGGTAAATATCTAAACCATATGATACGATGATAAATAACAAGTAGGAAGTATACCGTTAGAGACCCCGAACCACGATCATAATCGGAAGGCGGGGTTTTTTTATGCCCGACCAAGATAGAAGAAGATGTGTTGGTCCTTCGTAAAAAGTCAATCCGCATCGGTATTACATTGCGGATTGAATTTAGACGGCGCAGCTTGAAGAATTCTTCAGAAAAATTTGGAAATGTCATAAAATGTTTTTATCTTTACATCATAATAATTGACTAATTATGCAAACAAAAGAAGTTTTAGAACTCATAGAATTCTTACGGGAACATTTAACTGTTAATATTTCTTTGAATAAGGAATATGAAGAGGATTACAGTTATGTAACTTGTAGAGTATCATTAGAAATAGATGGTGAAGAAATTACAAGTTCATCTGATTCTGTTTATTTGCCAAAATAATCATCAAAACATTTGGCGGTCTTATAAAAAGATTTTATCTTTACACCATAATTAATTCTTAAACAATTAAAAAATTAAAGCGTATGAAAAAAATGTATGGAATTCTTGGTTTTCTTTTCGTGGCGATTATGTTGCTTAACAGCGGATGCGCCCAAACCTGTCAAAGGATTAAAGCCAATGGCTCGATTATCGGAACTGTAACAGGTTCATGGGTGGTTGAAAAAACTTCGGGTGGTGTTATCACAGATGTTTATCTTCTCAACAATGCCCTTGTTAAAAGTGAAACAGGTTCAGATGGTTGGCTATTTATCGATCAAAATGGTAATCCTGTCCATATTGGAGGAGATATGAAAGCAATCCGATGTAGTAATGATAAAATAGATTTATTTAAACAATATGTGGAGTTTCATATGGACTTGGACTTATGCACTTATAAGGAGAAATATCAGAAAGTAAAAAATATTGTATCCCCAAATTCTCTTTCCATAGATGTGCCAACGATGATTGTTCCTACGAAGTAAATTTACTTTTTCTTCATCTTGTTTTGGTTTTGACCCTCGGCGAAAGTCGGGGGTTTTTTATGCCCAACCAAGATGGAAGGAAATTCCTTGAGGAGGGTCCTTCGTGAAAAGTCAATCCGCATCGGTATTACATTGCGGATTGATTTTTCTGGATCGGTCTTCAGGAATATGGGGTTCTAAGTTCAGAAAATAATTAAAAAAAATATCAAGAAACATTTGGATATTAAATAAAAAGGTTTTATCTTTACAAGGTAATTCAAATGAAAAGTTTTATTATTAACAATTAAATCAAATGAAATGAGTGTAAAAGTATCAAACTGGTTAGTGACAATTATATTTATTGTCATTATAGCGATTGGAGTTCTTGCGAATTTGGACGCAATCTCAGCAACCTTTCCAAGATGAATAAAGAACAAACTGAAAAACTGAAAGGTAAAAGGGTTCGTTGCATTCTTATGAATGACAAGTATCCCGTACCTCCGATGACTGAAGGAACCATAGTGTATGTTGATGACATTGGAACTATTCATGTGTTATGGGATAATGGTTCAACACTCGGACTTGTGGTTGAAGAAGATCAATATGAATTAATATAAAAAATTATGGGAAAGTACATTAATCAAACATCAAAAGGTGATGTTGGCGCCTCCGCAGGTTCAAAATGTCGTGCAATTATGGAGGATGGAGCAATTGTGATTTCTCAACCAAAAGAATTTATACCAAATCTCGTTTGCATTATCGACAACGGATTCTTTGGCGCCGCTGGCTATATTTATGACGAAAAAGAATTTGAGGAATTCAGCCACCCATCCGATACCCGACCAAAAAGATGGTTCATTTGGGACAAGGTTAAAGATTACGCCAAATAAAAAAATAATCTGTTATTTTTCATAATTGTTTGTGTTTAGGATTGACCTCCGACCTTGGATAAGTCGGGGGTTTTTTATTTCTATATATTTTATTGCCGTCGAACATATTCTACATCATCACTACGATCCTCGTTGTTTTGCAAAATCAATCCGCAGATCTTTGTGCGGATTGAGTTTAACTCTCTGAAAACCAGGGACTCCCCGTGGGAATCTGAAGTATTACTGCGGATTGAGTTGTGAAGCTCACGATGGATGTGACTGAGAAATGATGGGGTTTAAAAAATTAAAAATATATGTTAAATAATTTGGATATTAAATATAATTGTTTTATCTTTACATCATAATCAAAACTTAAACACGATGAATCTATTTTTATTAGCTATTTTATTTCTTGTATCTTTCGGAATGGCTCTTGTTGGGGTTTATATGAAAGGATATGAGAATGGTAAGAAAAAGATGTTAGGGGATTTAATTGATAAAAAAATTATATCCACAGACATTTATGTCCAATTCTTAAAAATATTAAATAAATGAAACATAGCACAATACTTGGAGCGCTTGGAATCGCATTAATCTGTGATATACTTCTAATATGGTGTAGTTTCATATATGGAATTCCATTCCTTACGGACTTTAGTAATATATATGGTAATACCCTCGCTGTTTGTTTGGGCGGATTAATTATTATAATAATAACATCAATAGTTTTCTGGATATTATATAAATTTATTAATTATAATGAAGGAAGAAAATGAAAGAGTTTATTTTCAAAATTTGTTTTTACATTATATTAGGACTTATGTATATCAGAGTAAGAATTTTTAAATACACGCCAAAAGTATGAAGACGCTAGTAATACATCCCAAAGATAAGTCAACCGAATTTCTCAAAGAGATTTATCTTGGTAAAGGCTGGACTATTAACAATGATATTTATGGTTCAAGAAAAAAAGTCATTGAACAAATCAAAGAACATGACCGTATTATTATGATGGGGCACGGTTGCCCGAGTGGTTTGTTCTATACCCCAATCCGTCCTGATTTAGTTTATCTATTAAGGAAAAAGGAATGTGTTTGTATTTGGTGTAATGCCGATAAGTTTGTATTACGATATGGATTAAAAGGGTTTTATACTGGTATGTTTATATCAGAAGTTGGCGAGGCTCGTTATTTCAATATTGACGCTACACAGGAAGAGGTTGACTATTCCAATGATCTTTTTACCAAAGCAGTAACAAAATATATTGACTCCAAGGATATGTGGAGTCAGATTATTGAAGCTTACAGGGGCGACGACCTTGTGATACAATATAACAATCAGAGGTTGTATTACTATGATGGTAATTATGACGGTGATGAATTGGATAAATTTGAAAATAAAATTTTAACATATTAAATTTGAGAAACTATGAAACAAAAAGAATTATTTATCAGCGCCCTTGGCACATTATTTTGGTCTTGGGGATCAGAACCACCCGCCGAAGTATATTGGGGAGCTAACGAACTCCTTGACTGGTATGAAGCCGAATACAACGTAATACTCGGTATCAGGTTTAATGAAGAAGAAGAAAACTACGAAGATGTTATTGAAACTCTAAGAAAACTAGGATGAGCTACTTTAAAATTGTTCCAGGAATTGACCCCGACCGCATCGAAGTAGATTGCGGTAGAAATGGTCATCTGTTTTTAATTCACACCAATGAGGGTGTTATCGTTGATGTTTACGCCAATGGTAATGATGATGGCGTGGTCGCTACGATGTGCGTTTGGGATGAGGACATGAATAATGAGGTTGATTTTACCGATGACCTCAGCGAAGAAGAACAACATAATAATTAAACATTGGGTTAAGCATCCGCCAGCCACGGGATTAGTGACAGTTTAATTATTTGGGGTGTAGAGATACACCCTTTTCTTTGCGTTCAGTTGGATAGAGTCCTCCTCTTAGAAGACATCCTTAAAATCAATCCGCAGATCCTTTGTGCGGATTGAGTTGTATCTATAGAAGCAAATTGCGCAAACGCCCGGATAACCCAGAGCAAACACCAGATAAGCCAGAGCAAATGCTATATAATCAACAATATTTATTGCAATTCATTAAGTAAAATTACATAACTCACTTACAATCTTTACAACAAATTTCTTATTTAACTTACAAATTGTAAGTAAAAATTCCAGCGTGGCTTTCAATTTTATAATTACCAGGCAATATAGCGCATTTACCAGTATTTGGATGCGCATTTGCGGACCTTTGCAATTTTCTGAAGTCAATCCGCATAAGGCATTCTGCGGATTGATTTGATCCGGGCTGCTGTTAGAGTAGCCCCTCGATGGGGTCATTTAAAAATAAATTAAAAATAAAAGTTATTTTGTTTGGATTATAAATAAATTTATTTTATCTTTGTTATGTTAATCATTAATTAATACCTTATATATTATGAACGAAGAAAAAGTTGATATGTTGGTTAAGGCAGGATTGAACTGGACAGTTCGTTCCGAGGAATTACAGACAAAATCTGGAATTGATGTTCCTAACCGTATCGCCTTGGTAAGAGACGACACCAATCGGGTGTTGGGAATCCATGCGAATGGTTATGACGCTTATCAGAATCACGAACTCCTTGAACTTTTGTACCGCATCAGCGGACAGACAGGCTTAACGGTTCATAGTGGCGGGTCATTTAAAGGTGGTGAAAAGGTCTGGTTTCAGTTGAAATCAAATGACCTTGTACTCCCGAATGACAGAATCAAAGGTTATATTTCTGGTCTTAATTCCTTCAGCGGAATCAGCTCCTTGGCTTTCGGAACTTCCAAAACAACCGTATCTTGCCAGAACACATTCTGGATGGCTTATAGAGAGGTCGGCACGAGATTGAGACATTCTTCCACGATGAGACCGAGGATTGATGAGATTCTTTTCAAGATTGACCAGATGTTAAATGAGGAAAAGGAGCAGTTCGAGGAAATCAAGAGGATGGGTGAAGTCCGTATGACAGATGAAGTTCGTGAACTCATCACGAAGAAACTTTTTGATCTCGCCGTCGAGGATAAGCTTGATAGCGATGAGTTATCTACGAGAAAGAAAAATCAAATCGCCACGTTCAATGATGGTCTTACTTTTGAACTTGCCGAGAAAGGTAATAATCTATGGGGACTTTTCAACGGAATTACCAAGTACACCACACACCTAATGAAGAAAGGTGATAATTCCGAAGCGAAGATGTTCGGAAGAACTGGATCGTTGGAAAGGGAAATCTACAAGGAACTTGTTGAGATGATTTAACAAGGACTGCGTGAAAGCGAAAGGGGTCGGTATGACCCCTTTTTTGTTGCTCCAATTTTTGTTGGATACAACAGGAGGTATCCAAAAATACAAAAATCAATCCGCACAGGATATTATGCGGATTGATTTTTATTCAGGAACACATGATCCGGACATGTGATTGAAAATCATAGAAAACATATCAAAAAAATATATGAAGAAACATTTGGATATGTCATAAAATGTTTTTATCTTTACTCTATAATTAACACATAAAAGATATGGGATATTACAGCAATTTCACATTAAATGTTAATCACCCCGACGAGTCGGATATAATTGACGATCTTCGAGAACATAATGAAGATGCTCATAAAGCTCTTGATGATCTTGGACAAACACAGGATTCAACCAAATGGTACGATATGGATAAGGATATGAAGGAATTCTCAAAGAAATATCCAGAAGTCCTGTTTGAAATGACCCGTCAGGGCGAAAGCGGTGGAGATGACCAATGCATCTACTACTTCCGAAATGGTAAAGCACAGGAGTGTTGGGTAGAACTTAAATTCCCCGATTTTAACCCCGATAAAATGGAATAATATGAAAACAATAACAGTCGATGTAAAAGTTCAGTTGACCCTTGAGGTTGATGATGTTGATGCCGAATTCCCTCCCAATTACCTTTTCCCAAGCCTGTCTGTCGTTTCTAACGATCTGGACATTAAGGTTAGTGATTTTGATTTTGACGATGATTATCAATTAATAAGCGAAGAATAATGAAAATAATTCAATTAGCATCAAGCGATAGTGGTGACTATATTGGTCTGTATCGCACAGAAAGAACCGATGAGTATGTAGAACAGGACATCGAAAATGCGTTCGCTGAAGCAATTGCAATGGCGAACGATGACGAGGATTTAAGCCCGCATGACATTGCAGATGAACTTCTGGAAGCTCGTAGCATTGTTCGGGTACTTGCTGATGAAGTATTCATTCCTGGAATCTAAACCGTATGACAATGTTTAATCCGATGGCGCCAAATAGAGGCTCTCCGTAATACCTCTTATATAGATTAAAATAATATAGAATAAAAAGAATCAAAGCCCCGCATATAGCGGGGTTTCTTTTTGCGCGCTATTGGGCGCATTATCAGGCGCGCCCGGGATCCCGGAGCACAAGTCAATCCGCAAAGGACATTCTGCGGATTGATTTTTGCCAAAAAGACGACTCTATGATGTGGATATTTATTCCAAAAATAAGCGATAAAATATTTGGATATTAAATAAAAAGATATTATCTTTACATAGAAATTAAAACCGATAAAACTATGAAATCAGAAACAAGAGACAAACTTTATGAAATTGTCAGGAGTATGGTTGATAATAAAGTCAACAGTATGATTGAAGATATGTCAATGGACAACACATTCGAAAAGAATCTTATTGATAAACTCCAAGAAGAAGAAATTGATGACCTCGATAGTTTGATTGATGAGATTGATGGACTTGGTGATTATGGTGAGATGGAGGGTGAACACATTGAAAATCTCATCGACAGTATGACAGAATCATTTATGAAACGATTTGAAGCATAAAATCATGGAAAACAACGGAAAATTAGTAAGAGATGGTGAAGAAATTATGAGTAAGGTTCAAGAGACTATTATCAAGCTTACTGAAAATAATCCATTAATTCTTTTTACTTTGAATGAGGACAAAGACCCCATCATTGGTACTGAACTACTTGATATTGATGATCTGATGAACTTACCTTATTGTCATTATTACGGTAGTGAACATTACTACACAATGGGAACAGTTCAGAAAGTTCACGGCAAAGATATTACAATCGTAGTTCAAGATGACTATGTCTTTGAGAACTCAAACTTTGAAATCCTCAACATCTGTAATTTTACATTTGATCAACAAATAGAAATTCTTAAACTTTTAAAAGAAAGATTATGACCTTAAAAATTAAATTTAATAAGTTAAGGGAGAAATATCTTGGAAATCCAAATATTTGTCCGTTCTGTGGGTCGAGGAATATTTCAGCCGAACACGCTGATTTTGATTATAATTCCGCTTCCCGACCCGTTGCCTGTGAAGACTGTAATAAAGAATGGGTTGAAGAATTCACGCTTACTTATGTGATTTTTAACGATGAAATAATTTAATTATGACAAGAGTACAATTTGATAAAGTTCCCGCAAGCGAGGCTTTACCGACAGATGATGAAGCTTATTTTGTTCTCCTTGAATTTAATGAAATGAAGTCAATTTGTTATTATGACCGATTTCATAAATGCTGGAGAGATCTCAGAACAGATGACATTGAAAGCGTTGAATATTGGTATAAACCTATAAAATAAAAAAGATGAGACGAAATTTTATCACAAATGGTTTGCAGATTTCTTTAAGTAGAAATATAAATGATGAGACATTTACTCTTGACATTACTTCTGATTATTCAAGAAGTAATCACAAAGGACAGCTCTATGTGAATGGAAAAGAATTATCCAAAGAAGTTGAATCGTTGTGGAAGTCTATCAAGACCAAGAAACTTATGAAACTCTGTGTTAATTTCGATGAGATTGATTGGTATGACAATATGACCGATATATACACGACTCCTATTGTGAAAATTGAAAGAGGTCAGAAAATAGCCAGAACATTCGAAAGAGAACACGGTTCAATTCCTAAAGATTGGAGTATTAACCTCACTGCCCTAATTAGTAATACAACAACCAAAATCCCAATATTGGAGGTTGTAAAGAAAACACTCGGTTATTATTTTACCCCCGCCCTTGAAAAAGAGTTCGTAAAGAAATTAAAGCCTGTATTACAGAAAAAATCCAGGTACGCTATGGTAGAAACCCCTTATGGAGATGATTACTAATAGTGAATTTTAGTAACTGAAATCCTTACAGAAATGTGGGGATTTTTTTATGCCCTAAACTTTTCCACGAGATGTCCGGATCTTTAGATTTTTTCAAAAGTCAATCCGCAGAAAAACTTAACTCCCTGATTCTACGGGTTCTAACTAAAAAAATCAATCCGCAAAACCCCTTCTGCGGATTGACTTGTTAAGCTTGGTCTTCAGGATCCCGGCAGATCCCCATAAAAATAATTTAAAAATAAATGATAAAATATTTGGATATTAAATAAAAAGGTTTTATCTTTACACAATGAAAACGATTGATTACATAAAAGCTAATCGTAGGGGAAGTAGGGAAGCCGAACAATCCTTTGAATATGGATGGAAATCCAAACATAAAATTCATAGGAGTAAAAAAACATATTCCCGCAAAAATAAAGACGAAATAACTAAAGACAATGATTAAATCAATTAAAGACAAAATGCCCACAAAGATCGAAATCGACCTTACGGGACCCGATGGTAACGCATTTGCCCTTATGGGAATAGCCAGAAATCTTGCTAAGACAATTAACAAGAGACGCGGAGCCGAATATCTTGATGCTGACGCTATTGTTAAAGATATGAAGAGCGGGGATTATGAACACCTGCTTGAAGTAATGGAAAGAGAATTTGGACATATAATAATAATGTACCGATGAAAACTAAATGGCTATGTAAAGAAGATGTGTTAAGCGTCGCTGAAGATCTACGAATGACGCCTATTACGGATGACAGGATTGATGAAATCCTTGAATCGTATGACGACTACAGGACTCAATATCCTGAAGACAACTGGAGAATAATTGTTGAAGTAATGTTATATAATATAATAAAAGAAAAATGAAAAAAGAAATTGGAGTTGTTGGAGTCGATTCAGGACAGATAGTAATCTGTGATCCTTGCTACATTGATAGCGAATGGAAGAAAGAAGAATTTAATATTCGTCGGATACATCAACATATTGATGGAACTATTCTTGAATATCAAAAAGATTTTCCACATTACGAGGCTGTAATACCAAAGTACGGAAAAACAATGAATCAGATTAATGCTGATAGCGAAGCGGTCGAACTTCCTCATAATGAACCAGCAAAACATCCATTCTCATATAATGCTTGTTGTAAGGCAACTTGTGGCCCTGATGGGGTTGGGCAATTAAATTACGAACACGGACATCCCGGCGTTGGGGTTGTTTCATCCACAGGTTATGGTGATGGCGTATATCCTGTCATTGCTGATATTGACGACAGAAGTGGCAGGATCAGAAGTATTACAATTCATTTTATGGAGGACGAAGAAGATGCCGACATTTAAAATTGCATGGGAGATCGAGCTGGAAGCTAAGAACCCCTTAGAGGCAGCCAAAGAGGCAGAGAGATGGATAGCTGGCAATGATTGGCAGTACTACATATATGAATATGGTTTATTCATTGTTCAGAATGACGAGACCAAAGAAATCTTCAGCGTGGATCTATCTGAAGAAGACGAAGACGCTGTAATACCCACAGAAAAATATGAGCCTTTAATTGAAAATAAACAGTAAAATGTTTGGATATTAAATATAAAGTTTTTATCTTTACATCGTTAACCAATTAAAAAATAGAAATTATGGGATTAGACATGTATCTTTCGAAGAGACATTATGTGCAGAACTGGGATCACAACGGCCCCGAAGGACAGCACAAGATCACCGTTAAAAAAGGCGGCAAGAAACACCCCTATATTAACACGGAGAAAATTTCCTACATCATTGAACAGGTCGGTTACTGGAGAAAAGCAAACTGCATTCATGACTGGTTTGTTCAGAATGTTCAGGATGGCAGAGACGAATGCCAGGAATCTTATGTAGAACTCAGCCAGCTCCAGGAACTCTACGACGCTTGTGTCCTCGTCAGGGATAATTCAAAGCTTGTAGAAGGCGAAATCCAGAACGGTTATAAATTTGACGAGAATCTGGAAAAAATACCCATAATAGAACCAGGAAAAACTATCGCTGACCCATCGGTTGCACAGGATATCTTACCAACCACATCTGGATTCTTTTTCGGAAGTACTGATTATGATGAGTATTATATGCAAGATATTCTTGATACCATAAAGATACTCGAGCCCGAACTTAAAATGAAATATGAAGACGGATTTTATCAACCCGAATATTATTATCGGGCGAGCTGGTAGTTTTGATTCTCATTTTCAAATGGGGAGCCAATTGGCTCCCTTTTTTTATGCCCAAGATGCGTTGGATACAACAGGGTGTATCCAAAAATGCCAAAGTCAATCCGCATAAAAATCAATCCGCAATTACCCCTCTGCGGATTGACTTTTAAGGATCCACTGTGTATCCAAATTTAAACAATTATTTTTTAAAAAACATTCAAAATTATTTGGATATTAAATATAAAGTTATTATCTTTACACAATAATTAATATGCATTCATATGACACAGTTTATAAATAAAGCTCACGCCAAGCGGTTAACAGGGTTAACTTATTTGGCAACAGTAAGTGAGACTGTTAAACATAAAAAGTCTATTAAATATGGAGAATTGACCTATAGTCTTTATCTTGCGCCCGCCAAAACAAGT
>Ga0315275_10002532_pt1 | contig 16550 bp, 18 predicted proteins | sample YL17G03_0_MG_FD_205557 | JGI IMG/M metagenome (GOLD analysis project Ga0315275, IMG submission 205557) | Sediment microbial communities from Yellowstone Lake, YNP, Wyoming, USA - YL17G03_0 | ecosystem: Environmental > Aquatic > Freshwater > Lake > Sediment | place: USA: Wyoming | collected... | reverse complement strand
GTGCTGTGCACATAGACCAGTCGGACAGCCAACGAGCGCTTCTCGTGGCTGATTGTGTGGGGGATCTCGCCAACGAAGTAGCGCTCCCACAGCTGCTCGGGCTGCTGGAGCTCTCGCTTACGCTTCTCGGCCAGCGACAAGAACGAAGCCTCCTGCATTGAGGGCTTTCGGTCCCTGTACAGTGTCGCCAGCTCTTGTGACCACGGCACCGAGTAGAGGAAGTGGAACCCCTTGTCCGCCAACTCGACCGCCTGGCCGGAACTGAAGCAACCCCGATCGGCAATGTAGAGCAGACGCTTGGGTTTGACGTACTTGAGCAGGTGCTGCAGATTCTTCGCCGTGGCGATGTGATCGTTGGCGCTGCCGTCGGCGGTGTGATAGAAGAAAGGCAAGGGACCTTTGCCGTCATTGGCCAGATCCACGCCGACCTGAGCCTCTTTGATGTCTTGCCCGGGCCCCGCGTGACGACCCCGTTCGATGCGAAAGGGGGCAATCTCGGCAACCAAGGCCGGATCCGGCGACTGGTGGTCATACGCCCCGGTGAAATGGAAGCTGGTCGTGTCGTAGTGGACTTTCCACAAGTCCACTTGAAATCGCCAAGAGACGTGCAACGCGACCTCCGCCAGTATGTTCCAGCGCTTGGCAAACACTGCATCCAGCGCCCTCCCAAGCCGATCGTCGTTCAGAGAGCCAGCCGGGATTCCCAATAGCAACTCCGCCCCGCTGGCGTGAGCCCATGCGGCCACATGCATCAGCGGCTGCGGCGAGCAGAGCCGATTGGCCACCAAGGCATGGATGACGTCCCCCACCGGGACCTCCAGTCGTACATCAGGGGGACAATGTTGGTTGACGATCTGCTTGATACGCATCTGCTCGAGTAGGGGGTTGACCAGCACAAGCGGACCGACGTTGCGTACGGCGAACTCCTCTGTCTGCTCGACCTTCACCGGTAGGCGTACTCGGTGACGCTTCATGCTTGGTTTCTCCTGAAGCGGTTAGGCACGCTTCTTGTAGCGGCGGGCACGCTTGCGAAGCCCCTCGGTGTCGGCCCTGGCGATCCTCTCCAACAGACCCATCAGGTCTCTGTGTCTGCGTAGCCCGGCCGCCACCTCTTGGCGCAGATCATCGGGGATGTAGACGGCTTGTGTCCTGCCCCGGATGCTCAGCGACAGTGCCCATCCCGTGTGCAGCTGTCCTCGGCTGCATTGGCATCCGGCAGCCCCACAGCGCCTGGAGTATTGGATCAGGGAGCCGCGATAGACTGGCTGGCCGCTGCGCAGGATGTCGGCGGCGCTGACGCGCGGCGGTGTTCGCTTGGGGGTGTGGTTGGGGGCTACGGCTCTGGTCATACGGTTTCTCATTATAGCTTCTCAACTATAATACACTACTGACAAGCCAATTGTCAAGGCCTTTTTTAAAGTTTCCTAGAAACTCTGGAGTTCCGTCAGACTGCGAGGTTTACCCGAGGCGCCTCGGTGACCAGTAGCGCTGGGACAACTGCGACCGATGGGTATCGAAAGTGCAGTAGAACCTGCCAGTTCGTCCTTCACCAGCGGCGTGACTTTCGATTTGTTGAAATCGACCTGCGGAAAACGGGACTAGATGGCGCGCGTGGCGGCATCCTCCAGCCGCCGAGGTGAGTAGCGCTGTGCCAGAGTGAGGAAATGCTGGGCCTGGTCGATCGCGTCCTTCAAGTGGGCGGCCTAGATGGCTTCCACGATGCAGACCGAGGAGTACCCGCCGTGGGAAAGGGCGCGATGCAGGAGTTGGTTTTTGATCGCTTGCTCACTGCTTTGCATGGTAAGAGAAAGTTGCTTGGTGTTCATCTGCGTGTCCTCCGTGGTGGAATTGTTCAAGGTTGAATGACGGTCTGCACATGTTCGGGGTTCCACCAGAGAAGGCTCGCAAGGAAGCTCACGATCGACAGGCGATCCTCGCCTCTCTTTCCCAGAAGCTCAAAGGCGGCGGGGTGAGCCTGGTGGAAAACAAGGGATACCGCCGCTACGTCAGCGCCGAGTGACCCGGATTCGCCATCGACGAGAGGAAGGTGAAAAAGGATGCGCAGTTTGACGCCAAGTGGGTGCTGCAGGCTGCCGGGGTGGCCGTGCCTCGCTCGATCCGCAACGCGTGAACCGGGCAGCAGGGAGAATGTAGTGTCAAAGCGGGATCGGTGTCTTCTAATTCTTTACGGAACAAAGAAATAACTTTTCAAACTGTCGAAGATGGACTATCCAAATAGGAATCCCGAAACACACGTTTCCCTACGGCAACTATTGTGCCGCCTCTTGCTTCTGTATGGAAGAGGCGCAGATGGGGATTTTCCGTGACCTGCAATTTTCACTTGACAGAGAATAATTCATTCTTTATAATCTCAAATAATACTTTTTGAATTCATTTATATATTTAATTGAACTTATTAAATATGGAAGAGGATTATTGCATTGGAAAAAGTTATACATAACTCGACAAATTCCATATACAAACTCATTCTGAATAGGCTTATCTCGAACGAAATCCCGCAGGGAAGCAAGATCAACCAGCGAAAGCTCTCCGAGGAACTCAAGGTCAGCAGGACTCCTCTCGTGAAAGCACTTCACAAGCTGGAGACGCAGGGCTTGGTCGAGAGCGTCCATGACAAGGGTTTCTATGTCCACAAGTTAACCATCAAGGATTTGCTGGATTTGTTCATTCTTCGTGAATCTCTGGACGCCATCGTCATCTCGGAGCTGAGCGACACGATCAAACCGGAACAAATTGCGGATCTGGAGGCGATGTTCGAGGGGTTCGATGAGCGGGAGCTACCTATCGCGAGCGAAGCATACTGGAAAGCGGATAGCAAATTCCATAAACTTCTCTTCAGCTTTTGCCAAAACGATCTTGTTGTAAAAATCAACGACAACTTCCAGATCCTCAACCGATCCCTGATCGCCGGGCTATTGCGAAGCCCCGTCGAAACGCTTACCGAGCATCGAGACATCATCAAGGCGCTGAAATCGAAGAACCGGGAAGCAGCAAGAGTCGCGGCGATCTCGCATGTGGAAAGAACCAGGGTATTCCTCGAAGAGGTGGTGCAACGCCTACGGCACCTCGGCATCGATCCTCGCAAGATCACAATGGAGGAGCTTCCGAAAAGGTGATGTCGCCTTTATTTTCGTTAGGAGTCATGCGAGTGAAATCAGGGAAAGGGTTCGTTCCAGCTGGAGAGAGCAGGAAAGGAGGTGAAGAGCGGTTCGATAATGAGAGCGGTTCGCGGCGTTCGCCTCAGCAAGTATCGAAAAGAAGTCTTTTTTCCTGAGGGAGCGCTCACGAGCAGTTTTCGAGTGCGCGTCGCCCAACTGCGGCGGTCGGTTTCGGTGTAGCGTACAGTGGTCAGTCGGTTGATCATGCGGACACTGAAGGAGGGTACAAAGGGATGGAATAATCTGCTCTATCGACACGGGCTTTTCCCTGAAGGCCGGTACGGGTTTCGATAGCCTTCTGTTAAGGCGGGGAGTCAGTGGAAATCAGGAATCTGCCGAGCAGGATGCGCGGTGTTGAGGAAACATGACCGGCGGATGAATAGTATTTTCTATTTTGTATTTTTATGGAGGGAATATGAAAACCGTAGTTACAATCTTCTTAAGCCTGTGCATTTTTACGGCACTTGTTGCAGGAACATTCGCAGCGGGCCAAGGTGAAAAAGCAGAAAAAGTGACCATTGAACACTTCGACCAGAAAGGCGGTAATCTCGAAGCATTGAACGCGCTTGTCACAAAGTTCATGGAAAAGAATCCTAACATCATCATTAAGCTCTCGACTCCGCCTGACGCAGAGACGGTTGCCGGCAGCAGAATCGCAAGTGGAGACTATCCTGACATCCTAAGCCACTGGGGAGGAGAGGATTACGCAAAAGCGGGATTGCTATTGGATCTCACCAATGAGGCTTTTGTGCAAAACAGTCTACCCGGATTCGTAGAATCGACGAGAATAAACGGAAAACTGTATTGCGTTACTCTTGCCGCAAACCTCTTCGGGTTTATCTATAACACAACGATGTTCAAAGACCATGGGTTTGCTATTCCTAATACGTGGAATGAGCTAATCAATCTGTTGAAGACCATAAAACAGAGCGGCATAACTCCTGTTGCGTTGGCTGATGGAGCCGCGTGGACCCTGGGCCATCAGAGCAATTGTTTTTACGCCAATCTCATTCCGGATTTCAAAAATACAATGGTGAAAATTCACAAGGGTGAGCTCAATGTCCAGGATGTGCCGGCATTTAAGGACGTGGGAACCCGATTGCTTGAGCTCCGCAATTATGGACAACCGGATTACCTGGGAGCCGATCATGTCCAATCCGTCGTTGATTTTACTGCGGGCAAAGCGGCCATGATCCTGAATGGGAATTGGATGATGGAAGAAATAAAGGGAGCTGCTACGAAAGAGTTTAGCTATTCCATGTTCCCTGTGCCTTTTAGCGGTCCCGACAAAACTCTGATGCCCTCAACGATCGATTGGGCGTTATCCATATTTAAAACGACAAAGCATCCCAAGGAGGCGTTGGCGTACCTCCGATATGTTGCTTCGAAAGAAGGGAATGTCCTTTACTGCAAACTTTCCAACTCGCCGAGTGCTCTCAAGAATGTAACGATTGATATCGCTGAGTTCGGTTTGGCAGGCAAGTATCTCGGAAAAGGACAGTTGGCGGATCAAGTGACCTCCATTCCGGAGTTGAAACCCTACTGGGGTGGGTCGATGTGGACGGATAATTTCATAGCGGCCCAAAATCTTATTGCCACCCGTAATGTGGACGCCTGGATGAAGGATATAAACAAGCTATTTCAGGAGGGCTGGAAAAAATAACAGGAATGCTTTTCTCTGCAAATGCCTGATCCCTATGAATACTTGCATCGCGATTGAAAGGTTTATGTATTCTCGTAGGGATCAGGTTTTCCTTATTCCAACGTTCGAGGTCGTGATGGCATTTTCCGTGGCATTTACAATTGAAAGGATCTTCTCATGGTGAAGAGCTGGATATTGCAAAAAAAGAAACGAAAGGACATACGCCCATATCTTCTATTAACTTTACCAGCTTTTTCACTATTCTTATTCTTTTTCATCATTCCGATGTTAAGCGGTCTCTATTTTTCTCTCACCAATTGGAATGGCATCTCGCAGACCTGGAGTTTCAATGGCCTCGCCAATTTTCGACGCATGTTTAACGACCCAGCTTTATACGATTCACTGCAATTCTCTTTTGTCTATGCTGTTTTGGTTGTGAGTACCATCCTGCCATTATCTATCATTCTCGCTATTCTATTGAATAAAATAATCCGCCTGAAAGCATTATTCCGAGCAATATATTTCTTCCCCGCAATGCTTAGTATGATCGTTTCGGCGTTGATCTGGAAGAATATATTTTATCATTTTATTCCCGATATGGGGAGGATAGTGGGGATAGAGTTCCTTCAAAAGAGCTTGTTCTCCAGCAAAGATACGGCAATCCTAGGAATATTAATAATCGAAATATGGCAGGGAACAGCAATTCCGATGGTCATCATTCTTGCTGGACTCCAGAGCATACCTCAAGAATTATATGAGGTGGCCACATTGGATGGGGCCAATCCGGGCCAGCAGTTTCGCTATATCACATTGCCTTTCCTCGTCCCCGTTTTGCAGATGGTGCTGATGCTCCTTATAAAAAGTGGGATTCTCGTTTATGAATACGTATTCGCCACAACGGAAGGAGGGCCCGGCCGCGCGACATTGAGTATCACACTTCTTATTCTGCATAAGGCACTGGGATATCGTGGCGCCAAAGTGGATTTTAGCTACGGCATTACATTTTCCGTCCTGGTATTTGCCATAATTGCGGTTCTCTCCGTTATTCAATTGAGGCTCACCTCCAAGAGGGAGGTAGGTCAACTATGAAAAAGGAATGCGGTTGGAACAATCTGCATGCCGTGATAAGCATGGTTCTCATATATGCATTTTTAATCGTTGGTGCCGTTCTAATCCTTTTTCCCATGTATATGACGATCGGAAATGCATTTAAAACAAAAAGAGAAATACTGCACTCCATCTTTTCGCCTCCGACCTCATTCTATTTGGAGAATCTAAGGGTAGCGATATTTGAACAACAAGCGATGAGATATTTGTTCAATTCATTTTATACTACCGCCAGTTCTACAATTCTGGTGATCACCGTTATCCCCATGTTAGCCTATGGAATCATTCGAAACATTGAGAGGCTGATTTTCAAGATAATGTTTTTTACCATAGTGAGTGGGATCTTTATACCCTTTCAAATCATCATGCTTCCAATGATCAAGCAATTGAATTACTTGAAGCTATTGTCACCCCTTGGCCTGATCATCATGGCAACCATCTTTGGTTACCCCGTGAATGTGTTTCTCTATACGGGTTATTTAAAAACCGTACCCATTGAAATAGAAGAAGCCGCAATCATCGATGGGTGCGGTGTCGCCAAGCTGTTTTGGTCGATCGTGTATGCTCTTATCAAGCCGATGACCGCTACAATCATTATATTGCATGGATTAGGCACATGGAATGACTTTCTATTGCCCAATCTATTACTGAATCGAGATGCGAGAATGTGGACTCTCCCAATATTTCAATATTCATTCCAGAGCAAGTTCACGACGCAATATAATATGGTATATGCGCTTTTTCTATTTACCATTATTCCCATTACAGTATTATACATATTCACCCAGAAGTACATTATTGGTGGAATTGTCAAAGGCGCCTTGAAGGGATGAGAGACGGAATGCCAATGAATGCCAACTCGATCGACATACGCAGAACCCCGTTCAGCAGGTATGGTGCATGGTTATCCGTGACCTACGACTCTAGTGAAGGGTGCTTGACCATTCACAACGTGAGGCGGAAATGGGGAGAGGACAAGGCCTATAGGGTGCGATTCCTGAAAGAAGGCTCGAGTGTCAGTTTCGAGGCTTCCGCGAGCCCCGCACTCATCATGATCTCGAGCCGCGGCGGGTGTGTCCGCGCTTACATAAAGACCGACACCTCGCTGGTATTTGATTCTGATGGGCTGGATCTCATGATCGAGCAGATCGACAAGTCAGGATATGGGATCGAATACGGAGAGCGGCAGATCCGACTTATCGGAGTCGCACAGCGGATCAACACAACGATTCGCATCCTGCGAGGCTCAGCCCTCCTTGAGGGTCCCCTAACTCCAGCTCCCGGGGGAAGCGACCGCAACCGGAAGACGACATTGAAGGTGGCCTGTCATGATGGTCGTGCTCTCGTCCACATGGATATTTCCAATCGCGATCATCGGAACCTCGACGATTCGATCGATCCACAACGAGACATTGGTTTAGTGGATGCCGAATGGGGGGCGTTCTTCAGCAACGCTCCTCCCGCACCAACCGGCCGAAGCCCATACACGCAGCTCGCGTGGTATGTCCTATGGTCTTGCTTCGTGCGCGCGGAGTATCCATTGCGGTATGATGCGATCCTCATGTCGAAATCTTTCATGTGCTCCCTTTGGTCCTGGGATCACTGCTTCAACGCACTGGCCCTCTCCTTGATCGATGCCCGTAGGGCCATCGAGCAGTTCCTCCTACCATTCGAGCTGCAAGCCGAGTCAGGTGTCCTGCCCGATGCGTTCGCTCCGAACGCCGAGATCGTCTGGGGGGTGACGAAACCGCCGGTACACGGCTGGTGTTTCGGCAAGCTCATGGAACGCATTGAACTGGAGAAAGACCTTCTTCGTTCAGTGTACCGCCATTTGGAGAAGTGGACGGCATGGTGGCTCGAATACAGGGATTCGGATCGCGATGGAGTCCCCGAATACCCTCAGGGTTGCGACAGCGGGTGTGATAATTCGACGCTGTTCGACGGCGCGTTCTTCGTTGAGTCTCCGGATCTGCCCTCATACCTGTTCCTGCAGATGAAAACGCTCGCACGGATCGCGAAGGAGCTGGGTATCGACGAGCGGTCAGAATACTGGGATCGCAGAGCGACGGCTCTCCTGCGGACACTGCTCGATCACAGCTGGAGGGATGGGAGGTTCATCGCTCCAGTCACCCTAACTCACGAGTTCGACCCCCATCCAACCTCCCTCTTACCGTTACTACCCATCGTATTGGGTTCGCATCTGGACCTGGATCGGTTCGACACCCTCGTGGGAATCCTCGAGTCGGATTTCCTGACGGAGTACGGGCCGGCGACGGAAGCCACGAGGAGCAGGTTCTACGAAGATGACGGATACTGGAGGGGACCAATTTGGGCGCCTCACACCTATCTCCTCGTGGATGGGTTGAAGAGAGGTGGGCGGCATGACATCGCGAAGGAGATCGCCCGGCGTTTCTGCGCGATGATCGAGACCCGGGCTCTGGGCTTCTACGAGAACTTCGACGCGAAGACCGGCAGCGGCTACCGGGCGCTCGGTTATTCATGGACTGCGAGCGTCTACCTCCTCCTCGCGCACGAGTACCTCTCGTGAAAAGGAAGTAGCAATGGGATTTCGAAAATTCCAACTCATCGACATACCGTGGCCTGATTTCGGCAGGCCCGAAAAGCCTCCCGATCCTCGTGCAGATGAATATGAGAAAAGGATCGACGATCTACGCGGGCGGATGCGACATGCGGGGCTTTCGCATCTTATCGTGTACGGGGACCGGGAGCACTTTGCCAATCTCTGCTTCCTGACCGGATTCGATCCCCGGTATGAGGAATCCATCCTGATCATTTCGGAGTCCGGGCCCCCTCTGATCCTTGTAGGGAACGAGTGCGAAAGCTACCTGTCGATCAGTCCCTTACGCAGAACGGGAGCGCTAAGGTCCGAACGGTTCCCGTCTTTCTCCCTGCTCAACCAGCCGAGGAATGCCTCACGCACGTTGGCGGAGATCTTGCGAGCGGAGGGTATCGCAGAGGGAGCTTCCCCCGGATGCATCGGATGGAAATACTTTTCGGAAAAAGAGGTGTCGGACTGCACCCATGCGATCGACCTCCCCGCCTACATCGTTGATTCGTTACGGCAGCTTGCAGGGAAGGAGAATGTCCGCAACGCGACGGCTCTCCTCATGGATCCGGACCGAGGCTTGAGGACATCCTGCTCGGTCAGCGAGATCGCTTTCTTCGAGTACAGCAACATGCTGGCTTCGGAGGGGATGCGAGGACTATTTACGGCTCTCCGGGAAGGAGTCACGGATTTCGAACTCGTTCGCGCGATGCAATACAACGGGACGCCGCTCAACTGCCATGTCACCATTATCACAGGAGAAACCCTCGATTTCCCGCTCGCCAGTCCGGTCGGCGCTCGCATCCGCAAGGGGGATCCTTTTTCCGCCAACCTTGGGTACTGGGGCAGCAACATCTGCAGGGCCGGGTGGATTGCGGAGCGGGCAGAGGATCTGCCCTTCGCCGCCCGGTCGTACGTAGAAGAGTTCGCGGGACCGTATTTCACCGCCATGGCGGAATGGATTGAACACATTCGGATCGGAACCAGGGGAGGGGAGATCCACGCGCTGATCCAGTCGAGGCTTCCGTACGAGAGATTCGGCGTCTCTCTCAATCCTGGCCACCTTTCCCATCTGGATGAATGGGTGAGCTCTCCAATGTACGAGGGTTCCGCAGTGGAGCTGCGCTCCGGCATGTACCTGCAGTCGGATGTCATCCCTTTTTCCAAGATCTATTTCTCTGCGCGGATCGAAGATGGGTATGTGCTCGCCGACGCAGAGCTTCGTAGACAGCTCAGGGAGAGCTTTCCGGCGTGCTACGATCGGTGTCAGAAGAGGTGCAAATTCCTGAGGAATGTTCTTGGAATCGAGGTGCCGGAAGAGCTTCTCCCTCTCTCCAACATCCCCGCGCTCATGCCGCCGTTTGTTCTGAAGCCGAGCAGGGTTTGTGCTCTCAAATGAGGAATGCTATGGGAGGTTGCAGATGAGGATTGTGATATCGGCCGATATTGAAGGGGCTTCGGGCGTCGTGAGCGGCCGGGAAACTGGTTATCCGCGGAAGGTGGGTGGCGATCCGCAATCGGCCGCGGAATACCGAGCGGCCTGCCGTTGGCTGACAGAGGACATCAACGCGGCCATTGAAGGGGCGCGGGCAGCGGGAGCGAGTGAGTTCGTCGTGCACGATTCACACGGGATGGACTACGCGAACGTGCTCCTGGACGAGCTCGATCCCTCGGTTGACGTTGTGAAAGGGATGCCCCTTGTCTTTTTCGATCCCGGAGACCTCGAAAAGGGCCACTACGATGCGGCGTTCCTGATCGGCATGCATGCGCGCGCCGGCCAGCCGGGGGTCCAGAGCCATGTTCTCGATTGGCCGAGATTCTGGGAAGTCCGGATCAATGGCCTTCCCGTCTCCGAAAGCACCCTCTCCATAGCGCTCGCCAGCTATTACCATCTCCCGACGATCCTCGTCACGGGGGACGACCTCATCTGCGGTGAAGTGAGCCGATGGACGAACGGCGTGATCGAGACGGCTGTCGTGAAATATTCTTTTTCCCGCTATGCCGCTCGATGTGTGGGCATGAAGAACGCGCGCGATCTGATCCGATCCGCCGCCTCCCGTGCGGTGAAAAATGCGCGAAAGATCCCTCCCGCGGCTTTTTCGACTCCCATCACCCTCGAAGTGGATATCCTCGATCCACAGCTCGCCCTGTACGTCTCTTGGATGCCGAACATCGAATACGACGGAGCCTGCACTGTCAGATACAGGAGCGACGATTTCCTGCGCATCTACAAGACCTTGTTCGCGATGTTCTGGCTCTGCCACCTGGACTAGGCGCCGATACGGATTCGCTTCGAATAGGAAGGAGTGGGCATGATTACGAAGACGAAGATGCTGGATGCTCAGGAAAGGGCGGCGGTGATGTTCCGCATGGCGGGCGTGTTCATTACCGAGGAAGAGAAGCGGAGGATCGAGGTCGTCGATTTCGGGTTGAGCGCGCTCGAGCGGGAGGGAGCCCTGATCCTCACTCTCGTGTCCACGCAACGGATCGCGGTAAAACTTCTCGCCCTCTTTCCCCTTCAAACCGAGCCTGAGCACTGGCACCCTGCCGTTGGGACCGATCCGGGCAAGGAGGAGACGATCCGCGTCGTGTGGGGATCCGTGTACTTCTATGTCGCAGGAGCGAGTACGCTGACGGAAGGGTTCATCCCTCAGGGGAGAGAAGATCTCTACACCCTTCGAAATGAATTGAAACTCAAGCCCGGCGACCAGCTCACGTTCCAGCCCGGGGAGAAGCACTGGTTCCAGGCAGGGGAGGAGGGGGTCGTGCTGTATAGCTTTTCCTCGACCGCGCGCGACGTATTGGACGCGTTCACGGATCCCGGGATCGTCCGGATCAGCAAAGTCGTGGAAAGCTAAGCCATGCCGCTGAAAGCCGGGAGGATGGACAAAGCACAGGATGGTATGGTAAAGATGGCGATCATCACCTCGTTCCTTGGCCAAACCAGAGACAGGTTTCACGAGTACAACTCGCCGCTGACGCTCGAGGAGAAGTTCCATCTCGCCGGCCAGATCAAGGGGGTTTCTGGGGTGGAGGTTGTATATCCCTACGAAGTCGACACGCCCCAGGCTACCAAGGCGCTTGCGGAACTGTACGGGCTGGAGTTTGCGGCGATCAATGTCAACGTGAAATCGGACCTCGACTTCAGAAACGGCGGGCCTGCCGCGAACTCGAAGGAAGTCCGCGACAAGGCTGTGCGTTTCATCAAAGAAGCCAAGGATTTCGCAGCTGCTGCAGGATCGAACAAGGTCACGTGTTGCCCTCTCGCCGACGGTTATGAGTTCAGCTTCCAGAGCGATTACGGGATTGCCTGGAAAAGGCTTGCGGAAACCTTCGGTGAAGCGGGCGACTACCGGAGAGAAATCGGACTGTTCATTGAATACAAGCCAAGCGAAACCCGCGGGACCTGTTTCCTCAGCAACGCGGCGAAAGTCCTCCTTCTGCTGAAGGACATCGGGATCCGGCAGGTGGGGATCACCCTGGACTTCGGCCACTCGATCTATGGAGGAAACAACCCGGCCGAGGAACTCGCGCTGGTAGCCGAGAGCGGCTTTCCATACTACGTGCACATCAACGACAACGATGGTAAGTGGGACTGGGACTACTTCTGCGGCTCAAAGCACTTCCTGGAATACGCCGAATTCCTCTGGTACTTGAGGAAGTATCGGTACGCCGGCTATATAACCTCCGACACATCGCCGACCCGATGGGACATCCGCAAGACATTCGAAACGAACAACCGGATCACCCGGCGGATATGGGCCCTCCTCGACGAGCTCGGGGCCGAGGGAGGGTCGCAACTGGTGGGGGGCGATGATTACCTTGCGACATGGCTGACGATCGAGGAGAAATTGTTCAAACTGAAGGATCCACCATGATCTGGAGATTCACTTCGACCTTCTTGACTTTCAGTTCATACGAACAATGGCGGCGGGTCCAAAAAGAGGCTTAGCGGCCGCGGACCCGTAAAGTGCACACGCGACTGGCGAGGCGCGCCACTGGACTGAACGTGTGCCTGACCTATCTTCGACAGATCGAAAAGTGATGTGTTTGTCCCGTAAGGAATTCGAGGACACCGGTCCCACTTTTACATATCTGAAAGCGCTGCGCCCAGTCAAGGCTTTTTCCCGGGTGCGCATTGGCGAAGTTGGTAGTTTTAGGGCTAGAAAAGGCCCTCCCAGTCCGTGGTAAACTACCACTGACGAAATCTTTCAAGACATAGCATACCCCTCCAAGCAAGGAGGCGCAGCGCTTTCATAGCATCACGACATTCTCCCCTTGCCCTGATTCACGCATTTCGAACCGTTGAAGGGGCCGCCCCCCGGCAGCCTGCAGCACGTGATGGCACACACCGCGCAGTTCCGTGCGCAGAATACCATCGGCTGCCCTGGGAATCGACTTCCACCTCCTGACACAGCGGGTCTCGGGGGGTGAGTTGGCCTGCGTGGCTTTCGGTTCCATCCCGTAATGGCGCAGCAACCCTCGATACCCCTGGGTGAACTCCTCGGGATCTTTGGTTGCGCGTACCGCGGTCGTTAATCTGTCCGTCTGATGCGCCTTGGTGACCCCGCCCAGATCCCACATCACATTCTGCAACCCCCTGCTCCGACTTTCGAAGCACTCGGAGAAACATACGCTGCCCGTCTCCCAGTTGGAGTAGGGCAGCAGGAAGTGATACACAAGGTGATCGAAGGGCTGACCGCGAGGCAGATGCCCAGTTCGTTCATCCAGGTGAAATCCAATTCGCTCAGTTCCCCGGGACTGTAGACTTGAGCGAAGAATACCTCCTTGGGCTTCCCTTCCAGAGCCCGCCAGACTTTTACCATCCGCCAGAAGGTCCTCATTTGCCGTCGGAGAATCAGCCTGGATCCTGCAGCTGCAGATACGCGAAGAGGCTCTTGCCTTCCAGCCCCGGATTCACCTGCACATGCCACCGCACATTCTCCCAGATGGCGGAAAAGGGACCTTCTCGGGTCCGCCCCGCGTGTGAGGGCCTCTCATTTCAATGGGCAGATTCTCCGAGTTCATGTACTTGCGTGCCGTTGTCTCACCGATGGCCGCTTTCACGGCACCTCTTTCCAACGCGTATCCTGTACGCACCAGCTTCCAAAGCTTTTTAACCGGTCGGTCGGTGACCATCCACGGTGTCTCCTCTGGGGCCATCATGGAGAATTTCTCCCTCCCCGAAAAGCGGGAAATTGAATTGTCGTTAATCAGAAGCTCGTGCTCCCAGCGCCGACGACCACGATCTTCGTCTTCCACCTCCCCAATTATCCTTTCTGCGAGAGGCCATACACGCACGCTTTATCGTCGCGCATTGTCTCGAAGCTCCTGTGGGGTTTATTGCCCTGCAGACGGAGCGGTGGACTGAAAAAACGGAAACCCCGCCGATTCTACGCTGTAAAATGCCTGAAAGTCGGCAAGTACTCCCTATTCCTATCGAACATCTCGTTCACCATTTTCCGGATCTCGGCAAGTGAAAGGACTGCGGCGGTGAGGGGATCGTAGGCGATGGCGCGGAACACCAAGAGAGGATCGCCGGCGATGCATCCCTCGACCGCCATCTCCTCGACTGCCACGCTCACATTATTGAGGGCCGCGCACTGAAGCGGGAGCGCGCCCACGGGGATCGGGTTGAACCCCATCCTGTCAGCATATACGGGAACCTCAACGCACGAGTTCTCCGGCAGGTTGGTGATGATCATGGTGTTGGGTACATTGCCGTTGAACTTGAACGGCTCGCCGCCGATGCGTGCGTTAATGATTGATGCTGCGTACTCATGCCCTCTCTTGAGGTCGACCGGTTTCGGATCCTCCACCCAGTCGATGATCGATTTCCTCCAGGTTTCTTCGCGTTTTTCGTATTCGTTCACAAGAAAGCCGTAGACGCCCGTGTTCCATCCGGTCGCGTTGGTGCAGTACTTCTCGATGAGATCGGGGCGTTTGCGGAACCACCAGTTGTACTCCGAGTTGTGACCACTCGACTCCGAGACGTAGTATCCGAGGTGGCGGAACATCTCGTTCCTCACGATATCCTCGTTGTAGATCTCTTCCTTTTCCACAGCCTTGCGGATAAGCGGATATGCGTCTTTGCCGTTCCAAAGGAATTTCACGTACCATGCCTGGTGGTTGATGCCCGCGCAGACGTAAGTGATCTCGTCGTACGGAGCTCCGATCCATTTGGCGAGCATCATGGCCGTGCCTTGGACACTGTGGCAAAGCCCTGTCACCTTTATCTTCGTCTCTCTCTGCATGGCCCGGCAGAGCATGGCCATTGGGTTTGTGTAGTTGATGAGGATAGCGTCGGGGCACAAACCCTCCATGTCGCGGCAGATATCGAGCATAACGGGAATGGTTCTCAAAGCCCTGAAGACACCGGATGGCCCGCGGGTGTCGCCGATGTTCGTATCAACACCGTAGACTTTCGGGATCTCGATATCGGTGCGAAACACGCTCACGCCGCCCGCGAGGATCGTGCAAATGACGACGTCGGCACCCTCGAGGGCTTTCTTCCTGTTGGTTGTCGACTTGACGTGCGCGGAGTACTTCCCTTCATGCACGATCCTCTGCACAGCTCGGTCGATGAAGGAAAGCCGCTCCTCGTCGATGTCCATAAGCGAGAGGGTAGCGTCCCTCAATAGTGGAAAGGAAAGGATGTCCCTCACAAGGTCTCTGGTGAAGCCGAAACTCCCTGCTCCGATGAAAGCAATCTTTACCACAACTGGCTCCTTTCTACGACTGGCGAATGATCATATGTACCTTCGCGGACATCCGTGATGGGGTATCAGGAAACCCCCGCAGCCCGAGTTGACGCACGTGAATGTCGATACAGTGTGCGGCTCAATACTCCTTCCCATGCCAATGCATGTACCATTCATGCTGTCGACCCAACCTTTGCCGAGGCGGTGCGAGCCCCCGGCCGGTCGGGAGGGTTGGCGACATACATACAATTGTTCGATATCTTTCTCCCAGTCATATATCTTGTGCTTCCGCCCATCGAATCACCATTCCCCCAGCCCTTGTAGTCTCATATTCGATTACCCGCTCAGGCACAACCGTAGTTTCATCCCGTTGTGTGTGAATCCTGGCCACCCTCTCTCTATTCCTTGAATATCTTGAATATATCGTAGAGCCGAGTATTGAAGTAGATCGTCTCTTTCCAGGCTTGAAAGGACTTCAGGACGCCGATCTGCTTCAATTCCTTGAGGTACGTGCTCGCTGTCCGCCGCTTAGCAATTCCCGCTTTCGTGAGATGGTCGATCTTTCTGTAGGGCTGAACAAAGAGAAGCTCAACCAGCTCCTTTGAATAGGTGCCCTTCGGGAGGCGGGCGCGGCATGCTTCAATCGTTCGTGTTTCTTGACAGCTTCCGTTCACTTATTCGTCTGATAGACTTTCACCCCATCCGCGCAGAAAGGAGAGATCGACGCATATTCTAACCTCAGTACGTACAAGGGGCAAGAGTTTCGCACGCTCCTCATCGAAATGTTCGCATACATTCCATGCCTTCTCTGCGGAGAGATCCATGTACTGAGGATCCACGCGTTGCTCTGGAGAAAGATCCGCTCACCCGAGGAAGTGTCAAATACGGATATCATCATCATCGCGATCATCTGTCGGAGGGCGAAGAAGCTGGGCAAGCAATACACCAAGCGTATTCTGCCGCCCTTTGTCATTCCCTACTGTGTGATCTGCCGGGAGGCCGTTCTGGAATATCTGTGCCGCTTTCCCGATGGCGCACTCCACCCCGAGATCGCCTCTGAGATGTTTGGGACGGTGGACATCCGTACGATGCGTCGGCATCTGCGTGTGGCACTGACGGAAATCAAGATGGCGGCGCTTCTGATCATGCGGTTTCTCGCCGAGATTCCCACCCCCCCCAGCCTGGCCAAGGTGCCCGAACGAAGGGGCAACGAACCGGAATGGCAGTATTCTATAGCGCTCAGATAAAGTGAGCCACTTCCGCTCAGATAGAATGAGCCATTGGTCCACAGCACATTGGGAACAGGAGGGTTTTTTCTTTCCCAGGTAGTAGGCTTTCCACCAATGCGGGCTGTG
>Ga0315275_10002531_pt1 | contig 16554 bp, 12 predicted proteins | sample YL17G03_0_MG_FD_205557 | JGI IMG/M metagenome (GOLD analysis project Ga0315275, IMG submission 205557) | Sediment microbial communities from Yellowstone Lake, YNP, Wyoming, USA - YL17G03_0 | ecosystem: Environmental > Aquatic > Freshwater > Lake > Sediment | place: USA: Wyoming | collected... | reverse complement strand
CCGCGCTACGTCAGCTGCGGCCAACCACGAGGGGATCCTCGACAGCGGAGCGTAGCTGGAAATTCAATGGACGCCAACCGCTCTTCATTTATACGGAACACGCCAACTTCTGAAATATTCTTGTCTCCCTCCTCTTCAAGGGGAGGGTCGGGGTGGGGATGGGGTAAGCTGCGCGTCCGGATCGTGTCGAACCCTTTTCCTGCATCCCCCTGTCCCCTCGTGGGCTACCCTGGCGAATACCCTACGTGCGTATACCCTACGTGCGTAGCACGTCGGAGTACCCTTTTAGCACGTCGGAGTACCCTTCTAGCCCGGAGTACTCTGTTAGAGGGCCGGGGAGAGAGGGAAGGAGAGTTTGAATCGCCGGCAACGCAACGTTATTCTTGAGACAGGTTCTAGTCTCTAACCTCCAGCCACTATCATGCGCGAACACCACCTTTCCTGTCTCAGCCTCCACGGCTTCCATCGCCTCAACTACTACGAGTGGGGCGATCCGGCGAATTCGAATGTAGTGATCTGCGTGCACGGTCTGACGCGCAACGGTCGTGACTTCGACGACATTGCGCGCGCGCTTTGCGCCGAATATCGCGTGCTCTGCCCCGACGTGGCCGGCCGCGGGAAGAGCGAATGGCTGACGCATAAGGAGGACTACGCCTATCCGGTTTATTGCGCGGACATGGCGGCGCTGATCGCGCGCAGCGGCGCCGAAACCGTGGACTGGATCGGCACGTCGATGGGCGGGCTGATCGGCATGCTGCTCGCCGCGCAGCCGAATTCGCCGATCCGCAAGCTGGTGATGAACGACGTCGGCCCGTTCATTCCGAAGGCATCGATGGAACGGCTTTCCTCCTATGTCGGCAAACCGGTCAGCTACGACTCTTTCGAGGCCTTCGAGCAATATATCCGCGCCATATCCGCGCCGTTCGGCCCGCTGACCGATGCGCAATGGCATCATCTCGCCGAGACAACCGCCCGGCGCAACGACGATGGCCGATGGACAACGAACTACGACCCGGCTATCGCCCTGCCCTTCAAGACGCCGGTCGCCAATGTCGTGCTGTGGCCGTTCTGGGATCAGGTCCGGTCTCCCACGCTGCTGTTGCGCGGCAGGCAATCCGATCTGCTGTTGAGCGAAACCGCCCGCGAGATGACCATGCGCGGTCCCAAGGCAAAGCTCGTGGAATTCGCCGGCATCGGCCATGCGCCGATGTTGATGGAGCAAGAGCAGATCGAAGTGGTCAGGGGGTTTCTTCTGGGGTAGCAACGGGGACTGTCGTAATGAAATTGAAAGGGAGTGCTAAGTGCTGCGTGCTGGGTGCTGAGAAACTGCGCCCTTGCGGGCCTTCTTTCATAGATCCCAAACTCCCAAGCCTTAGTGTCGCGCTGTTCGCTCTTTCGCAGCACACGGTACGCAGCACTCAGCACCTGCCTTTCCCCCTCGTCACGTTCGTCACGACCGTTACGCCGTCACGCGGCCAACAGTATGTTGGCTGTTGACTGGGGCACCACGTCCTTTCGCGCATACCGTCTCGACCTGGCCGGCCGGATTGTCGATGCGCGCTCCGCACCCGCGGGCATTCTTTCCGTCGAGGGCGGACAATTCGCTGCCGTGCTGGAGCAGCAGGCGGGCGACTGGATCGCCGCGGGCGAGAAACCGCTGGTCATGAGCGGCATGATCGGCAGCCGCCAGGGGTGGCTCGAGGTGCCTTACGCGGCATGCCCCGCCGGCCTGGATGAAATCGCCGCGGGGATGCGCAAGGTCGCGTGGGCGCGCGGCGAGGTCTGGATCGCGCCGGGACTAACTTGTCGCGACGACGCCGGCGTTCCGGATGTGATTCGCGGCGAGGAAACCCAGATCCTGGGCGTGCTCGATCAGCTCGGCGCGGGCCGGCATTCGATCTGCCTGCCGGGCACGCACAGCAAATGGGTCGAGGTCGAAAACGCGAAGGTGGTGCGTTTCTCGACGCACATGACCGGAGAGGCGTTCGCCGTGTTCAAGAACCACAGCATCCTCGGGAGAATGATGAATGAAGGCGCCACCGACCGCGCGGCGTTCGCCGACGGCGTACGCCGCGCGACCGACAGCGGCGGGATGCTGCACCATCTTTTTGGCGTGCGCTCCCGTGGCTTGTTCGGCGAGCTGCCGGACACCGCCTCGGCGTCATACCTGTCCGGACTGCTCATCGGCCACGAGATTCATGCCGCCGGGTTCAGCGCACAACCCGTGCACCTGCTGTGCACCCCCCAGCTCGCGGACATCTATCGCCACGCACTTGACGTACTGGGATTGGAATCCCGTACACTCGATTCCAACGCGGTCACAACGGGACTGTTTCGGCTGGCGTCCCGACTTAAGGAATGAGGCGTTACAAACGCGCTCACCGCAGAGGACGCGGATACCCTCGCGAAGCGTGGAGTACCCTTTTAGGACGCAGAGGAAAACCAAATTGGGATTTAGAACGGCGCAACAGGTCGAGGGCCTGTACTGCCAACTTTCACCGCGATGGAATAACAGCCAATGAACGATTCTTACACACCATTGTTTCTTGCCCTTGCCTTTCCTCCGCGTCCTAAAAGGGTACTCCACGCTTCGCGAGGGTATCTGCGTCCTCCGCGGTGAACAAATTGAAAGCTTGAAAGACCAAGATTGAAAACCGAAGCCTTTTCCGGCTGGCTCAAACGCTGGCCGCTCGTGGCCATCCTGCGAGGCATCAAGCCCGCGGAGGTGCTCGACATCGGCGCGGTGCTGGTGGAAACGGGTTTTTGCATCATCGAAGTGCCGCTGAATTCTCCCGAACCTTTAGCCAGCATCATCAGGCTGTCGAAACGCTTCGGCGACAACGTGCTGATCGGCGCAGGAACAGTGATGGATCGGGAGCAGGTGCAAAAGGTCGCCGATGCGGGCGGCAGAATCATCGTCATGCCGCATGCGGACGAGCGCATCGTCGAAGCCGCCCGGCAGCGCAATCTCTACGCGGTGCCCGGATTCGCCTCGGCCACGGAAGGTATTCGCATGATCGAGGCCGGGGCCGACGCCATCAAGCTCTTCCCCGCCGAGGCCAACCCGCCGAAAGTGCTGAAAGCGCTGCGCGCCGTGCTGCCGAAGGAAATGCCGGTGCTGCCGGTCGGCGGCATCACCGCGAACAACATGAAGGAATACTGGGACGCCGGCGCAGACGGTTTCGGGCTCGGTTCGGCGCTGTACAAGCCGGGCGATACGGCGGAAAGGGTCGCGCAGTCGGCGACGGAATTTCGCGTAGCGCTTCAGGCTTTGCCGAAGAAGCCGTGACGGGAAATGCCGTGACGACGTGACGGCGTGACGGGGTAAGAGCCGTGACGGCGTGACGGTCGTGACGAGGACAATCCGTGCTGTGTGCTGCGTGCTGTGCGCTGTGTGCTGTGTGCTGCGTGCCGAGTGCTGCGTGCCGAGTGCCGAGTGCTGCGTACTGTGTGCTGCGTGCTGCGTGCTGTGTGCTGCGTGCTATGTGCTGCGTGCTGAAAAACTGCGCCCGCGCGGGCCTTCTTTCATAAATCCCAAACTCCCAAGCCTTGATGTCGCGCTGCTCCCTCTCTCGCAGCACACAGTACGCAGCACTCGGCACCAGCCCTATTCCCCTCGTCACGTCCGTCACGGCACTTACCCGTCACGATCGTCACGGCCTCTGATCGTTCGCCAGTGCCTTCGACGCCACCACATCTTCGCTCGCAATCATATCGACCCCGTTCCGCGCGAAGCGCTCGGCCGCGAACAGCGTGCGCCGATCCTTCTCGTGGTCGAGCGACCACTGTGCCTGGCGGCATAGCAGGAGAAGCGCGAACGCGCGGCCCAGGGTCATTGCAAAGCGACGTGCGCCCGCCTCCATCACGCCGCCCGAGGCTTGCGCGATCCACTGCTGCGCGCGCAGCAACGCCGCCTGTGCCGACTTGGCGCACTCCAGCAGCCGCACTTCGCGCACGCCCGAAGCCAGCGTCTCGATTTCGATCTGCAGTGCGGATAGCGCGCTGCCGGACTGCAAGGCGCGCAGAACATCCAGCGCCAACACATTGGTGGTGCCTTCCCAGATCGAAAACACCTGCGCGTCGCGCAACAGCGCGGGCAACCCGGTGTCTTCGACGTAGCCCGCACCTCCAAAGCTTTCCATGACTTCCGACAGCACCGCCACCGACTGTTTGCCGGTGACGAGCTTGGCGACTGGGATCAGCAACCGCATCAGATTCTTGCCGGCCGCATCGAGCCCGTCATTCTCGTCCCGACCGAGCAGTTCCGCGGCGAAGAAGGCGAGATGAAAGCCGGCTTCGTATTCCGCTTGCAAGCCGGCGAGGGTATCGACGTGCAGCGGTTTCTCGGCCAGCGGCGCGCCGAAAGCCACGCGCTTTTTCGCATAGTCCCGCGCCAGCGCCAGGCCGCGGCGCATGTAGGAGACCGCGCTGACGCTGTTCCAAGTGCGGGTGACGTTCAGCATCGGGGCGATATTGCGCACGCCATCGGCTTGCCCTGCAACCGTCAATGCCGAGGTGCCGTCGAGCGTGAGCTCCGCGGTGGGCACTTTGCGGGTGCCGAACTTTTCCTTGAGCCGATGCACCAGGATGTTGTCGAGCTGCCCGTCGGCATTGCGCGTTTCCACATAGAACAGGGCAAGGCCCTTGCCGCCGGCGGGATTGCCCTCGGGCCGCGCCAGGGTCAACGCCATTTGCGAAGTCGCCGCGGACGTAAACCATTTGCGGCCGTAAAGCCGCCATCGCGAACCATCCCGCCTCGCCGTGGTTTCAGTCAGGCCCACGTCGGAACCACCGGTGCTCTCCGTCATCCACTGCCCGCTGGTCCAGAACTGCGCCGGATCGCGCGAAGTCAGGTGCGGCAACGCACGCGCGATGAGCTGTTCGTTTGCGCATGCGACCAGGGCGCGCGCCGCGCCGTCGGTCATCGCCAGCGGACAACTGTAGACATCGGTGGCCGGCGTGAACAAGTGAACGAGCGCGAATTGATGAATGCGCGAGTGCCGGCCGTTGCGCCGCTCGTAGGCCGTCGCGATCAGCCCTCGTTCGGCGGCAAGGCGCTCGGCCTGCTTCCACAGCGGTGACACCTCGATCCGATCGATGCGATTGCCCCATGCGTCCCAAGGCGTGTGCACCGGCACGTTCAGACGGTCCGCGATCTGCAGATGGTACAACTCACCCCCGGCCATTTCCCCAAGCTCGACGAGTTCCGGCTCGATCGCCGCCAGCATGCCTCCGGGCAGGACGCGCCTCAGATAGGAACGCAGCACGCGGTCGTCGGAGTACTGGTTGCCGAGTTCGGGGGCGGACTGGTTGAATGGCATGGAGGCGACCGAAAAGTTATTTGGTGGTCGAACCGCGACAGGCGTGTGCTGAGTGCTGAGTGCTGAGTGCTGAGTGCTGGGTGCGGAGTGCGGAGTGCTGGGTGCTGAGTGCTGGGTGCTGGGTGCTGAGTGCTGGGTGCTGAGTGCTGGGTGCTGAGTGCTGGGTGCTGAGTGCTGGGTGCTGAGTGCTGAGTGCTGAGTGCTGGGTGCTGGGTGCTGGGTGCCGGGTGCTGGGTGCTGGGTGCTGGGTGCTGGGTGCTGGGTGCTGGGTGCTGAGAGAAGAGCAGAATTGAATGCGTAGCGGCTTTCGCACTTTCGCAGCACTCAGTACTCAGCACTCAGCCTCATAGACATGGCGCAACAACTACCGTTAGCTACAATCCTCCGATGCACAGATATTTTATCTCCAAATACTCTTCGATCCCGTACTTCGAGCCCTCGCGGCCGATGCCGCTCTGCTTGACGCCGCCGAAGGGCGCGACCTCGTTGGAGATCAGGCCGGTGTTGACGCCTACCATGCCGGACTCGATGGCCTCGCCGACGCGCCAGATGCGGCCGATGTCGCGGGCATAGAAATACGCTGCCAGCCCGAACTCGGTGTCGTTGGCCATGGCGATCGCTTCTTCTTCGGTCTTGAAGCGGAACAGCGGCGCGACCGGGCCGAAGGTTTCCTCTTTCGTCACTTTCATCGACGTGTTCACGCCGGTCAGCACCGTCGGCTCGAAGAACAGGCCGCCAAGTTTATGCGTCTTGCCGCCGACCAGGATCTTGGCGCCTTTGGACAAGGCATCCGCGATATGCTCTTCGACCTTCCTCACCGCGTTCTCGTCGATCAACGGCCCGGTGTTGACGCCGGCCTCCGTGCCTGGCCCCACCTTGAGCGCGCTTACTTTATCCGCGAGTTTGGCGGCGAATTGGTCGTACACGCTGTCCTGCACCAGGATGCGGTTGGCGCAAACGCAGGTCTGGCCGTTGTTGCGATACTTGGAGATCATGGCGCCTTCGACGGCCGCATCGAGATCGGCGTCGTCGAACACCAGGAACGGTGCGTTGCCGCCGAGTTCCAGCGAGATTTTCTTGATCGTTGCCGCGCTCTGCTTCATGAGCACGGCGCCGACTTCGGTGGAACCGGTGAAGCTGATTTTGCGAACCATGGCATTCGACGTCAGCTCGCCGCCGATTTCCCTGGCGCTGCCGGTGACGATGTTGATCACGCCTTTGGGCACGCCCGCGCGTTCGGCCAATTCCGCGAGCGCAAAGGCGGAATACGGCGTCTGCGTCGCCGGCTTGATCACGACCGTGCAGCCGGCCGCCAATGCCGGCGCCGCTTTGCGCGTTATCATCGCCGCCGGAAAATTCCACGGCGTGATCAGGCCGCACACACCGATCGGCTGCTTGATCACCAGCAGGCGCTTGTCGGCCTGATGCTGCGGAATCACATCGCCATAAATGCGCTTTGCTTCCTCGGCGAACCACTCGATGAAAGACGCCGCATAGGCGATCTCGCCCCTCGCTTCGGCAAGCGGCTTGCCCTGTTCCGTGGTCATCAGCAAACCCAGATCGTCGGTGTTGGCGATCATCAGCTCGAACCACTTGCGCAGGATGTTTGCGCGCTCCTTCGGCAGCTTCGCGCGCCAGGCCGGCAACGCCGCGCTCGCCGCTGCGATGGCCCGGCGCGTTTCCGCCGCGCCCATTTTCGGGATGGCGCCGATCACCGCCCCGTTCGCAGGGTTGGTGACGTCGATCGTCGCTCTTGCGTCCGCATCCAGCCATGCGCCGTTGATGTAGCCCTGCTGGCGGAAGAGCCGCGAATCGGCGAGGGGTAGGGTAAATTTGACGTCGCGGGGAGAATTCATGATGGCCTCCAAATTATCAGTGCTGAGTGCTGGGTGCTGCGAGTAAAGATGCAAGAGCTGAAAGAGCAAAAAGCAGTGCTGCGAGTAAAGATGCAAGAGCTGAAAGAGCAAAAAACAGTGCTGCGTGCTGCGAGTAAAGATGCAAAAGCTGAAGGATCTAAAGCGCTACCGCTCTCGTTTTTTCTCAGCCCTCAGCACCCAGCACCGAGCACTCAGCACCCAGCACCCAGCACTCAGCACTCAGCACCCAGCCCGCAGCACCCAGCACCCAGCACCGAGCACCCAGCACCCAGCACTCAGCACTCAGCACTCAGCACTCAGCACCCAGCCCGCAGCACCCAGCACCCAGCACCCAGCACCGAGCACCCAGCACTCAGCACTCAGCACCCAGCACCCAGCACCGAGCACTCAGCACTCAGCACCCAGCACCCAGCACCCAGCCCGCAGCACCCAGCACCCAGCACCCAGCACCCAGCACCCAGCACCCAGCACCCAGCACCCAGCACCCAGCACCCAGCACCCAGCACCCAGCACCCAGCACTCAGCACTCAGCACCCAGCACCCAGCACTCAGCACTCAGCACTCCGCACTCCGCACTCCGCACCCAGCACTCAGCACTCAGCACTCAGCACCCACTTTCCGATCGACCCAAGTCGATCAGAAAGTGCCGGGGTAAGCTCCGCCGTCGATCAGGAAATTCATCCCGGTGATGTAACCCGCCTGCCTGCTGCACAGATAGGCGCAGGCGTCGCCGAATTCGTCCGCAGTGCCGAAGCGGCCGGCCGGGACGCTCTTCATGCGCGCGGCGTGGACTTCCTCCATCGGTTTGTTCTGCATCTTGGCGGCGGCGATGCTGCTGCTTTTGAGCCGGTCGGTATCGAACATGCCGGGCAGAAGGTTGTTGATGGTGACGTTGTGAGCCACTGTCTTGCGGGCGATGCCGGCGACAAATCCGGTGAGGCCGGTGCGCGCGCCGTTGGACAATCCGAGGATGTCGATCGGCGCCTTGACCGCGCTCGAGGTGATGTTGACGATGCGGCCGAACTTGCGCGAGATCATGCCGTCCACCGTGGCCTTGATGAGTTCGATCGGCGTGAGCATGTTCGCCTCAAGAGCGGCAATCCACATGTCGTGAGTGAAATCGCGGAAATCTCCGGGCGGCGGGCCGCCGGCGTTGTTGACCAGGATGTCGGGACTGGGACAGGCAGCGAGCGCCGCCTTGCGGCCGGCTTCGGTAGTGATGTCGGTCACCACGACGGTAACCTTGACGCCGGTGGCTTTGCGAATCTCGTCTGCTGTTGCGTCGAGCGCCTCGCGGCCGCGAGCCAGTATGGTGACATTGACGCCTTCGCGCGCCAGCGCGAATGCGCAGCCCTTGCCCAACCCCTTGCTCGCCGCGCAAACCAAAGCAGTTTTACCCTTGATGCCGAGATCCATGGATGTGTTCCCTCTTCGAGATTATTGGTGAATGACGCCCGCCAGGGAGCGCGCCGGAGGGGGTAATCGTGAAGCAAGCGGGCAGCTTTTGCAAACCACGGGATGAGGCCGGTGCGCGACACCGGTAGCGGGCTATAATTCCGCGCAAATAACATCGTCGAATCCATGCCTGCGCGATTTTTCACTTCACTGCTCATGACCGGCTGCGCGCTCTGTGGCTGCGCGGCGGGTCCCGATCCCCGGGATCCGATGGAACCTTTCAATCGCAACATCTACGCATTCAACCAAGGCGTCGACAAGGTAGTGCTCAAGCCTGTCGCGAAAGGTTATGTCGCCGTGGTGCCCGCGCTGGCGCGCCAGGGCGTCACCAACTTCTTCAACAACATCAGCATGGTCGTGACCACCTTCAACGATGCCTTGCAACTCAAAGGCACCAAGGTTCCGGTGGATATCGCCCGCTTCACGACCAATCTTGTCTTTGGACTCGGCGGGTTGATCGATGTGGCGTCAGCACTGAAGATCGAGAGCCGCCGCGAGGATTTCGGCCAGACGTTGGGTTATTGGGGTGTGGGCGGCGGCCCTTACCTGATCTTGCCGCTGCTCGGGCCAAGCAACCCGAGGGACGGAGTGGGGTTGGCAGTAGACTTCGTCGTCAGTCCGTTCTTCTACGTGGCCCCAAATTCGGGTGCGGAGGTACGCTGGGGCCTGCTTGCGCTTGACGTCGTCAATACCCGCGCAAACCTGCTCGAAGCGGAGAAAATTCTTGATACGGCGGCAATGGACCGTTACAGCTTCCTGCGCGATTCCTACCTGCAGCGCCGTGCGTACCTGATTCACGACGGCCAGCCGCCAACCGGCCCCGGCACGCGGCAGAAGACCCTCAAGGAACTTGAGGAAGAAGACATGATGGACGAGCCGGTGCCGCCGCGCCCCTAGTTCGACGGCGTGAAATGCCGTGACGGCGTGACGGCGTGAAATGCCGTGACGGCCGTGACGGTCGTGACGAGGTAAGAGCTCCAAGAATAAGGCGTGAAGCACAAATCCTACGTCGTCACGCCGTCACGATTATGGCGAAGCCGGTACGCCCGTGCGTCACGCCGTCCCGGCATTTCCCGCCGTCACGACCGTCACGGCATTTCACGTCGTCACGACCGTCACGACCGTCACGGCCGTCACGGCATTTCACGGCCGTTGCGGCATTTCACGACCGTCACGGCATTTCACGTCGTCACGACCGTCACGACCGTCACGGCATTTCACGGCCGTTGCGGCATTTCACGACCGTCACGGCATTTCACGCCGTCACGTTCGTCACGGCCCTTCCGGCGTGATGCGCCAGCATCGGTGAATCCTGCGGTTGCGGAAGTCGGGCGGCACCGTCTGCTCGGAAATCTCGGTCATCCGCAGATCCGCGAGCGCATCGGTATTCAGCCGGAAACTGCGCAGGTTGGTCGAAAACAGCAACTCGCCACCGCGCGCCAGCAGGCCGAGGCAACCACCAATCAGTGCAACGTGATCGCGCTGCACATCGAGCACGCCCTGCATGCGCTTCGAATTCGAAAAGCTCGGCGGGTCGAGGACGATCAGTTCGTAGCGATCATTCGACGAGCGCTGCTCTTCGAGGAAACGCACAACATCGGCCTGTATCAGCCGATTGCGCCCGAAATCGAGTCCGTTGAGTTCAAAGTTGCGCCTTGCCCAGTCGAGATAGGTTTTCGACAAGTCGACGCCGGTCGTGGAGGTGGCATTGTTCCTGGCGGCGTAGACGCTGAAGGTTCCCGTATAGCAGAACAGGTTCAAGACTCGCTTGCCGGCGGCCAGCGTTGCGAACAACGCCCGCGTCTCGCGATGATCCAGGAACAAGCCGCTGTCGAGATGATCGGTCAGGTTGACGATGAAGCGATGTCCGCCCTCGCACACCACGAAATCCTGCGCGCTGGCGGCAAGCTTGCGGTATTGGGCATCGGGACGCTGGCCGTGACGCTGCTTCAGCGTAACCCGTTCAAGCGGAATATTCAGTGCCCGGGCAGCGGCCTCGTGCATGGCCGTGAGCCAGTGCCGTTGTGCGCGAACCTCCATCACCGGCTTGCTGTACTCCTGCAAGTGCGCACGATCGGAATAAAGATCGAGCGCAAAGGGCAGTTCCGGAATATCGCGATCGTAGATTCGGAAGCATTCGACACCGGCATTTTTTGCCCATTTCCTGAGGTGCTTGACGTTTTTCGCGATCCGGTTGGCGAACATCTGCGCCTGACGGATCGTCTGCTCCTGATTCCGGGCCCGGGATGTGTTGTTTTGCTGCGAATCCATAGAAGAAGTGGAATGACAGGGCAGAAAAGCGACTAGAATCAAAACACCGGGATGTAAGGACGCATCATGCCGACCGCTGACTCATCGCTCAAGACACTGGTACTGGCCGCACTTCTTGCGGCTGGGGGTGCGGGCTTCGCGCAGAGTGGGGATCAGTGGTACAGCGGCCACCGCACGGGATTCTGGGGAGTGGGCGACTCGGTCGGCGTGCGCGGGCCTCTCACCGGCATGTTCTCCCCCCCCGCCAGCAGCGCGGACAGCCTGAACGTGGAGCGTCAATTCGGCGGCTATCGGGTCACCGATGCATTCGCCATCGAAGGCGCGCAGACCAATTTCGGTGCCAGTGCATCGGCCTGCGGCGGCGATTCGCGCTCGGGTAATGCCTACCGCTCCTGCTCCAACTCGGCATGGAGTCTGTCCGGTGTCGCTACCCTGCCCTTCCAATCCGGCCTGTCGCTCTACGGACGCCTCGGCCTTAATTACCGCCAGAAGGGTTTTCAGGAAGAGGCCGGTGGGCACCGCAATCTGGATGACCCCGGCAGCATCGGGAGGGTCTACGGTGTCGGCCTGAGCTACGGATTGACCAAGGCGATCACAGTGCGCGCGGAATCCGAATACCACTCCGAATTGACCGGCAACAGCGGCCTCGGCATAGGGCTCGGATTGGATTCCTCGGTTCATTCGATCGGACTCTCCATCAAATTCTGATAAAGGCCGTGACGGCGTGACGATCGTGACGGCGTGACGACGCAAAAGGCCGTGACGGACGTGACGGCGCAAAAAGCCGTGACGACGTGACGACGTGACGGCGTGACGGCGTGACGCGCGGGCGTTCCCAAGGGATTCCACAAGGGATACCGGTCGTTGACCATAACCGGCGTTGCCATAACCGGCTTCGCCATAATCGTGACGGCGTGACGATGTAGGGTCTTGTGTTTCGCGTTTTTTTCTGTTGGCCCTTGCCCCATCAAGATCGTCACGGTTTTTTGCGCCGTCACGGCTTCACACGCCGCGTCGTGAGCCATATCCCTGAGAATATCAGCGCCGCCCCGGCGTAGTGATAGCCGTACAGGCGCTCGCCAAGAAAGATTACCGCCAGCAGAGCGCCGAACAGCGGCATCAGGTGCACGAACAACCCCGCCTTGTTCGGACCGACCTGCGCAACGCCCCGATTCCAGAACAGATAGGCGGCGATCGACGGAAAGGTACCGTAGTAGGCCAGTGCCGCCACCGTCGCTCGCGTCGGTGCGAATCCTCCGCGCACGCCGAATTCCCACAGGTAGAAAGGCAGCAGAAACGGCAGGCTGAGCAGCAACATTGCCGCCAGAAAACCCATGGCCGAGAGCTCGCGCGGCCGCCGGCGCAGCACGATGGTATAGATCGCCCACAGCAGCATGGCCGCGATCAGCCACAGATCGCCGCGATTGAAATGAAATGCGACCAAAGTCGCAAAATCGCCGCGTGCAACGATCGCCAAAACGCCGGCCAGCGACAACAACACACCGCAGGTCTGCGGCCCCGAGATGCCCTCCCGCACGACGACCCACGACAACAGGATAATCAGGATTGGCGAAATCGAGTTGAACAGCACGCCGTTGGTCGCTGCGGTGTACTGCAAGCCGACGTAGATCATCGTGTTGAATGCCACGGCGCCAAGCAGGCCGAGCAGCGTGAGGGTCAGCCAGTTGGCCCGCACCACATGCCACTTGCGCTGAAGCTCCGGCGCGGCGAATGGCAGCAGGAGCGCGAGCGCAATGGCCCAGCGCCAGAACCCCATCGCAATCGGCGGGATGTCGTTGCGCATCGCCCGCCCAACGACCCAGTTCGCGGCCCAGAAAAGGGACGCGAGGGTGAGGAGGAGATAAGGAGATCTCAGCCACCGGAACGCGTCCGGCTGTTGTTGTGCCTTCATTTGAAAATACGATGCTGAGTGCGGCGTGCTGCGAGGAAGCGGCGGGAGCGTCGCACCGGTCTCATTCCTACCAAGATCGAATTCGACTGACGCCGCGCGTTTCTTTCAGCACACAGCACGCAGCACTTAGTACTTCTCCTCTATTAGTTCAGTCTCGCCGCCTTGCGGCGCAACTCGATGATGCGCCGGCGAATGTCATCGGCGTCATCGCACGACGGTGAACGCTTCAGATATTCCTCGAAATCGGCGAGTGCGGCGCGGAAACAATCGAGCTCCTGGTGGATCATGCCGCGGTCGCGCAGTTCGGGCGTCTGCTCCGGCATGGTCTCGATGATCCAGGTCACGATTGGCAGCGCCCGATCGAGATTGTGTTCGCGCAGGTAGATCGCCTTCAGATTGCGCAGCAGGCGCACGATGATTTCCTTGTTGCTCGCGGATACCAGCAATTCGGCGACGATGGCGCGGGAAACCTCCCCGCCGCGCACTTCGCGCAAGCGCTTCTGCAAATCGGCAAGGCCGAGCGAAATGCCGCCCGAATACGGATCCAGCATTACGGCGCCCTCGGACACCGCGCATTTGACCAGGAAATGCCCCGGGAAACTCACGCCCTGCAGCGGCAGCCCGATTTTCCGGCCGAGTTCCACATAGATTACGCAAAGCGTGATCGGGATGCCGGTGCGGCGCTCCAGCACTTCGTTGAGGAAGCTGTTGCGCGGGTCGTAGTAATCCTCGGAATTTGGCGTGAAGCCGAGGTCGCTGAACAAGAATTGGTTCAGCGCGCCGATGCGCTCGGGGACACTGTCATGTTCATCTACGCGCAACCTGAGCCGGTGCGCCAGTTCTTCGATGCGCGACAGGTAAGCGGCGACGTTCAGGTCCGGATAGCCGTGGCCGGCAATCAGCAACGCGGCCTCCGCGAGACTGATGTTCTCGTCCGGCCCGGAGACGATCTGCCGCAGGCGTTCCGACATCGTTTGCGCCGGGCGGCTCTGCGTCACGGCCAATGGCGTCGAAGCCAAACCAGGCTAGGAGCCCTGCTTTTCCGCAGGGCCCGGCGGCAGGAATAAGGCAGCGATCTGCTTTTTAGGTCCGCGCGTGAGCGCGGCCGGCTTCGCGGTATGCGTTTCCTCTGAGGATGAGGTGTAAGGCCTGGAGAACAACGGATCGGCCGAGGGTGCGGCGCTGCGCGGCGCCGCGCGATGCGCCTCAGGACGATATTCCTCGCGGCGCGGTTCCGGGCGGCTCTGCGGACGGCGCGAAGCGCCGCGCGGCGCGGGGATGCGCTCGCGCTCGAACTGGCCGGGGTCCTGCGCCGGTAGTTTGATCTTCAGCAGCTTTTCGATCGCGGCAAGATCGTCGCGCTCTTCATCGGACACCAGCGAGATGGCCTCGCCAGTCAGGCCGGCGCGGCCGGTACGGCCGACGCGATGAACATAGTCCTCAGGCGAGCCGGGAAGATCGAAGTTGACGACAAAGGGCAGTTGCTCGATGTCGAGTCCGCGCGCCGCGATATCGGTCGCCACCAGAACCTTGGTCTTGCCTTCCTTGAACTCGGCCAGCGCCTGCATGCGCTCGCCCTGGGTGCGGTCGCTGTGAATGGCGGCGGCGCCGACGCCGTCCTTGTGCAGCTTGTAAGCCAGGCGGTTGGCGCCGATCTTGGTATTGCAGAACACCAGGACCTGGCGCATGTCGCGCGACTTGATCAGGTGCGTCAGCAGATCGCGCTTCGCGGCGGCCTCGACTTTATAGACCAGGTGGGACACCGTCTCGATGACTGAATTGCGGCGCGCGACTTCGATGCTGACCGGGTTGGACAGAAACTGCTTCACCAGCCCGCGAATTTCATCGGAATAGGTTGCGGAGAACAGCAGGCTCTGCCGCTTCGCCGGCAGCACCGACAGGATGCGCTTGATGTCCGGCAGAAAGCCCATGTCGAGCATGCGATCGCCCTCGTCGAGCACGAGGAACTGCACCTGCGACAGGTTTACCGTTTTCTGTCCCAGATGATCGAGCAGACGCCCGGGTGTGGCGACCAGAATCTCGACCCCGGCGCGCAACTCCGCGATCTGCGGATCGATGTGAACGCCGCCGTACACCACCGCTGAACGCAGGGCAATGTACTTGCCGTAGGTTTTGACGCTGTCCTGCACCTGCGCGGCGAGTTCACGCGTCGGCGTCAGGATCAGGGCTCGAACCGGATGCCGCGCGGGAGAGACGCTGGTATTGGCAAATTCCTTCAGGCGCTGCAGCATCGGCAGCGTGAAGCCGGCTGTCTTGCCGGTTCCGGTCTGCGCCGCGGCCAGGACATCCTGGCCTTGAAGAATGGGAGGAATCGCCTGGGCCTGGACGGGCGTGGGATCGGTGTAACCCTGTTCGGCGATTGCACGCAACAACTCCGGGGCCAGCCCCAGATCGGAAAACGACATTAACTTCGACTCCTGCGTCACCTTGACGGCGGCGCGATAAAGATAAGATCGGCGCCGGCAATTGCCGCACCTGAATTGAAGCGCATGCTACAGCATAACTAGCGAATCTGAAAGGGATTTTTCAAGGAGCGTGACGATCGTAAGTGCCGTGACGGCCGTGACGGCCGTGACGGCGTGACGGTCGCAAGTGCCGTGACGGCCGTGACGGTCGTAAGTGCCGTGACGAACGGGGCGGCGAGACGGTCGCAAGTCGAGAAAAACGGGAAAGGGTGCTGAGTACTGAGTGCTGCGTGCTGCGTGCTGCGTGCTGAGAAAGATCGGTGCTGCGTTCTGGATACCGCGTGCTGCGGATAGGGGGTAGGGCTGAAAGACTTAATGCACTGGTGCTTGGTGCTTTTACCCAGCACCCAGTACACAGCACGCAGCACCTGCTTTTCTCCCTCGTCACGCCGTCACGTTCGTTACGGCATTTACGGCCGTCACGGCACTTACGGCTTTCCCCCGCCCCGCGCCTGCGGCCCCTCGCCCCTGGGGTCTCGGCGCTCGTCCCTGACCTGGCCTTCCACCCACTCATTGATCATGCGATAGCCGACTGCGAGCAGCGTGGGGCCGAGAAAAATTCCGACGAAACCGAATGCAACCGCGCCGCCGAGTATACCGAGCAGCACGAGCATGAACGGCAGATGACTGCCGCGGCTGATGATCATCGGCTTGAGCACGTTGTCGATGGTGCTGACGACGAGCAGCCCCCACAGTCCCATGAAGATGGCCCAGCCGGTGGAGCCTTGCACGAACAACCAGACGGTCGCGGAAATCCAGATCAGCGGCGGGCCGACCGGCACCACCGAGAGCAGGAACGTTGCCAGCCCGAGCAATGCCGCGCCGGGCACACCGGCGATGAGGAAACCGATGCCGGCCAGCACGCCCTGCGCCAGCGCGGTACCCAGAATGCCATGCACCACGCTGACGACTGTGCTGCCGGCGACATTGAGCAAATGCCGGCCGCGCGCTGCGCCGATGCGGCTGCTGATGCGCGAGATTCTGTCCGCGGCAGCGTCGCCATCGCGATAAAGGAAGAAAGCGACCAGTACCGCCAACCCGAGCTGCAGCAAGCCGGCGAACAAGATGCCCCCGCCGGTCATCAGCATCGACTGGGCGGGCGCCATCAGGCCTTTGAGATCCTCCCGCAGACGACCGCCGCCGCGCGGCAGACTCTTCCAGTAGTGATCGAGCGCTTCGCCGACGACTGGCAGGCCGGTGGCCCATTCCGGGAGCGCCGGGAGGTCATCCTC
>Ga0315275_10002530_pt1 | contig 16556 bp, 22 predicted proteins | sample YL17G03_0_MG_FD_205557 | JGI IMG/M metagenome (GOLD analysis project Ga0315275, IMG submission 205557) | Sediment microbial communities from Yellowstone Lake, YNP, Wyoming, USA - YL17G03_0 | ecosystem: Environmental > Aquatic > Freshwater > Lake > Sediment | place: USA: Wyoming | collected... | reverse complement strand
CCACGCCACCGGCTCCGCATCCAGCATCCCCGCGTACTCGCGCAGGGCGGCGGCGGCTTTGTTTGTATCAGCAATAAACTTCGCTACTGGAGTTTGATATTTTCCATTGATGATCTGTTCAAGCGCCTCGGCCAGCGCGAGCAGTTCTTCGGTCTTGGTCATGGTTCCTCCAATACTTTGGCGATCTGTCGCAGCTCTAGCAAGATACCGAATAGAACAAGCGTGATCCCGCATAGACCGAAGCTAATCGCGACGGCGATCACGGCTCTTTCCTCAGTGATACCCCGAACAGCCTCAACACACCCTTCACCGGCTCTCGGTGGTCGATGTCTACGATGCGTACCGCGCTGCCCAGGCGGCGCATCTGGTCCTTAGTGCGGTAGACGTTTTCATGTTTCACGGCGGTGTTTTTCGGATTGAGGGGCTCGAAGTTACCCTTAGCCGCTCGGCGGGCCGCGATGCGCCGTAGGCATTCGTCGAGTGGAGTGTCGAGGAAGGCGAACGTCGCTCCGGGGCACCCGTTGAGCGCTGCGCCGATGGTCCCGTAGCTAGAGCTCACCAGCGCCCCCTCGAAGAGCACGTGTCCGGTCTTTGCGTACTCCTCTATCCTAGGCAGGATATCCGAGTAGGGCTGCACGGCATCGCACCCGCCGCAGGCGGTGTGATACGGACCCACGACGAACAGGTGCTCCCCCGTCGGGAGGGCCATAGCGTACCCGTCCGGGCGCTTGCCCGCGCCGAGCGGGGTCGCCTTGTACTTCGCCATGATCTTTGTGACGATGGTGCTCTTCCCGCTCCCGTGGGTACCGCGTATGCTAACGATGGTCATGCCAGCGCTCCAGTATGTCGCCAATACGACGAAGATAGTAGGCACACGCCAGAACGGCGATATACACAGCCAAGATCATGAAGTTCAGCGCCATCGCTTCAATAGAAGTCATAGCCGTGCCTCCGTGATGAATTGCGCAGCCTGCGACGCAGCGAGGACGGTGCCGTTCTTCGCCCCGCCAGTACTCACCCAGGTGTTCACGCCCACCTTGGCGAAGTACCCCGCCTTGTGCCCCTCGACGTAGGGGCGGACGCCCTCGGTGATCTTGTACTTAGCGCCGGGAACGCCGAGCATCTGAAGCCCGCGCTCTAGGGTCTTCGCCTTGCGCGCCGTGGACTCCTTGTCCCACGTAGACTTGATCAGCGCGGTACCGTCGCCGAACCACACCTCCCGCTTGTTGAGCTGGAAGCCCACGGACTGCCTGTAGGGGGCGTACACGTGAATACGGGGGCTGGGTAGGTGTGCCTGAAAACGCACACTAGACCCGTAGAGGCCACGGACGACGGGCATATCGATCAGTTCGGCGCTCCATATTCCCGCCGCCACCAACACCTGCCCCTTGAGCTTCTGCCCATTCTCCAAGGCGACCACTCCGTTCTGAACTGCGACAACACGGGACACGATGTCGGGTTCCACGAGCATTGCGTCCGGGTCGATGCGACTCGCCTTGAACTTCGCGAGTAGATTGGTCGTGAACACGATGTCCTCGACCGTGTACAGCTGGTGCAGAACGGTCATGCCGTCCTTCACTTGCTGCGCGCTCAGGCTGCCGAGCCAGCTCGGGGCGAGGACGCAACCGCTGGCCTTACTCGCGGCCATAGGTTCGTTGTTGCTCACGACGGTGACAGCGTGCCCCCGGGCGCGAGCCAGCGAGGCCGCGATGGAACCGAACATCCCGTTGCCGATAACGATGACTTCCTTACTTGCCATGGTCGTACCTCAGTCCTTTCTTGATGAAGAAATCGACCTCCTTCGAGGTCATCAGGTTGCCCGGGGCCTGGGGCGGCGTGAGGCCCGTGTATTTTCCCTCGTGCCCGGGCAGAACGCTATCCACGAACACCTCGTTCTCCGCCGTCAGCCCCCAGCACTGATGGCGTAGTGCCCGGTGAAGACCCAGACCGGCGGAGCTGCCGGCGAGGGACTTGATACGCCTACAGCCCGCCTTCACCAAGTCACGCTCCACCTCAGCGTAGAGCCTGTATGCATACCCTCGGCGGCGGTGAGCGGGCAGTGTGTAGGCCCCGTACCAGTTGCCGTAGGGCTCCCAGACGTTCTTCTTGCGCTTACCGAACTTGGTGCAGTTCATGCTGAGGGGGACGTCGTCCTCGTCGAAGTAGACGTACACCGTCGCGCCCCAGAAGACATACAGCCCTGTCTCCGCGAGTACGGGGTGGCGCTTGGGCTCGTTGGCGAGTAGGGCCATCTCCTTAATGACCGCCCCTATCTCTATCTTGTCCGCGACGGGGTCGTACACCTTTATCGAGTACACGTGGGCACTCCCTTCTGCAGCTGCTGCGCGAGGTCGCCCCAGCCTTCGAGCCCGTGTCGGACTTCGTTGATGTCCTTGTTGAGCGGGTAGTGCCCTTTCACGTGGCTCTTGTACTTACAGAAAATAGTCTCGATCTCCTGCACGTTCACCAGCCGGTCCCCCCGGGGCGGGGCCTTGAACTTCTTGCTACGGAAGTGCTTCACGTACTTGTCGACCACCTGGGTCAGCTCGGCGTCAGTGATCGGGTAAAGCCATGGGCGCTCCTTAAACACGCCGTAGACGGTGTTGTCCGCCAACTCTTGTTGATAAACCAGCAGCGCTCCGCCCTGACGGGGATCCTTGTAGATACCCAGGTCGGCCTGCGAGAAGTCGATGTCGTAGCCCAGCACCCGTTCGGCCATGTCGGCGACCTTCCAGCTGATCCACGGACCGAAGCCTCGGTGCGCCTGCGTGGCGCGGTTCACACTCGCATAGGTTAGAGGGGGCGCAAAGGCTCCGCTCACACTTGGGTCCCCCATGAAACCTCTCACCGCGTCCGAGGCGGTGCGGTACTTGTTGATCAGCTCGTACACCGCCTCAGCAGCCTGCCCTCCGCGGAAGTGCCGGCGCTCCGCGGACCGAGGCCAGCGCTCCTTGGGCTTAATCGCGGGCGGGATGATGTTCAGCGCCGCGCGTTGCATCGCGTTCCAGAACCCTTTCGGGGACCGCTGCGTTTCCGCAATATATGCCGCCGCGCCCAGGTGATAGAAGCACCAGTACGCGATCAGCAGCCGGTGCATCATCTCCTCCGACATCGGCGTATTGTGCAGCGCGATGTACACAGGGTCCAGGTCTCCGGTCTTGAGCAGGTGGGCGCCGAACTCCTCTACAGTGAGGGCCATGTGAAGTGCTCCTATTGGGGTGGAATGAATACGGGAGCCCGAAGGCCCCCGCTCCTTACGCCGCATGGGCGGGGACGCTACGCGACGACCAAGATGCCGCGCTTGGCGTCCAGCGCATAGGTCACATACGTGCGAACCCAGCCTGCCGCGTGCTCTTCGGTCGTGAGCGCTTCGACGATGCCGGCGATGGTGAAGCCCTTGCCGCGCGACGCCTTCTCCATCTCCTGGGCCTTGGCCACGAACTCGGCCATGAAGCCGCGCTTGACGGAGGCGGTGTCGCCCACCTTGAGTCGGGTCTCCGGGTCCATCGCCGGGGCGCGTCCGCCGGTCTTGGGCTTGGCTTCGGCCTCGGCCTTGGCCTTGCGCGGAGGGATGGTGCCGGTGACTTCGGAGGCAGCGACGACCTTGCCGCGACCGCGAGTAGCCTTGGCAGCGACCTGTTCGGCCACTTGAGCAGCTTTCTTAACCATGGTATCTAAGTCCTTATTCAAGTTGGAGGGAATGGCGGAAAACTGGGCTTCATCGTATGCATAAGCGGGATCGCTCAGCACAGCTTCGAGGTGCCCACGTGCCTCGTCGCTCACCTCTTTGCCGGGTGCACGGAGATAGATCTCCGCTGCCCGACGCACAGGGTACTCGGGAACCGCCTCATACGCGGTGGCAAATTCTTGGTTCTCCATTCGACGAACTTTCACCTCGCTCGCTTCCATGGGGATGAAGTACGTGAACTTGCGCTCCACTGCTACGCAGATGCAAGTGTGACGATTCTCATCCCGTCTGACCGAGTAGATATGAAACGACATCGATTGGCTCCTTTAGACGCGAGTATACCCTCTTTTAGACTTCGCGCTAGCCGGAACGGCGTTTACGGTATTCTTTTAACGCCAGCAGCAGTGCATCTTGTGTACGCCGCTTAGAACGCAGCGCGGCGACCACAGCCTCCTCTATCGTATCCTTCGTTACCGGCATGTGGGCGAACACGCGCTCCGCAGTATTCCCCTGGCGCATCAGCCGCCGGATCATCTGGTCGTACACCTCGTAATCGTAGTCCGTGGTGAAGAAGTACAGGTGGTGGGCCCCGCCTTTCTGCAGGTTGAGCCCGTGGGCGGTGCTGAGCGGGTGGACGAGCATGACGGGGTACTCGTTATGGTTCCACGCGGCCTCGTGGGCTAGGGCGACCTTGTCGGTGGTGCCCCCGCCTATCACTGGCACGTCTCCCAGGGCCTCCAGCAGCCGCTCACGGTCATGGCCATACCAGTACGCCACCAGCAGCGGTTGCCCCTGGAGTTCGTCAATTAGATCGGTGAGGGCCTCGAGCTTGTTGTCGTGCAGCCAGTTCCACTTGCGGGGCCCGGTACGCGGCGCACCGCTCAGGGGGTCGATGGGGTCGTCGTACACTGCGCCAGTGGCGATCTGCCGGCACTTCATCCCCGACGCCGCAGCGGTCACAGCGGTGACGAGGTTGGAGCCATCCAGTACAGAGAAGAAGTCCATCTCCATCGCGTCGTATATCTTGCGCGTCTTAGCATCGAGCTCCATCTTAATCGGCACGGAGATCAGTTCGGGCATCTTTACGTGGTCCTTAGCCTCGAAGCGCAACGCCACGGGCTTCAACCGTTCATAGATAAGGGCCTTAGCCCCGGGCTTGGGCAGCCACACAGGGTAGTCCGAGTCGGGCGTCGCTGGGTAGAAAAAGTTCCAGCGGAAGTGGGTAAAGAACTTGCCGAACGCCTCCCCGAAGTCCAGCATGTATATCTGTCCGAAGATGTTGAGCAGTCCGTTGCTGGCGGGGGAGCCTGTGAGCCCCCAGCGGCGCGCAAAGAGGTGGTGCCAGGTCGCAAGTATCTTGTGCCTCCCACTATCGATGTGCTTCACCTTACTGAGCTCATCGATGATGAGGACGTCGATCCACTTCTTCTTGAGTAGGTCGCGCAGATGCCCGCTCTTCACGAGCCAGGGCAGACCTTCGTAGTTGATGATGTAGATGTCGAAGCGTTCAGCGACGCGTTCGTTCTTACGGTCGCCGTGGAGCACGGTAATCGTTAGGTCGTGGAAGTCGGACCACTCCTGTTGCTCCTGCGGCCAGACGCTAACCGCCACCCGGCGCGGGGCGACGACGAGTGCGCCGTGAAGCATCCCGGCTTTCTTGAGCGCTTTCAAGGCTGCGAATGAGATCGAGGTCTTCCCTAGTCCGGGATCCAGGAATAGCGCTGCCGCTCCCCGTTCCACCAGGTACTTCACTGCGACGCGCTGATAGGCGTGAGGCACCCATCGCTTCCCGGACGGCTGCGAGGCCTTCTTCTTTGCTGCTGCATACGCCGACGGCGTAACCAAGCCGGAGAAGCCTGTGGATTCGGATCTTTTGGTTAGCACGAGGTTCCTCTCCTGGGCGCTTCCACTCTATGAACAGAGGTCTACCGCCCGGTATCATGTACATGTAGTCCGGCCACGCTCGTCCGCTCAGCTTCAGAGCCTCGATCCCAAACTCCTGCATCACCGCCGCATTACACGACGCCTGGATGCTAGATTCTAGCTGTCGAGGGACGGTCGCCATAGCAGCCACAGAGGGTAGGAACGAACTTTCTGGGTCCACCCCAAGCGGCGATAGAGCTTCACCAGCTGCGCCTGCGAGGGGCCGTTGTCGTGGGACTGAGGACGGCAGGCTATGGCCCACCCCTCGGACTTAGCGACGTCCTGCGCCGCCTTCAGCACGATGGTGGATAGCCCGCGCCCACGGTAGCCTTGAGCGACCCACACATCGTCTAGCACGACGTAGGGGATGTCTACGGGGAGCGTCTCTAGCGTGTCCACGCGGGTGCGCAGCGTCACGTCGGCGATGGGCTCGTCCTTTTCATTCGCCATACATACCCGGCGAACATAACCTTTCGGTACACGGATCACTTCAGTGCCTTGAGCATACGGACGGCGTGCTCGGCCTGCGACACGGCGTCGTCCAGTGCGTTGTGGTGGGTACCCGAGCGTACGAGCTTCTCCTTCGGGTGCAGAGCCTTGAGCGTGCGATAGCAGCGCCCGCTGTACGGGCCCCACGGCTGCTTCAACTGAACGGCCATGTACGCAGCGGACAGAATAGGGTTGTCGAAGTCCGCCCCATTGCCCCAGACCTGAACGTCCTTAGAAAGCGCATTTTCTGCCACCCATCTTGAGAAGCTAGCTAGCACATCTTTCAGCCCAGGGGTAGCCCCCAGGTCAGCCGCCGCTAGCACCGCTCGGGCCTCGGAGCCTTGCCCGCGCCACCACGCCACGGTGTCTGGGTCTTCATCCAGCCCCACTGCTACACAGCTCAGCCGGTTTACCGGCGCGTAGAAGGTGGGGCCCTTCCATTCCTCGTGGGTCGAGGAGAAGAACACAGCTCCGATGCTCAGGATAGCGCACCCCGGGCGTGTGCCCAAGGTCTCTAGGTCTAGCATGATTCGGTTGTAACTCACACTAGCTCCCAGTCGTCAGCGAGGATGTCTGTCTGCGAAGCGACCCAAGGAACGAGTTTGTCGTCCGCTGTCTTCATGTAGATGTACGGGCGAGACATCTTACTGTGCTCGTCAGGCACCTGCAGCGCGAGCCACATGCCTCTGCCGTTCCAACCTTTCCGCGAGACTTTGTACCCTGTTCTGAGTCCTGTTATCGCATTACCGAAGTTCATCCCGTTCTCCTAGAAAGTCGTGGGTTGCGCGATGCCGCGGATCACGGCCATGAAGCCCTGTTGCAGCTGGGTAGCGCCGATGCTGATCCAGCGCTGGTCGAACGGGGGCAGAACACGCGCGTCATTGAACCGCATTCCGTGTACGTCTTGGTGCAGCTGTAGCTTCTCAACGTACGCCCTGCACTGTTCTGCCAGGGCCTTGCCCTCGTTCATCAACGCTACCTCATCCTCGGTGAGTTGGCGGTACCCGGTTATCTTTGAAGTCGGTTGATTCATCGTAGACATCTCCTCTGTAGTAGACCGGCAACACGCTGGTCAGGTGCCGCAGGTGCGGGTTGCGGAAGTCCATCGACCCCGGGGCCAAGCCCACGCGCCCATCGGGGTTACGTTGAACGGCGAAGGGCGGGTAGCCCCGGTACAGCATCTGGATCTCGGTATCCAGTTGCTTCGGCAAAGACAAGATAGCTTGCGGCTTCATCTCGACTCCTAGTACTGGCAAGGTCCGCCGTTGTCCTTGCGGAAATGGCACCACTTGCAGTTGTAGTTCTGTTTCGGCTTGCAGGTCTTATCCTTGAACATGGGCTCAATGCGCTTGAGCCAGATCTTCTTGAGCCGCGCCTCGTCCGCCCGAGTGTACTCTAGCTCGGGTTCATCGGGCTTTTCCGGGTTGGGGTAGATCACCCCCGCATCCAGGTACCACAGCCGGGGGCTCACCACCTTGACGTCCGGGTACTTGAGCAGCCCGGCGAGTCCGTACAGCTCCAGCTGCTCATGGTACTCGGGCTTGCGGTAGTCGTTGAGCTTGCCGGTCTTGTGGTCGATGATCACGAGCGCGTTGTGCTCGACGTTCACGTACGCGGCGTCCAACTTCACCCGCAGCCACGCCCCCGCCCAGTCGTTCCACGTGGTCTCCTGCGCCCACCCGGAGGTCCAGGTCCAGGACTCTTCGATGACCTTGATCTTCTGCGCGCGTAGGGACTTGAATTCTTCCTTGAAGAGACCGAGCTCCTTGGGCAGGATCTTGAGCTTGCCGTTCGCGTAGTTCTCGGCCAACGTGTGGATGTCTGAGCCGCGCTGCATGGCCTGGTTGCCGGGCTCCTTGAGCCCCATGAGGTGCTTGAATTTGAAGAGCTGCGGGCAGGTCTTGTAGTCGCCATAGCGACTGAAGGACCAGCTGGTAAGAGGCTTAACGGCAGGGGTGGGCATCACATACTCCAGCGTGAAAGGTCAGGGGCGGGCTCCTTGAGCGCCTCGAGGGTGCCTAGCCTAGCGCCCCACTCGCCGTCGCTGATCAAGGGGACGTCTAGCTCTATGCTCATCATGGCTTCGCGCAGCAGCAGCATTTCGGACTTCAGGGCCTTCTTGGGTACGCTGATGTTGTTCTCGTCATACACCGTGAGGGCGAAGCGCCCGTCCTTGCGGATGTCGTCGTACCGGATGAGGGACTCCTTGGTGATGTCTGCCGCGGAGCCTTGGATCAGGTAGTTCAAGAGTTTATACGTGAAGTCAAGCCAACGCCCCTGCCAGAGTATCGGCTCCTCCACGAAGTACTCGCGCCCACCCCAGGTGTGGATAGGCTCCCCGGCGCGGGACATAGCCTTGATCCGATCGCTCAGGTCTTTCAGCCCAGGCAACACCTGCATCTGCGCAGCGCGGAACTCCTTCACCTGCTCGAGCGGGCGGTCCATGCGGTCCGCTAGGCTAGGCATTCCCTGCCCGTAGATGTAGCCGAAGTTCAGGGTCTTCGTGACATAGCGGTCGATGTCGATCCCGAGGTCATCGATGATCTTGTGCATCAGGAAGTCGTGTACGTCCAGCCGGGGGTTCAGCCGGTACGCCTGCAACAGCGCCCCGTCCTCGAAGTGCGCCAGGATGCGTAGCTCTTGCTGGTTGTAGTCCCGTCGGCCTAGCACGTGCCCGGGCGAGTCGGGGAGGATATAGTCCCGCACCTTGGGCAGCGGGCTGAGCCCGGGGATGTGCGCCGGGAAGACGTACCCGCTCATGTCGTCTTCCTTGAACTTCTTAGGCATGTTCAGGAAGTTGGGGCGGTCGCTACTCGGGCGCCCGGTACGGGTGCCGCCAGTGTCCGCCGCGCCTTTGCTCTGCCGTACCTGATTCCAGTTGGTGTGCATCCACCCGTTATGCGAGTACCGACGCCAGGGGCGGATGAACGTCTCTAGCACGGTAGCGCAACGCTGGCGGTGCCCGTAGGCGGCGGCGACCTTCTGGGCCTTGAAGTGAGAGAGCTTCAGGTTCTTCTTGCTAACGCTAGGCTTGCCCGTCGCGGTGTAGGTCCACTCGGTGACGGCATCGGCCTTCTGGAACGCCTTGGCCACCTCGGCGTCCTTGTTGAAGTCTAGCCCCGGGGCCTTCAACGCCTTGCGCAGCCACGCGTCGGTCTTGTCCTGATCCTTCTCGTACGTCTCCTGGTCAGACTCGAGCTTCGCATCGTCGGTGCGGATACCTTCCCGCTCGTTGCGTAGGAAGAGCCGCAGGCACTTGCGCTCCCGGTCGTACGCCGGGGTCATGCTGCGCTCGCCTATCTCCTTGCGTAGCGGGGTCCACAGCCGCTCCGTGCGGACGACGTCGCCGTTGGCGTAGGGCTCCACCACATGGCCAGGGGCGTACGCTATGAACGCGCCAGCGGTGCTGGGCTTGATGCCCCCGTGGAGGTCTATGATGGCGGGGTAGTCAGCCTCGAGTTGCTTCTTGTGACTCAGGATCCAGGCCTTCACGGCGTCCTGCTCCTCGGGCGGGAGCCCCAGTATCCGTTGCGCCGAGGGCTTCAGCCCCAGCTCGCGTTGGTGCGGGTCGCTGAGGAAGAGCAAGAACATTGTGTCCTCAATCCGGTGCCAGGGCGGGAGCGCTAGGCCGAAGTGAGTCTCCGCGACGTCAAGGTCGAACTTGGCGTTGTGGCATAGTATGGGGGTGGTGTCGTCAAGGTCACCCCACACTGCCTCCAGCACGCGACGCGCGTCCTCCAGGCTACAGTTGTTGCCCCCGGTGTAGTGGCCCCAGGCGTAGAAACGGGGCACCTTCCACTCCGGTAGCTTCAGACTGAAACTCACGGGCCGAGGCGGGTACTGCGGACGAGACTGGATGGGGTCGGTTTCGAAGTCTAGCGTGATCGGCCTAGTGCGCGCCATTGTTGAACCCCTGGGGGAATACTTCGATAGTCATCTGCTCAGGCTCCACCTGCACGAAGACCGTACCCCCGTTGAAGACGAGACTCTTCTTCATCTCATCCTTGGTAAAGGTCACGACCCCACCGAGCTTCTCCACGAGAAGCCCGATGAGGACGGACGCGTTTTGCGGCGTGCTCACAAGGCTCATAGCCTAGAACTTACCCGGCTTGCGCGTCGCGGGGCCGACGGGGGCCTTACCTGCGGGCTTGCCAGCGGGCTTGCCCTTGGGCGGGGCGGGCTCGGGGGCCTCGAGCTTCGGGTACGGGACCACCAGGTCCTTCGCCGCCTGCGCCACGCGCTTCTTGGTCGCTGCGTACAGGTCAGCGTCGAACTGAATGAGCTCCTCGAACGCGAACTGAAGCTGGAACTGGCTCTTGGGGTCGGGCACGGCGCTGAGGGTAGCGATGACTCCCCAGTACGGACGGTGCATCTCCTCATCGACCAGGTGCACGAAGTTCACCCAGTTCTTCACGCTCATCACCGGCACCTTCAAGCTGCGGGCCTCAGCGTTCTTCATCGCCTCAGCACTCTCCAGCGCGTCCTCGGTGGTAAGAATCATCCGGCGCACGTTGCCGCAGGCCTTACCCTTGCCGACGTCGGAGGAGCCCATCTTGTTCGCCCAGCACCCGGCGCACTTGCCGTCGTCGTCGCCTTGCGGGTCTTGCGACGCGGGGTCGGGCTTCATCTCCGCCTCGGGGTCGTCCAGCGTCTGGTCCCCGAACGCGAAGCATGCTGGCACGGCGGGGACACCGGGCGCGTAGGGCTTGTCGAAGTACTGGTTCTCGTGCGTCGCGGCGAGGACGATGACGCGCATCGCGTTACCGGGCACCTTCTTTTCATCCACGGTGAGGACGCCGCCCTGAGTGCCGATGCTCTTGAAGAGGCCCATAGGCTTCTCAGCGGCGGACTGCTTCTTGGCGGCGGCGGCCATCTCTTGGTCCCACGGCATGATAGCTGTGGACTTGGAGGACGCCGGGGGTTTCTTGGCTGTAGCCATGTGCTTAGCTCCTAGAGTGAAGTTACGAAGAGCCGCTCCTTTAAGCCCGGGAGCGGCGACGGGCCGAGGCGTTAAGTATACGCCTGCGCTACTTAATCCGGCTGAAGGAAAGGCTCTTGTACATCACCCGCTCGATGCCGGGGACATCCCGGCCCACCGCCCAGTACTCGCTGAGGGACTTGGTGTTCAGTGCGCGGTTGAGCAGAGCGAACGAGCCCTTCTTGCGATTCTTCGCGACGTACTCGCAGAAGGCGTCGTAGTCCGCGATCTCCCCGCGCACCTTGTCCACGATATTCACCTGTACGAGCTTCCCCGCGATGCCTGTCGCCCGGCTGCGGGGCAGGGTGTCGATGATGTGGTTCTTGAGGAACTTCTCCTCGGCCTCGATTTCGGCGACCACCTTCATCAGCGCCAGTCGCTTGTCCATGAGGGTAATCCACCGGTCGGCCACCTGGGCCTCGGTCTTGGGGATCGGGAATGTCTTCTTTTCGGTTGCCATAAGGTGCTCCTATTGGTTGGTTGTGAGTGGTGAGGGCCGCGTGCTGGGCATCGGGCTTATCGATCCTCGTCCCAGCCCCGCTTTAGGGTCTATATTGCCTGGCGCGGCCCTCAACGCCATTATCGCCTATTAGCTAGCAGAACGCTAGCGGTTAGAACTTGACCTTGGCGGCGGGGCGCATCACCAAGTGGCGGCAGGTCTCGTAATGAGTCTGCAGGGCGTGCATCGAGGCTTCGGCCCACTTACTCACATTGCGCAGCGCGTAGAGGCGAACCAAGTCGCCGTTAGGAGCGATACGGATCTGCGTGCCCGGAGGCTTGTCTGTAGGGTCTATCCGAGGAATGCCCACCTCCTTCAGCTTACGCGCGAAGGTCACGAACGTCACCTTGTGGTGGTCCTGCGGATCGTAGAGCGCTCTTAGCTCGGCTACCGTGACCAAGTCGCTGTTACCGAAGCGTCGACACACGGCTTCAGGGTCCTCCCGCACGCCGATCAGCCAACTCTCCAAGTCCGTACGCGTCAGCCCGATCATCTCCGCCTTGGCGTCCGTCATAGGCGCCCGCGCCGTGGGGTTGAATCCTCGGCAGTCTACTTCGTGCATGAAGTAATGCATCAAGGCTTTGCGCCCCTTCTCGCTCTTGCGCCATGCGTCGAACTCGTGATAGAACTCGTCGCTCAGAGGAACCCCCGTGACCTCGTGTATGAAGAAGCGACGATCGTTCTCGTCGAGTAGGAAAGCGTCGGGCGAATTGCTCGTGAAATAGTAGTTGATGCAGTCGCGAGTAAAGTACTCTTGGATGTGCTTGATGTTGATCTCGATGCGCTCACGGGTCACCATGGTCTTCAGCGCGTTAGCTATCTGCCGATTGTTAGTGCCTGTGATGTCGTCGCCTAGTACGAACTGGCGGTTGCGGGCCCAGCTATTGAAGTCACTCTTCTCAATCTGCTTGTCGCCTATCTCCGCGAAGGCGTCGCCGTACAGGTCGCCTAGCGTGTACCCGATTAAGGACTTGCCCGTGCCCGTGCGTCGACCCCATATCACCAGGGCGGTGCGCTGCTTTGCCCCGGGGTGCTGGAAGGGGTAGGCGCACCACTGTTCGACCCAGCGGCGGTTGTGCGGCGCGGACTCGAATATGTGAGCCAGCAGCTGGTTCCACAGCCCCACATCTCCCCGGCGCGGTTCGTACTTCCAACCTTTCCACAAGTTGAGCGCTCCGCGTTCCGTTACTTCCGCTTGTCCGGGCTCGAATTCCAGTCGTTCTACAGCGTTGCGGTACGGCCACTTGAGCCAGTCGCTAGCGGTAGAACGCTCTTCTAGCCTCGTGCCTTGTAACGTGGGCACCGCGCGAGTGTATCGGCGGTCGCTGAACCGATGCGCGACAAAATCCCCCGGGCTCACCAGCTGCCCCGAGCGTAGCACGTACACCAACCCAGGATCCTTCACGTACGCCACATCTGTGTTCATGTGGTGGAGTTCACGGCTGTCTTGAAAGGGCTCGGAGTCCTGGCACAAACGCTGCAGAGACTCAATGCCGTGCTCTTGGACGTAATCGTCCAGCCCGACCTTATCGCCGCCGTCTGAGTTTGGTAGCCGAACTATATAGACTTCAGCCCCCTCACGCAAGAGCCTCACGGCCAACCGATGCTCGGCCTGTTGCACCTGTATCTTGTCGGCAGCGTCGGAGTCGTAAATTATGTAGACCTTGCGGCTTTCCCACAGCACGTCGTTTAGCTCTGGGAGTAGATCTTCATTACGAGAAGCGTTCTGAAAAGACCACACGCCACCTAACCCTAGTGTGGGTATGCCACCCTTGGTAACACGTGCGGCCTTCTTTTCGCCCTCAGTGATGATCAAAGGATCTGCGCTCTGCGTGTATGCCGCCCAGTCTATGTATGGAGGCCAGTAGACCTGAGGGACTGTGCCGGAGGGTTGTGAGTAGCGGCGGGGCTTGGCTCCGCTTAAACGCTCGAACCCTGTGCGCGTATCGACGAGGAAGCGGTAGCGGTAGAAGTCCGTGACCGTGCCATCCAAAGCGAAGTACGGGATCATGTACCCGGGCGCGTTGGGCTCCACCCCGGCAGGTGAGTCAGCGCAGAATCTTAACTGCAACAGCTCTGCGTCCTCTTCATCTAGCCCACTCCGGCTCAAGTCCACCATCATGTCGGCATCAAGCACAGGACGCCGTAGGCCCGCAGGCCTCTTTGTGGTTGCCAAGGGTTAGCTCCTAGAAGACGGGTGCTGCGCGCGTGGGCAGAGCGGGCGGACAGGAAGGAGCAACAACCTGAACGCAGCCTGGAATGCGGAGCGGGGGTTCAACCTCGGCCCGGCAGGCGTCGCTGTAGCGCCCACGCGCGCAGCAAGCACATTATACCCCGTAGCGCAACGGAGCGCGGTCAGCTGTATCGCGGAAGGCTTTGAACGTACAAAAGCGAGGGGCGTCCTTTACCCCGTACGCGAACATCTTGTACGTGAACAGCTTACGGAGGATGAGGGACTGGTCCTTGAACATCGCCACTCGCTGCTCAGCCGTGAGGCACCCGGGGCTCACCCTCAGTACCTCGCCAGTGTCGACGTCCTTAGCGATAATGGTGCCTACGCGCCCAGCGGGCACCTTCCCTGCGGCGTGGGTGGAGCGCTTGGTGCGGCCGAGATTGTCCTTCTCAGCCACGTTGTGATTTTCCTCGCCCTCCTCGATAGCCACCACTACGGCGTCACCATCGTGGAACCTCTTCACCTTCCACAGCCAACCCTCCCGAGCCGTAGCGCGTCCGTACTTGTAAGGACCTGAGGGGTGGCGTAGCATGACGCCCTCGTACCCCGCCTCTAGGATCGCAGTTTCGAAAGTGAGAAGACCTGCTGCAGAATGAATGGATGAGTGGGCTACAAAATCTACCCGCTTTTGGGACAAGTCACCAATCCTGTCCTCTACGCGACCAATTCTGTATCCGAACTCGTGGGCGTGAGCGCTGAAGTCGTCGAACACCCAGAACGTGAAGTCCGGCTCACCCGCCGTCGACATGACGCCCGATTGTGTCCGATTGAGCACCTGCCCGCCCACTGGTGGCCCGACGACGAGCTCCCCGTCCAGTCCGTTCAGCTCTTTGTGGCCGAGACACGACTGCACGTAGCGGTTCCGTATGGGCTTCAGGTTGTAGCTGAGAGCGACGCCGTCGCGCACCACACACCGAATACCGTCCAGCTTCGCGCTGGCCAACATAGGCCAGTCAGAGATCTGAGACGTGTCCTTTAGCGTCTCGGCCTTCATCGGCTCGAACTTGGGAGGGGCGGCACTCATTCTTTTTCCTTGTGGGGGACGTCGCGAACAAATGACAAAGCACGATCAACGCGGTCACCAGGACAACAGCCTCTAGCCCATAGACTAGAAGCTGCGCCCACATGAGCCACGCAGGGGTCACCGCTGCCTCAGGAGCCACTGGAGCGTGCCGTATCGCCCCTCCAGGTAGCCCAGCCAGTACGCGCGGCGCACGCGCAGCCAGCGTCTCACAGCTTGCCGCGTTTGTGCTGTTGAGTCTGGACGTGCTTGGACACGTGAGCGAGCTCGCCATCGAAGATACCGATGGTCATCGCTTGCTGCTCTTCGCCCATGTTGGGCCACTCGAACAGGGAACGCGCCCACTTCTTCCCTTCTTCCAAGACGACGATGTCCAGGTGCATCTCGACCGGATTGGTCGTGCCGGGCTTGGGGGTCTTACCCTTACCCACATCGACCGCCATCTGGTTCATCTTGCCGAGTGCCTTGATCATGCTGTCTTCGAGTTCTTCGACCACGTGCTTCTTCTCGATACCGTCCCAGGTGTAGACCATGGGGGGCTTGGTCTCCGAGCCGTCCTTCAGGAATGATGCTGTCGCGATAACTTTGAACATGAGATCTCCTAACTTTCTGTTTTGCCGTCGTTAGATGGGAGACGGCTCGCCCTTAGAGCTTCGAGCTCTACCCTCATGGCTTCCTTGTCTGCTATAGCTCGCTGCCAGCGAACCTGCCAATAATGACGGTCACACAGGCCGCCCTGGTCGATGCCTTCGGACTTGAGGTTGAACGCTGCGGAGCCACACATGGGGAGCGTCCCGCGCTTGTAGTCGCACTTCACAGCTTACGCACCCAGCCCTCGCCAGCGCACCCGAGGCACTTCAGCTTCTTAGTCGCGGTGAACCCGCGCTGCACGCGCTTGAGCCCTGTGCCCGTACACGTCGCACAAGGCGCATGCGAAGTCCTCAGGGAGGCGTCATAGAGCCGCCGAGCTGCCGCGTCGCTGAGCACTGTGTACGCTACATTGACCCGTGCCGTGTAGTCGTGCGCCGATCCGTTCATGTTACGGTCCGGATGGAACACGAGGGCGAGCTCGCGCCTCGCCGCCTTCAGCACCCCCTCCTCATCCACTTCGCCCGGGCTGACGCCGAGCACTTGGTAGTGTGTGGAGAACGGGTTGCGCAGTGCGGCCAACGTAGCCGACTGCGGTCTCACGTCGTTGGCTCTTCCGTGGGATTGACCGGCTGCATCGCCATGATCTGCGCGGTAGCCTGGCCACGAATGTTGAGGATCAGGTCGGAGACCTGCGAGAACGGGAGCGCGCTGAGCGCCCCCAGGATAGCGTCGGTCTGCTGAAGCGAGACCGTCAGGCGTACGAGGGTGTCGGGGTGCATGTTCATTTGGATCTCTTCCGTGAAAATTGTTTCTTCTTCCAGCATGCCGCGCACACCCAGCCAGAGCCGAGCGTGATGCCGCCTGCAGGCGACGCGTTGTTGGCGCATCGAGAGCAGGCGAGCAGAGGGCGCTGGTCCCGGAGCGTCCCGGGCAGCTTGGTGGGGGTGTGGTTCATGGCCCCAAGCATACCCGGGGTCAGTGCCCCGGGCAAGCGAGGGAGGCGCGTCAGGCCAGTACGAGAGCCTTGGCCATGGCGGCGGACTTGAGCGAGTCGCCGTCACCCCACCACGCGTTCACGAGGCGATTCTCCGAGTTGGCCGACTTGACGTGCTGGTCGACGTACTCGGTGACCGC
>Ga0315275_10002529_pt1 | contig 16559 bp, 11 predicted proteins | sample YL17G03_0_MG_FD_205557 | JGI IMG/M metagenome (GOLD analysis project Ga0315275, IMG submission 205557) | Sediment microbial communities from Yellowstone Lake, YNP, Wyoming, USA - YL17G03_0 | ecosystem: Environmental > Aquatic > Freshwater > Lake > Sediment | place: USA: Wyoming | collected... | reverse complement strand
TGCAGGGGATAGCGCGCCCGAGCCGTGAGGACCGTGCGGCCCTCGCGTTCCAGCCGGAGAAGGGCAGCAAGTCCGCGCCCGCCTTCCTCCTCCCACGCGGCTTTGAGCTCCGGAGATACACTGGCTCCGTGTTGCTTCTCGAGCGAGTCCACACACGTGGGGGCTCCCATACCGGCTTCGAATTCGGCCCGGTACTGGGACATCTTCGGCCAGTCCGTAAACTCGAACGAGAGACTGGCAAATCCAGTGGGGGAGGCCGCTGTGCCGCCGGCCGCCACGTGGCCGCCGATCCGTATGATCTCGTCACGGGGAATCTTGCCGGCAAGGCTGATGACCCGCGTCACAGCCGGCAGGCGATTCAGGAGAGCGTCGAAAGAAATGGGACCGTCGCGAAGAATTAGTGACGGCGGGTAGATTCGCACCGACGCCGGAAAACGCCCGTGGCTGGACACGATCTCTCCCGAGCTGTCCGCGACGCTGAAAGCGCCCGCGATCCCGTCGGCGTCGCCGGAGATTTCGACGTGTAACGTCGGTCGGCTCTGGTCGACGAGCATGAACCCCCGGACGTCGAGACGTGCAGCGACATCGTGGGTCCCCTTTGCTTTGAACTCGAGATCGAGTCGTTTCGGCCATAGGTGAGGCCGTGTGAGCGCGGGGGGCGGTTCTTCAGGCAGAGTGATCGTCACGGCACCGGAGACGTTGGAGCTGTCGGGTCGAAGACTGCCGAACATCCGAACCGTTCCAAGTGTACCCGCCAGATCCACGTCTTCGATCGAGATGCTCTGGGGATCGGAACCCAGACGGATCCGGAAAGGCTTCTGCGCGCGAAGATTTTTCCCCCCGAGAGTGAAATCGAGCGTGTCCACCTCGACGCTGACACCCCCCACCGTATCCGCGCGAAGCGATTGGTGGAGCGCCAGCTTCTCTCCGGCGGCATCCAGGCTGAGGCGGACAGGGAAGATCCCGGCTCTGCCGCCGATCGAAGACAACACCGCGTCAATCCGGTCGAGCTGCAGCTGCGGTGTCGAGATCCCTCGAGGTGCTCGGACGACCGCTGTGACGCGTGTGGTATCGAGACCGACGATCGCCGTGAATTGCGGCACACGGTAGCTGGTTCCTTCAATAGACCCTTCGACTTTCGCATCCAACGTCGGTCTTTGCGGCGTGCCGCGAGAATGCGCTTTCCCGCGAAGCGTGACATCCGGCACGGAGCGACTGAAACGTCGGACCCACTTCGAATCCGACACCACGACGTTCGCCGTCACGTCGAACACACCGCGCTCAACCGTCCCGCTCACGCCAACAGCGGTGCCTTCGAACGCCACACCGGCCGTGTCGATCACGACGACGGAGCCTCTCTTGATGACGTGCACAGCGGATGAGTCGATCCATTCGGTGGCACCGAGATCGGCCGTCGTATCGAAATCGATTCCTTGTTCACCGGGAGTCGTGGAGAGGGAAAAGTTCCCCGCGAGAGGACCCAGATCGTCGATCTTCGCCGAATCGGGCAACAGCAGGGCGAGGTTCCTGGGTCCCGGGAGGGCGAACGTTCCCGACGCCGCGATGTGCGGCCCGTCGGCCAAAGCCAGCTCGCCCTCGATGTCCACCGAAAACGGCGCATCGATCGCCCAGTCGTTTCGGAACTGTTGGTTACTCTCCTCGGAAAGCTCGAGTGCCCTCGCGATAATCGCCGGCGGCGTCCGCAAACGGTAGGCCAGAGAGAAGAGGCCTTGCCGACGTGAATCCAATTCCGCATCGACCGCGAGGTCCCCAAAATCGCCTGTCACGCGTACGCCGTCGAAGGAGATGTTTTTATTCGCCGGCGAGTAACGTATAGTACCCGCCTCCTCACTGGAGAACACGATGGACGAAGGAGAAAAAGGAGCTTCGCGAAGTACGATCGGTGTGACGCTAACGGCGATGTCCGGTTTCCGCAGGATCTCGGCGGCGAAGCCGACGTGGACTCCCATGGTCTCGGTCGTCAGAACGACGCGGCTCGGAGCCGCACCATCGAGCGATAGTTCCGATTGCACGTGAAAACGGTCGAGCGAAAACCCTGCGACGTCGCCTTCCGCGCTGAGGTCCGCGCGCACGGTAGGATGGCCGGCGGCCCGCGCTGCGTTCGCCGAGATCGTGGCGGAAAGCGGATCCGGCAGTTCGACATCCGGAAGCAAGATTTCGGCCCATCTCGTGTCTCTCACGCGAAGCTTAGCGGAGGCTTTGACGGAATCGGCATTGATCGACGCCTCGCCGGCGAGCGATAGCCCCGGCATCGCTATGACGATCTTGTCGAGTAAGAGTCCCTCTTGGTTGTATTTCAAAAGAAATTCGCCGCTGTCCAACCAGTTGTTCTTTTCGATGACACACGAGAGATCAACTTTGAATTCTTCGCCGAATACGATAGTGCCTCGAAGGCCAAGGCCAAGGCCGTCCAAATCGGGCAAGCCCTCGACGCGCGCGGCGAATTCAGGGTCTTTCGATAACTCGCGTATCCCCGGCGTCCGCACGCGGCCGTCGAACGAGACCGAACGAACCCGCACCGCCTCACGCGCGAGCGTGAGATCGAAATCCACGCCGACGTCCGCTGGCGACGCAGCCGTTTCACTCGTTGTGAGAATCAGCCTGAAATGATCTCTTCCGAGAGGGGAGAGCGACAGGTACGCGGGCCAGGAGGGCGAAACCGCACCCTTGCCGTGACTTTTGATCACTCCGCGGTCCGGCGCGATGTAGAGCGTCAGTTCGTCTATTCGCCACGTCCCTTCGGGACCCCGAACCTTGAGTGTATCGACGCGCAGCCACGGCGCCGTGCCGTACGAGATGTCAATCCCGGCGTCGATCGTGACGTCGTTCATCACCGTCGCGTCGCTCACACGAATGGCTGGCGCCGTCACCCGAATCTGTTCGACGGCCACAGACGGCAAAAAGGGGAGCGAACCCGATCGGGGGAAAACGCTTTCTCCTTTCTTTTTCTCCGGACGCCGCTCATACGATTGTGAAAATCGCGCCGTGATCTCTGGAATGTCCGCGGAAAGCCCTTCGATGATGGCGCTCTCGACTCGTATATCCCGTTTCAAAAAGGAAGTGAGTTCAACGGACATGTAAACTCGATCGGCGGACGCGAGCGAGTCGGAACCGTCGATCCATTCGATCCCCTCGAAACTGATCGTGCCGATCGACGGCCAGGAGGCTTTTCGGACGGTGAGACTCCCCGGAAGGGAAGCGTTTGCGTGGGAGAGTCCAACACGCAGGGCCTTGGATCGGATGGACGGAAACAGGAGGAGGAACACGAGAACGAGCACGATGATCACCGCGCCGCCTGCGAGGACGCCCAAAGCCAAGACGCCGCGTTTTAGCCACCGTTGTAACGCTCTTCTCGTGCCGCTCGTCATATCGTCGACCCCGTCGAAATCGTACTAGAACGCCGGACCGATCGAAAAATGAAACACCCAGCGGGGCTGCGTCGTGTCGTAGTCGGTGAGGCGATACCCCAGGTCGGTCCGGATCGGACCGATGGCCGTGTCCATCCAGAGACCCGGGCCGACGGCCACTTCGATGTTGTCCATCGTAATATCGGCGCTGGTCGGCCACACCTGCCCCGCGTCGACGAACCCCGTGGCGCGAAAACGCCAGAACAACGGAAAACGAAGCTCGACCGACCCCTCGAACTTCGCTTCTCCGCCCAGCGGCGCGCCGGCGCTGTCGAGAGGACCGAGCTTTCGCCGGTTGAAACCCCTCATCGAGCTCGCGCCCCCGGAAAAAAAACGTTTGCTCGGCAGAATGTCGGTCGACGAGCCCCGCGGCTCCGCGAGGCCTCCGGCGAGACGCAGGGCCAGCACGGTGCTTTCAGTCTTCGGGACACCCGCATACGCCGAGAACGACGGCTCGATGAGCGCGTAGTGATAATCACTGAACTCAGCGACCGGCGCCCACTCGGCGTCGATTCGGATGTAGGTGCCGCGAGTGGCGACGATCGGACTATCCGACCGGTCTTGCTCCCAGGAGAAGGTGAGCGCTGCAAGAAGGCCGTCCTGCTCGGCGATGACGTCGGGGGTGGATGTTTTCTCCGTTACGGCCACGTTCGAGATGACGGCGCCCCACCGCGTCTTCGTGTGAAGCGACCACTCGTACGCGAGAGCCGCATCGAGCCCGGTCGTCGTCTGCTCGTAACTCTCCTCGCTCTCCCGCCGCGTGCCCACGGTTGCAGAGAGCCGGCTTCGGGCCAGCACCACGGCCGGCCACCACGCCGTGAACTCGACCCGTTGGAGATAGGCGGATGCGGTCAGGGTTATTGACCCGCCGCGCCCGCGCTTGAACAAGTTGCGGTGGGTCCACTTGAACGCCAAATCGAGCTGATCGTCCGTCCAGTACCGCACACCTGTCTCGATTCGCCGCGGTTCGCGCATAGTCAGATTGGCGGTGATCGCCAGGGTGTCGGGCGCCGACTCACGAAGATCCAGACGGATCTGCCGGAAGAGCCCGAGGATTCTCAGGTTTTTTTGTGAATCGTCCAAGGCCGCGGGTTCGTAACGCTCACCCCGGTGGGCGGCAAATACCCGCTCAACGAGCGGCACGAGGTCATCGTCGGCTCCGGAAGTCGTGATGTCTCCGAAATAGCAGATCGGCCCCGGTGTTGCGGAGAAGACGACATCCACTCGTGTCGAATCGCGCCATTCAAGACGGGACTCGACCTTGGCGCGGGCATACCCGTTCTCCTGGAGGATGAGCGTGAGCGAGTTAACAGTTGCCTCGATGTCACCGTCGACAACGACGGAATCGGACGGCACAGACAAGGTCTTCGCCGCTTTTTTCTCCAGGTCTTCCGGAATCCCGTCGAGGGTCACAGACGCCGCACGGACGGGGGGACCGGTTCGGATGTCGAAGACGACCCCGACTTCCTGGTCTTTCGCGTTCGGTTCGAAGCGGACATCGATCTGCGAATACGGATAGCCGCGGCGCGCGAGAAACAGGCGGGCGCGTCGGATGTCCTCGTCGAGCGTTTGGGGGAAGAAGATGGGCTTTTTGGTCCCGAGGAAGCCACCGGAAAGGGCGAGGGCGAGCCCCTCCTCCAGCGCGGACGCGGTTTTCTTGTCCAAGCCGCGAACGGCCACGGACGAGACCGACCAGTCCTTGTACACGGAGGCGTCCCGAACGTCGTCGGCCGCGCGGATTTCCGAAGAGAAAACGGCCGCCAACACCATCGTCACCAGCAGGAACGATAATCTTGACGCCCGTGAGGAAAATGGAGGCAATATGAACGCTTCGGCCACCGGCACCGTCCACGCGCGAGGTACCTCCGGCAGGGGACGCTAGAACATCACGAACAAGCCACCGGAGACATCCGCTTGCACGATTCCCGATCCTCCGACCGACGTGTAGCACCCGCCGGTGCCGCAACCCAACGCGGCGCCGCCACTGAGGATGGTCCACGGCAACCGCCCTTGCACACGAAGACCGACGCGCTCGTTGATATAAATTTTGGCGCCGAGTCCGAAAAGAACCGAGAACTTCCATGTGTCGCCGGTGGCGCCTTCGAACTTGGGTATGATCCGGGTTCCGCCCAATGTGAACATCCCGAATGGCATGATATTGCCCCGCTGAACGCCGCTCATCCCGCCGATGTGCCAGTACTCGAGCGCGATATCGCCTGCGGAGTCTTCGAGACCTCCCGGTTTCCGAAAGATCAATTCAGTGTCCTGCCGATGGTAGAGCAAGACCATTTGAGCGCCTGGCCGCACGTTGACATCGGCCTCGATCCCCCAGATCGTGCCGCTCTTGACGTCGAACTCGCCGGGTTCAATGCCGTAGTACACGTCGACGCTGCTGCTCCACAGGTAGCCCCCATAGCCGAGGATTTCGATCCGGTGCTGCTGTTCCTGAACGCTCCACCCCTGTTTGCCCTGTTTGCGGGGCGGGGGCTGGCGGTATTGTGCCCATGAGGGCATCGCTGCGACGACCACCATCAGACCCGCGAGCAGTGCGATTCTCGATTTCATACGAGTTCCCCCTCGGAAAAAGATGCGACCTCGAAAAGGTGCGACCGCGCTTGCGATCCGCACATTGGGGCAGCGGCCGGCCGGATGTTTGGACGACCTACCATCCGCGATACGCCACACCGATATTGATCCCCCAGTAATCGTATTCTTTGGCGTCGCCGGTGAGCGACTCGCCGGCTGCGAATGCCATGTTGTAGCGGCCGCTCAGAAACAGGTCCGCTTCCTGCAAGGGGATCTGGACGCCCAATTCGGGATAGAGCCCGAAATGCCAGTTGTTCGCCTCGAAAGCGAAGACGCCCACTTCGAAGCGTTGCATGATGTAATACGTCCCGACACCGAGCCCCGCGAACATCCAGAGCCGATCTTTGTCCCCGAAGTAGTAGTGTCCGGTCACCATCATGGGAAACGAGTTGACATAGCGGTTCTGATTGCCCGTCAGGGCGCCGCTCTCGAAAACGATCGTCCCGGATTGTTCCATGTCGAACACTTGCCAACCCAGCGATAGCCCCACAGTGACCGGCAGATCGGGGTTGACGAACCAGCGGCCGTCGAATCCGATCCCCCGCCAACTCGTTCCGTCGATGTAGTTCTTCAATTCCTGGTCGGGGAGTGAAATATTGTAGTGGATTGCCGTGATCTTCTGTCCGAAGGCATTCACAGCGACCAGGAGAATGAGGATCGTCACGATAAAGTGCTTCATGTGTGTTATCCCCCGTCGGTCTGGAGCCATCTAACCCGACTGCGCCGTTGAGCGCAGGTATGGTGACTGCTCGAACATTTGATTGATCGAATCGGTGAACCGTTTCTGTTTCGAAGACTCCGTATCGTTCAGGATTCCGTTGCATACACCTCGCCAGGAGCCGGGTCGCAGCTCATCCGGCGTGCCGGGCTGGTCGGGATCCACCATGTCCACGAAGAGAGTTCCCGTCGTATACGCGTAGCTGGTTCCGTAACTCTGCGGCGGGTAGCCCCACCCCCAACCCGGATAGCCCCCGTACCAGCCCCAATAGTCCCCAGGGTAGTACGAATACCAGTACCAGGTGTCGATCGCGGTCGCGCTGACGAGCACCTGCACGTCCGGCGCGTCCGGGGAATCGTCGGCGATCCGATCGTATCCCACTGCGGTCAAGTTGGCCGCGATAAGATCGAGTATCGCCTGATCGTAATTTCTCGAAACCGGATCCTCATCGCCCTCATTCAAGATGTGGACAATGGTATCCGGCATCGCATAGGTCTTGATCGCGCCGAAGTCAACATCTTGGTTGAATACGGTGATCACGACGTCCGATTCCGAGGCAGTCAGTTCCGATCCGGGCGTACATGAGGAGAGAAAAAAAGCTGCCGCAAGCCCCAGCGCCAAAAGGATGACGAGAGGCGTGGAGCGCGGCAACGTCCGGCCCGCGTTCGTTTTCATCGGGGCTACCTCCTTTGAAGAACCACAAGGAAGACGAATCCATGCCCTTCGCCGCGCCGTCCGATCATGGCGGCGAAAAGCAGTGTCTGACGTCCAGGCTAAGTATCCCGGGGAGTATTACACGGTCTTCCGGGAGCGTCAAGCCGCTTCTAGAAAAAGGGGAAGGACCACTCGATCCGGTTTCGGACACCGGGGCTCAAATGCTGAACGCAAAACCAATGATCCCTTTCCACGCGCGATAAACGATCGTCGAACCGGCGAGCAGGTCGTTACCGATGGACGGAAGCGACTCGTGTGAGTCCGCCAGGTTCTGGCTGCCGAAAGAGTATCGGAGACCCAGCGTAAGGTCGAGCCCAGCGATCCTGAACGCCGCCCCGGAGGAGACGTGATAGATGTCCCATGTCGACGCGGAATGTTTCGTTTCCGTATCCCGCACCGCGGCGCTCCGGTCGGTTGTGAAGGCCCCGTACCCCGTAAAATGATTGTCGAATTGGTACTCCACCCCCGCCCCGACATTGAACACGGACGCGAGCTCCTGCGATGCCCGCGCGGTGATCGTCGCCCCGGGAAAGACCGCCGGAACGGCGCTCGCGTCCAGAACGCTGTACTTGTCGACGCCGTCGAACCACTCGGCGCTCACGTGTACGGATGCTCGGCTCCATCGATATGAACCACCGGCGGCCACCGCCAGGGGCGACTTGTAAGCGGCCCCGATGTCTTTCTGATAGTCCGAAGCGAGCCGATCGTCCGGTGTGCCGTCGCCGTTGATGTCCACACCCGACACCCAACGGGTGTACTGGAAGGACCCACTCCCGAAGAGTCCAACGGACGGCGTCGTCAGAGCGATTCCCAAGGTCACCGGGTGGCGCTCGAGAGCCAGTCCAAACTTCCAAATCAGTCGGTAATGGGAATAGTCGAACTCATCGATGTAGGTGAGAGAGGCACCTTCCCCTGCATCGGCGATCGCGGCCGAAATGGATTCGACACGCGTGCGCTGTCCCCGGTACACACCGTACGTCGTGACGCCGAAACCCACGTCGTCGCGGAGCAGCTTCGACCACGTCAGACCGAACCAGTTCTCGCTCATTCGCTGGTCGAAAACATACTCGGTGGAGTACTGTTCGAGTCCCGGCGGCGCAAGGATATCCCCCTCGCCCACAAACTTGGCGAGGATACGGACATCGAAGTTCTGCCGTGTCAGTGCGGAGTACGCCAACCGACCCGGCACCCACGTCTTGGGAAGCAACCCCGCGAAGAGCGTGGGCGCCGTCCCGAACGACGTCGTTGAGGGGTTCTCGCCAAGAGCGGTTCCTAACTTCAGCGTGATGGACATGGTTTGGAAAGCATTCGCGCTGAGGAGAACGTCCGGGTTGTCCGCCATCACGATGGCGCCGGGATTGTAATAAGTTGCGCTGAGGTCGAGGAAGCTCCCCACGACGGCGCCGCCCAGAAGCTCCGCCCGTGTCCCGTATTGTTGCGTCCAGTACTGCGTATCCTGAGCGCGGGCCTCACCGCACCCAACGACAAGAGCGGAGGTGAACAGAAGGGTCTTCCACCGCCTCCTCATAAGACTTCCCGCCACGTCGGCGAGTGGAGCGAAAGAAAGAAGCCGCGTGATCGACAAACGCATGCGAGATCCTCCTTGGTGTTCTGTGCCGGCCGCTAGCGCAGGCGGAGCCGCTGCGCCGTCCACTTAAACCTGCCGCCCAGGTGAAAAAAGACATCGCCTTGTCTATTGAACCCGATGTCGAAACGGGTCATCTCCGACCCTGGGACAAGAAGACGCAGGCCGATGCCGAAACCCGTCTTGGTTCGATCGGTCGAGAACTCGTCGGACGTGCTCCACGCGATCCCCGTATCGGTGAAAAGGGCGAGCTGGAGACCCATGGCCGCCGCCCACCTGAAAAAGTTGTACGGCTTGAGCGGCAGGACGCGTATCTGGTACTCCACGGTCGTAATCAACTGGTTCTTTCCGTACAGCGTTTTCCCGAGATCGACGTCCTGACCCCGGATCGAGTTCGCGCCCCCCATACGATACTGCAGGTATTCCGGCACATCGTTGCCGACAGTCCCGGATCGCAGCGACGTCAAGGCGCCCACGAAGAGCGTATGTTTTTCGTTCACACGTTGGAAACGGCGTATGTCCACGGTGGCGGTCGCAAAGTCACCGTCGCCGAAAGTTCCCAGGAGCTCAATCTCGTTTTCCCAGCCGTCATGCGGATCGCGCCACGAATCGCGTGTGTCGTGTCCAACAGCTGCGCCGATAAGGAAGAACTGGTCGGCCCTGACCGGCGAGAGAGTGACTCCGTCTCGCTCCGCCTTCATGCGGAAGTATCCCGCCATCGCGCGCACGCGGCCGGTTTCACCGATATATCGCTTGATCCAGGGCGAAAATTCGTCGCTGGTTTCTTCGAACCCGTTGAGATCGTCGTCACGAACGAGATGGTTCGCCACGAGATCCAGCCCCATGTGGTAGTCGCCCGTGATCCAGGGATACTTGACCATCAGCCCGAATGACGTGGTGCCGCCGAAAAGCGTCCGCACCGATACCTTGATCGCACGGCCGAAAAGGTTAACGGATGAGAGCGCTGGCCCGACGGAGAAGCCGTTTTCCTCGGTGTAACGGAACGCAAGATACGGTACGAAAGACGGCATTTCGCGGAACTGATATTCGAGTGCGACGCCGCCCGGCTTTTCTTCTACTACCGCAACGATCGAGCCGAAGATGCCGAGGTTCTCGAGGTTCTGTACGCCTGCAACAAGCTTCGCCGTCGAGAACGCATCGCCGGCCGCGAGCCCGATTTCCCGCTCGATGATGAAGTCGCGCGTGGAATTGTTGCCCGTGAACGTGATGCTGATGATGGATTTTCCTTCGTACGGCCGGTATGCCGATTCGTCGACGAGCGCCCGACCCGCGACTGGAAGAATCAAGAGAAGCAGAGAAAGAACACCGCATCGGAAGCGCACGTTTGTGAACGACGGGGAGTCCGCGAGATACGGTTTCAGTTGTTTACTCTCGTCTTTCTTCTTCGCGTCGGCAGCTTATCGCTTGTTGTACGTGCAAGCTCCACGGTGTGTCTCGTCGACCACCGCGGCGGTCGCCGGATCGTCCCTTCGCCGGTCCGAGCAGAGTCTACCGGGGTGCCGCATTGGATTCAAGCCGATTGGCACGGTAGCGTCAAACGTTGTGCGCAAGTTTGGGCCAGGGCGTTCGCTCCAATGGCTCACGGCTTGACACCCAACAGGTTATTCTCTAGACTGTTTCCATCAACGACCAAGCTCTTATCAATGCGGCAATTCCGCTGACACACAAGGTGACCATGTGAGGTGTAGAATGAATCAAGAAACGCCCAAAGAAACGGCTGCTGACATTTCAACCCGGCTTGCCCACGAGCGGACGGACGTCGCGATGTCGCGGACACGCATGGCTGCCGAGCGGACGATGATGGCCTGGATTCGGACATCGCTCTCCATGATCAGTTTTGGATTCACGATCCTTAAGTTCTTCGAGTACCTCCAACAGTCTCAAGGCCCTCTCGGTCAATTCCATGGCAGACGAGCGCACAATCTCGGTCTGGTCCTCATCAGTCTCGGGACACTGATTCTGATTCCGGCGATCATTCAAAACTATAACCTGATGAAACAGTTGAGTATCTCGGAGGGGAAATCGCCATGGTCCCTTTCTCTCATTGTTGCTATTCTGGTGGCCGGTTTTGGCCTTTTTGCTTTTGGGAGCAGCGTCTTTCAGTGGATCTTTTGAGAAAGGTTTCTTGAAATAGGGGCGGCCATGGACACCCTGGGTTCCCTGGTGGCGGCGATTCTTCTCGCTGCCACGTTCATTCTCGGCGGTCATTTGGAATTAGGCGTGAAGACCCACCGGAGACGGTGGCTCTCCGTGGCTGCCGGCATAGCCACATCCTACGTCTTCGTCCATCTTCTTCCGGAGATGGCAAAGGCCCAGGATGTTTTTACGAAGGCCACTGCGGGGAGTGGACTTCCGTTTCCGGAACGGAGAGTCTACACATCGGCTCTCGTGGGATTTGTTGTCTTGTACGCGCTGGAGCATCTGGTATCAAGGTTCCGGGCACGGAGGCGGGAAGAGAAGGTGATGGAAGGGAAGGGGGACCTGGTCTATTGGGTTCACATCGGAGGATTTGCCCTCTACGGAGGACTGGTGAGCTACTTGATGGTCGATGAGGGGAAGCGGGGCCTGCACTTTCTGGTTCTCTACTTTGTGGCCATGTTCCTCCACTTTCTGGGTGCCGATCATTCCCTCCGGAGGGAACACGGGGCCTTGTACGATCGGAGCGGCAAGTGGATCCTTGCCGGAACGGTGTTGGGAGGGTGGGTCGTGGGATCGTTGAGTTCCATATCCGTAACGGTTCTGTCTACATTCCAGGGTTTCGTGGGAGGGGGCGTGGTGATCAACAGCATGATCATGGAGCTGCCCAAAGAAAACGAAGGCCGTTTCTGGCCGTTCTGTGCGGGCGCCGTGGGCTACGGTCTGATTGTGTTGTTGATTATATAAGGAGGTGCATCCGCCGTCATTCGCATGGTGGAGTTGGCGCGGTAGTGGGATAAAACAGTGACCGGTAAGTGACGACTGACTACCCGTCACTGATTACTGGTTTAATAAAAGGAGAATACAATTTGAGTTTACAAGACACCCGGCAGAAAAAAGATTCCGTGGTGATGATCTCGAGCGACGACTTCAAGGCGCTTGAAGAAACTGCTCGTCTTCTTCGTAGACAAAAATTGGGTATAATCCCCATGAAAACTTTGCACTGTCAAGTTAAAAAGGAGGAAGTGAAATGAGCACACAAGACACGAAACACCGCTCGCATCTGCCGATGCCGAACACGACACGGCCCGGTCTGATCACCTACGACGCAAAGGATCCGGACACGAAGTTAGTGCCGATCGAACAATTGCGCCCGCCGAAAGGCGCGCCGAACGTGCTCATCGTCCTGATCGACGACGCCGGCTTCGGCGCGTCCAGCGCCTTCGGCGGCCCCTGCCAGACACCGGCCGCGGAGAAGTTGGCGGCGGGCGGCCTGAAGTTCAACCGCTTCCACACCACGGCGATCTGCTCGGCGACACGGCAGGCGCTGCTGACCGGCCGCAACCACCACTCCGCCGGCATGGCCGGCATCACCGAGATCGCCACCGGCGCGCCGGGCTACTCCTCGGTGCTGCCCAACTCCATGTCGCCGCTGGCGAAGACGCTCAAGCTCAACGGCTACAGCACCGCGCAGTTCGGCAAGTGTCACGAAGTGCCGGTGTGGGAGACGAGTCCCGCCGGTCCGTTCAACCAATGGCCCACGGGCGGCGGCGGCTTCGAGTACTTCTACGGTTTCATCGGCGGCGAGGCAAACCAGTGGTATCCCACTCTGTACGAGGGCACTAACCCGGTCGAGCCGAAGAAGACTCCCGAGCAAGGCTACCACCTCGTCGAGGACATGACCGACAAGGCCATGGCCTGGATGTCACAGCAGAAGGCGCTGGCGCCCGACAAGCCCTTCTTCGTCTACTTCGCGCCCGGCGCGACACACGCCCCTCACCACGTGCCCAAGGAGTGGGCCGACAAGTACAAGGGCAAGTTCGACGCCGGCTGGGACAAGTTGCGCGAGGAGATCTTCACCCGGCAGAAGAAGCTCGGCGTGATCCCGGCGGATTGCCGGCTCACCGCGCGTCCCAAGGAGGTCCCGAGCTGGGACGACATGCAGGAGGCCTTCAAGCCGGTGCTGCGCCGGGAGATGGAGGTCTACGCGGGATTCCTGGAGTTCACCGACCACCATGTGGGACGCATGCTCGACGGGCTCAAGAAGCTCAGCGTTCTCGACGACACGCTGGTCTACTACATCATCGGCGACAACGGCGCCTCCGCCGAGGGGTCGCTCAATGGCTGCTTCAACGAAATGAGCTACTTCAACGGACTGCAGTCCCTCGAGACGCCCGAGTACCTCTCGGCCCGGCTCGACAAGCTGGGCGGGCCCGAGTCGTACAACCACTATGCCGTGGGTTGGGCGCACGCGCTGAACACGCCCTACCAGTGGACCAAGCAGGTCGCCTCGCACTTTGGCGGGACGCGCAACGGCACCATCGTGCACTGGCCGAAGGGGATCAAGGCCAAGGGCGAGATCCGTTCGCAGTTCGCCCACGTCATCGACGTGGCGCCGACGATCCTCGAGGCGGCGGGGATTCCCGAGCCCGTCTCAGTGGACGGCATCCACCAAGATCCGATCGAAGGGGTCAGCATGCTTTACTCGTTCGACGACGCCAAGGCGGCGGAGCGGCACGAGACGCAGTACTTCGAGGTCATGGGCAACCGCGGCATCTTTCACAAGGGCTGGAGCGCCGTGACGAAGCACTACACGCCCTGGACCGGCATGACCGAAAAGCGTCCGGCGCTTGACGACGATATCTGGGAGCTCTACGACACCACCAAGGACTGGAGCCAGTCGAAGGACCTGTCCAAGGAGAATCCCAAGAAGCTGTACGAGTTGCAGCGCCTCTTCATCATCGAGGCGACGCGCTACAAGGTGCTGCCGCTCGATGACCGGATGATGGAGAAGATGAACCCGGACACCGCCGGCCGCCCGGTGCTCATCAAGGGCAAAACCCAGATCCTCTTCGGCGGCATGGGGCGTCTGTCGGAGAACTGCGTCCTCAATCTCAAGAACAAGTCCCACTCCGTCACCGCCGAGATCGTGGTGCCGGAGAAGGGTGCCGAGGGCGTCATCATCGCCCAGGGCGCCAACATCGGCGGCTGGAGCCTCTATGCCAAGGGCGGCAAGCTCAAGTACTGCTACAACTGGGGCGGCTTCAAGCATTTCATCGTCGAGGGAGTCACCCCCATCCCGGCCGGCGAGCACCAGGTCCGCATGGAGTTTGCCTACGCCGGCGGCGGGCTGGGCAAGGGCGGCAAGGCGACGCTCTACGTGGACGGCAAGAAGGTCGGCGAGGGGGACGTCGGGGCGACGCTGGCGATGGTCTTCTCGGCCGACGACGGCCTCGACGTCGGCGAGGACTCGGGCGCCGCGGTCTCCCCGGACTACGGCCCGCACGGCAACGCCTTCAACGGCAAGGTCAAGGGCGTGGTGCTCTCGATCACCGACGATCCCCGCAATGCGGATCACATGATCAAGGCGGAGGACGCCATCCACATGGCGATGGCGCGGCAGTAAGCACATTCCAGTGACCGGCAGTCCAAACCGGGCTGCCGGTCACTGGTTTCGGGACTGACGCGCGAAAGTGTGGTCCCTCACAGGGGGCAGGTGAGGAAGTTCAAGGTGAACTGAGCCTGAAAAGGAGAATCCAGATGAAGAACGACCTGAAGCGAATGACGATTGCAACTGTCGCAATCGCTATTGTCACGGCGCTCACCGCGCGTCCCGCCCTGGCTGAGAAATGGAATTATGATGCGGCGTTATATGGGTGGTTCAGCGGACTGGATGGAACGGTCGGCGTGGGTAGGCTTGGGGACCAGCCGGCGGAAGCCAGCTTCAGCGATCTGGTCGGCTATCTCGATTTTGCGGCCGCCGGCTATTTCGAAGCGCGCAATCCGAAAATGGTTCTCATGACTGACATCTATTATGTGAACTTGGGGGCGCAGAGAGACGTGGAGGTTCTCAAGCAGACGGTCAAGACGGATATGGACTTCACGCAATGGATTCTCGAGCTCGGCGGCGGTTACCGCGTCTCCGAAGAGTTCGATGTCCTGCTCGCGGGACGGTACTATATCTTCGATCTCGGCGCTACGGCGAGCGCTATAAGCGGCGAAAAGACGAGCGAAGATACACACAACTGGGGGGACGTGTTCGTCGGCGGCCGTTATCACACCGTGTTGGGCGCGAAGTGGCTTCTCTCCATTCGGGGCGATCTGGGGCTTGGGGGGTCGGACTTCGCCTGGTTCGGGAACGCCGTCGTCGGTTACCAATTCACCGAATTGTTCTCACTGGGTTTGGGATACCGGGTTCTGAGCCTCGACTACGAGACCGGCGCCGACGCGGATTACTTCAAGTACGATGTCACCACCGACGGAATTGGCTTGGAGGCTAAGTTCAGTTTCTGATGCGCACACCTGTTACGCGGGCAAAGGCCCAGATGGAGATGGTCATGAGGCAACTAAGACGATATGTGGTCTGTTGTGTTGCAGGTGCCCTTCTGTTTACTCTTGCACCGTTTGCCTGGGGTGACACCGTGATCCTGAAAGACGGCAAGGTTCTTCAGGGGACGTTCAAAGGGGGCGATGCAACAAACATCCAGTTCGAAGTGGATGGAAAAGTGCAGTCCATAGCCGTTGCGACGATCACCAACCTCACATTCTCACCACGTGAACAGCAGGCCGCGAGCCCGCAAGGTGCGCCCGCCGCTCCACCGGCTTCTGCGGCGGCTGCCCCGGCCGCTGCGTCCGCTGCCGCTACGGTGGCTGCCCCCGCCAGCGCCGGCGCGCAGGCCATTGCGGGGTCGAAGTTCATGGTGAAACTCGACAAGGATGTCAGCACGGCGTCGAACCCTACGGGCTCGCAGTTCAGCGGGCTCCTCGAGACCAACCTGTTATCGGGAGACAAGACGGTCGCGGCGAAGGGGACCGTTGTCTATGGAACAGTCGTGGAGTCTCGCGGCGGCAAGCGCGTCGGAGGTCAGAGGATCCTTCTCACGTTTACGAGTTTGAACATCAACGGGCAGTTGATCCCGATTCAAACGGACGACTTTGGCGCCGAAGGCGCCCCCGGCGGCGCGGCGCGGAAGGTCGGGGCCGCTGCGCTCATCGGCGGGGCAATCGACGGTGGTGAGGGTGCGGCGAAAGGAGCCGCGGTCGGGGCCGCGGTCGCGTTGCTCGCCCCGGGCAACCACATCAAGATCCCGGCGGGGACTCTCGTCGAGGTCACCCTGAAAAGTGACGTGAAAATGCCATAGGCAACGGACGCGCCAGCGGCCTCACTCTGGGGCTGTGGGAGTGGGTGTTGGTTGATGAACGCGCATCGTTCGATAGGCGAGAAGTCGCGGCCACTCGCCGCGGAGCTTCTGCGCGCGGTGGGGATCGCCGTGGGGTTGGGCGTTATGTCCGTGACCCAGGCGGCGACGTTCCGAATTGCCGCGGGCGACGAGCCGTCACCGGTTTCCACAACCACCAAAACCCCGTCGAA
>Ga0315275_10002528_pt1 | contig 16561 bp, 19 predicted proteins | sample YL17G03_0_MG_FD_205557 | JGI IMG/M metagenome (GOLD analysis project Ga0315275, IMG submission 205557) | Sediment microbial communities from Yellowstone Lake, YNP, Wyoming, USA - YL17G03_0 | ecosystem: Environmental > Aquatic > Freshwater > Lake > Sediment | place: USA: Wyoming | collected... | reverse complement strand
GCTCGGCCATGTTGCGCTACGGCGACACGATGATGCTGGTTACGGCGACCTCCCGCAAGGAGATGAAGGACACCAGCAAGGCCTTCCTCCCCCTCATCGTGGATTACCGGGAGAACACCTACGCCGCCGGCAAGATCCCCGGCGGCTTTTTCAAGCGCGAAGGCCGGCCCTCGGAGCGGGAGATCCTCATCGCCCGCCTGATCGACCGCCCCATCCGGCCGCTCTTCCCCGAGGGTTACTTCTTCGACACCCAGATCGTCGGCCTGCTCCTCTCGGCCGACATCGCCAACGAGCCGGACACGCTCGGCGTCATCGGCGCCTCGGCCGCCCTTTATTTCTCCGACATCCCCTTCTCGACGCCGCTCGGCGCGGTCAAGATCGGGATCATCGACGGGAAATACGTCGTCAACCCCACGGCCGACGAGTTCGACCGGAGCCCCATCAACATGACCGTCGTCAGCAACGAAGACGGCATCATCATGATCGAAGCCGGGGCCAAGGAGATCGAGGAGGACAAGATCCTCGAGGGGCTCGCTCTCGCCCACGAGACCAACCAGCGGATCATCAAGGCCCAGAAGGACCTTTACGCGCGGCTCGGCCTGAAAAAGCGCGCATTCACCGCCAAAGTCATCGACACCGAAAAGCTGGCCCGGATGGAGAAGGAATATGGACCCGCCCTGTTCGAGGCCATGCAGGTCAGGGGCAAGAAGGCCAACGAGGCCGCGCTCGCCGCGGTCCTCGGAGGCGCCCTGGCCAAGGTCCCCGAAGATAAGCCCGAAGAGAAGCTCGAAGCGAAGGAGCTCTTCGGAAAGCTCGAGGAGAAGCTCTTCCGCGAGCTCGTCCTCAAAAAGAATCTGCGGACCGACGGGCGCCAGTTCGACGACATCCGCCCGATCACGTCCGAGGTGGGCCTCCTGACAAGAACTCACGGCTCGGCCCTCTTCACCCGCGGCGAAACGCAGGCCCTGGCGACCGTCACCCTGGGCACGTTCGACGACGCCCAAAGGCTCGACAGCCTCGGCGCGGAGAGCAAGAAGCGGTTCATGCTCCATTACAACTTCCCGCCCTTCTCGGTCGGCGAAGTGGGCTTTCTCCGAGGCCCCGGACGGCGCGAGATCGGGCACGGCGCCCTGGCCGAAAAATCTATCCTGGCGGCCATCCCCGACGACGACAAGTTCCCCTACACGATCCGGATCGTCTCCGACATCCTGGAGAGCAACGGCTCCTCCTCGATGGCCACGGTTTGCGGCGGAGTCCTGGCCCTCTTGGACGCCGGCGTCCCCCTGAAGATGGTCGTCGCCGGCATCGCCATGGGCCTGGTCACGGGCAGCGACGGCTACGCCATCCTGACCGACATCGCCGGGCTCGAGGACCACTTCGGGGACATGGATTTTAAGATGGCCGGTACGGAAAAAGGCGTCACCGCCATCCAGCTCGACCTCAAGATCCCCTGCGTGACCCTGCCGATGCTCAGCGAGATCATGACCAAGTCCAAGGCCGCCCGGCTCAAGGTGCTGGTCAAGATGAAAGAAACAATCGCCGAGCCCCGGCCGACCATCTCGGTCTACGCGCCCCGGATCATCATCCTCAACATCAACCCGGAAAAGGTCGGCGAGGTCATCGGACCGGCCGGGAAGATCATCAAGAAGATCATCAGCCAGACCGGCGCCAAGATCGACATCCTGGATGACGGCAAGATCCTCATTGCCTCGACGGACATGTCCGCCGCGGAGGCCGCCAAGCAGATGATCCTGGACCTCACGGCCGAAGCCGAGCTGGGGGCGACCTACACGGGCAAGGTGGTCCGGCTTGAGGAATACGGCGCCTTCGTCGAGATCATGCCCAACCTCGTCGGCCTCCTCCACATCTCCGAGGTGGCGCCCTACCGGATTAACAGCATCCGGGACGTCCTCAACCTCGGCGACACGGTCACGGTCAAGGTCGTCGGCATCGACCCGGCGGACAACAAGATCCGGCTCAGCAAGAAGGCCCTGGAGGAGGGCGGCGGCACCAACCCCGACTCGACTCCCCGGCCTGAGCCCCAGCGCAACCCGCGGGGAGGCCGAGACCGCGGCCGGTTTTGATTTCTCGGACGATTCGTCTATAATTTCCTCGCGACGAACGCGACGGGGCCAACGAAATGACGTCTCGAGACGACCGCGCTCACGGCTTCACGCTCGTGGAGATGATCATCACCCTGTCCCTTCTGGCCGTCCTGGCCCTGTCCGCCCTACCCCTCGGCAAGATGGCCGTCAAACGGGAGAACGAGATCGAACTGCAACGGGCCCTGCGCCTCGTGCGCGAGTCGATCGACGCCTGGAAGAAGCTCGCCGACGAGAAGAAGTTCGAGTTCGACGAGGATACCGAAGGGTATCCCCCGACTCTCGAGGACCTGGTCAAGGGGGTCGAGGTCCAGGACAAGAACGCCACGGACAAGGCGGCCCGCAAGAGGACCGTCAAGTTCCTTCGCCGCATCCCCAAGGACCCCATGACCAACTCCTTCGACTGGGGCATCCGGTCCTACCAGGATGACCCCGACTCCGACGTCTGGGGAGAGGAGAATGTGTACGATGTCTACACCAAAAGCCAGGCCCTGGCCCTCGACGGAACACGCTACAGGGATTGGTGAGCGCGGCTTCACGCTGATCGAGCTCATCATCGTCCTGAGCATCATCGGGATCCTGGTCGGACTGGGGCTGCCGTCCTACAAATCGGCGACCGTCAAGGCCAGAGAGGCCGTGCTCAAGGAGAATCTGTTCATCCTGCGCAAGCTCATCGACCAGTACGCCCACGACAAGGGGAAATACCCGGCCTCCCTCCAGGCCCTCGTCCAGGACAGTTATCTTCGGGCAATCCCGGTCGACCCGATGACCAGGCAATCGACGACTTGGATTGAGGTCCGCGAACTCCCCTCCCCCGAGGACCCCATGATGAACGAGATCCCCGGTGTCATCGACGTCAAGTCCGGCTCCGAAGACAAGTCGCCGATCGATGGCTCACCTTACAACACCTGGTGATCCCATCGGGCGGACGCGAGGGACCGGAGGAACGACCCAGCCCATGAAAGAGTCCCCGGGCTACGCCATCATTATGCTGATGATGGCCGTCTTCGTCATCACCCTCGGGCTCCTCGTCGCCGTCCCGGTCTGGCAGACCGAGCTCCAAAGAGAGAAGGAGGAGGAGCTCATTTTCCGGGGCAAACAGTACGCCGAAGCCGTCCGCATCTACGTCCAGAAGAACCCCGGGCGCTATCCCGCTAGCCTGAAGGAGCTCCTGGACAAGAAATGCATCCGCCGACTCTACAAGGACCCCCTCGGACCCGGTGGCCTATGGAACGTCATCCTGACAACGGGAAAGCCCCCCTCCGGGCGCGAAACGGCGGCGGAGGTCATGATCGCTCCGGAACGCGTCCTTCCGGCCATCAAAAACGCCCAGATCCTCGGCGTCGTCAGCTCGTCGACGAACAAATCCGTGAAGATCTACAACGACCAGGAAAGCCACGACAAGTGGCTGTTTTTTTTCGGACAGGACCCCAAAAAGCCGCCCAAGATCACCTATTACGGCGAGAAGAAATAAGCCGGGAGGGTCACGAGGCTTTCACCAGGGGCACGAAGCGAACGGCCAGCAGCCGCTCCCTCGCCAGACCTTTTTCCTCCCTTCGGACGAGAAAAAGTTCCTGGAGATAGGTCCCGACAGGGACGATCATCCTCCCCCCGGGACCGAGCTGGCCCTCGAGAGACTCCGGCATCTTGGCCGCGGCGGCGGTAACCATAACGGCATCGAAAGGCGCGGACTCCGGCCAACCCTCGGACCCATCGCCGACCCGGTAACGGATATTGGCGTAACCCAGGCTATCGAGGACGGAACGGGCCTGTAGGGACAGGCTTTCGACGATCTCGACCGTCCAGACCTCCCCAACAATTTCGGCCAAAACCGCTGTTTGGTAGCCAGACCCGGTCCCGATCTCGAGGACCCTCTCCCCGCCCTTGAGGCCAAGCGCCTCGGTCATATAGGCGGCGATGTAGGGCTGGGAGATCGTCTGACCTTGGCCGATCGGCAGAGGTTCGTCGGCGTAGGCGCTGCGCCGCATGGCCTCGGGAACGAAGAGATGGCGGGGGACTTTATTGACTGCCGCCAGGACCAGCGGATCGCGGACTCCTCTGGCTCGGATTTGGGAATCCGTCATCAACCGGCGTTCTTTCGCGAATTCTCCGTTCAACGGAGCTAATCCTTGTCAGTAGGCGCGGGCGAAATAGGCCAGGGCCTGGCCCTTGGCACCGCAGGCCACGCAGCACCCGTCGGTCTTCGCCTCACTCTCCTCGAGCGGGATGACTCGGATTGTGGCCATGGTCTCGGTCTTGATCCTGTCCTCGCAAGCTTCGCCGCCGCACCAGGGCGCCCGGACGAAGCCGCGCTGGTTTTCCAGGATGTCCTTGAAGCTCTGGTAGTCCGAGGCGTCACGGATATTGGATTCAAGGAAAGCCCGGGCCTGGGCCATGAGCCCAGCCTGGATCTCCTCGAGGAGCGCCGGGACACGGGCGGCAAGAGAATCGAGCGGGACGGTCTCCTTGGCCTTAGTATCACGGCGGACGAGAACGGCCTGACCAGCCTTAACGTCACGCGGGCCGATCTCGATGCGCAGGGGCACACCCCTCATCTCGTATTCGGAGAACTTCCAGCCCGGCGTCGCCTCCTCTCGGGCGTCTATCGCGATCCGGATGCCGGCCGACCGAAGTCCCTCGACCGCAGCCTGGGCAACCGGAAGGACCGACTCCCGCCAGTTGCCGATGGAAATGGGAACGACCATAACCTGAACGGGGGCGATCCGGGGCGGAAAGCGCAGGCCGGAGTCGTCGCCGTGGACCATGATCAGGGCCCCGATCGTCCTCGTCGTCATGCCCCAGGATGTCTGCCAGACGAACTGGAGGGTCTGGCTGCGATCCTCGAACTTGATATCGAAGGCCTTGGAGAAATGTTGGCCCAGGTTATGGGAGGTCCCCATTTGCAGGGCCTTGCCGTCGGACATCAGCGCTTCGACGGCGTAGGTCATCGAAGCCCCAGCGAACTTCTCGCTCAGGGACTTGCGGCCGGAGAGGATGGGGATGGCCAGCTCGGTTTCGCAGAACTCCTTATAGAGCGCCAGGATCTTCAGCGTTTCGGCCTCCCCTTCCTCGGCGGTCTCGTGACAGGTATGACCCTCCTGCCAGAGGAACTCCGTCGTCCGGAGGAACGGACGCGTCACTTTCTCCCAGCGGACGATGTTGGCCCACTGATTGATCAGGAGAGGCAGGTCGCGCCAGGACTTGATCCACTTGGCGTACATGTAGCCAATGATTGCTTCGGATGTCGGCCGGACGGCCAACCTCTCCTCGAGCTCCTCTTTGCCGCCAATCGTGACCCAGGCCACTTCCGGCGAAAAGCCCTGGACGTGCTCGGCCTCCTTCTTGAGGAAGCCCTCCGGGATGAACAGGGGGAAATAGGCGTTGACGTGCCCGGTGGCCTTGATGCGAAGGTCGAGGGCCCGCTGGATATTCTCCCAGACCGCATAGCCATGCGGTCGGATGACCATCATCCCTTTCATGGGGGTGTAATCGGCGAGCTCGGCCTTCTGGACGATCTCCAAGTACCATTTCGAAAAATCGTCGCTCTTCTGCGTGATCTTTTTGACCTGCCGTTCGTTCTCGTTCACTTCATCTCCTTGTCTTTGAGCGTTTTACGATTCTAGCCGCGCCCCCGATAATTGTCAAGAATACCGCTCCCCGCCCCTCCGAAAGCCGGGAATATCCCCTGCGGGTTCACCGTTAGGGGTGATTGACCGGTCCCGGTGGCTCGTGCGAAGCTGGTCTCGCCAATTTCAAAGGAAAAGGAATGTCAATATGCTGAGAGGGATTTCCTGGGAGTCCAGGCCCGTCAGGCACCGCCCGCCCGAACGGGGCTTCAAGCTCTCCCTGCCAATGACTGTCGAGGGACCGGACCCCGACGGTACGTTTTTCCACGAAGAGACGACGCTCGCCTTCATGAGCCATCAGGGCGCCCTCTTCCCCCTCAAGAACCAGGTCGCCCTCGACTCGCGGCTCAAGCTCATCGTCTCCCTCCCGCCCAAGCTCGGGGAGGGAAGGAACCTCAAGCTGGTCGTCAAGGGAACGATCGTCGACGTCGACTCGAACGGCGGGGACGGACAGCCCCGTCAGGTGGCCCTTCGCCTCGAGTCAAGGTACATCATCCAGGTCGACGCTCTATGACGAGACATCCGGCCTGGTCACGCCGGCCCCGACGCCTAGTCTTTAACGGTGAGAAGAGCGTCCCGAATATGACCCTGCTATTCCCCATGAAAAGGGATTGAGAGAGGCCGTGAGGCGAGGGAAAATGCGGGCTGACATGGACGCTGAAAAATCTTTTCCTTATCCCTCCACCCGAAACGCAACCGGGCCCGAAAAGAGGGAGCGGACCTTTGAGCTCTCTATTCCGACCTTGGTCAAGGGTCTCGATGCAGCGGGCAGGAAGTTCGAGGAGCGAAGCGCGGTCTGCGCCATCAGCGCCCAGGAAGTCTCGTTCCGGCTCAAGGCCCGGCTCATTATCGACTCCCGGGTGACCCTCTTCCTGGACATCCCACGGACCCTTATCCTCGAGAGCCCCCTTCGCATGGTCCTATCCGGGGCCGTCGTTTATGTCCGTTTCGAGGAGGGGAACGGCAAGCAGCAGTTCATCGTCATCCGCCTGGACCGCGGCTTCCGTCTTCACTCCAACAACATCCCCCCGGCCTAGCCTCCCTCCCCCTCTCTCCCTCCGTCGCCCCCCGCTTGATCCGTTCGCAAGGCTCAGGATTAACCTCGAGAAGTCTAGGGGTTGTAATCGGGGACATGTACCTGCGGTACGTGTCCCCTTTTCTTGGCTCAGGGTTACCCCCGTGAAGTCCTGGGGGTTGACCCGTTCGCAAGGCTCAGGGTTACCCCCTAATAAGCCCAAGGTTCCTGGGGGTTGACAAGCCGGCGGGGATTGACTATGATTCGATAAAATCCGATGAGAAGGTACTGAAGGATAGCCAAAGTGCCAAGAGGGACCGATACGAGCATGGAGAAAAAGAAAGCCCAGGCGGCCTCAAACTCGAAGATCAGCCTCCTCGTTTTTTGTCCGTCCGACATCATTCTCTCCGGGATCTTGCGGGCCCTCGAGGCGGACCCGGACCTGGAGATCTTGAACATCGAGAAGAACACGATCGAATCGTTCATGGACTCGATCAAGAAGCTCAAACCCCAAGTCATCCTTTTTGCCCACATAGAGGCCCTGCCGAACCTCCGGGAGATCTGCAAGGCCATCAGGGAGATCTCGAAGAGCCAGGGCCGCACGGAGCTTCTCCTCCTCGGCAGCATTCCGGCCCACGAAGAGATCGTCAACCTCATCAACGCCGGGGCCCGCGGCTATTTCGACCTCAACGACGCCTCGACCCAGCTCCCAGAAGCGGTCCGGGGCGTCCACAAAGGAGAAATCTGGCTGCCCCGCGACAAGATGTCCAGCATCATGGACCGCATCATTTCCGTTGTCGGCCGGGACCTCAAAGAAAAAACCTTGGACCAGCTGACCCCCACGGAATTCCAGGTCCTCCGGGTCATCGGCCAGGGGAAGAGCAACGACGAGATCGCCGAGCTCATGTTCATCAGCAAGAACACGGTCCGGTCCCACATCAAGAGCATTTACGCCAAGCTCGACACACACAGCCGGCTTCAGCTGGCGCTCTACGCCATCAATTCGGCACTCTTTTAGAGCAAAGAATCGAGGTCGCCATGACAAAGAAAGCCGCACCCAAGAAGAAGGCCAAGGCCATTCCGGAGGATCTGGAGATCAACCGCCGCCGGGAATGGCGGTTCGACTTCCCCCTGGAAGCCTTCGTCGAAGGCAGCCTCGCCAACGGCAACAAGTTCAAGGAGGATACGCGCCTTGAGAACATCTCGTCCGGTGGCGCCTATTTCTCCCTGGATTCCGGGGTCGTCGTCGGCTCGAAGCTCAACCTCTACATCGAGCTCCCAGAGAAGCTCGCCGACGGGAAGAGATTGAAGCTCCGGATCGGCGGCATCACCGTCCGCCTGGAAAAGCCCGACAAGGAAGCCAAGCTCCAGGGCGTCGCCGTGCGCTTCAGCGATGACTTTTTCAAAGTCGTCCCCGCAAAAAAGACGGCCAAGAAGTCATAGCGTCCTCCGCGTCGCCTTGACGGGGGGGATCGCCAGCGGCAAGTCCGTCGTCGCCGGCCTCCTTGAGGAAAAAGGTTGTTTCGTCCACTCCGCCGACATGGCGGCCCATGAGCTGATGTCGCCCGGCCGGCCGGCCTGGAAAAAAATCGTTGTCCGCTTCGGCCGGGACATCCTAAGCAAGGACCGGACGATCGACCGAGCCCGGCTCGGCCCGCTGGTTTTTTCCGACCCTTCGGCCCGCCGCTTCCTCGAGAGACTCCTCCACCCTCTCGTCCTTGCGGAACGGGAGCGAATCCTCCGCCGGCTGGAACGCGAGGGCCGCGTCCGGATCTTCGTCTCCGAGGCCGCCCTGACTATCGAGACCGGCTACGCCCGTCATTTCGACCGGGTTGTCGTCGTCCATTGCAGCAAGTCCGAACAGGTCCGGCGCCTGCGCGAACGGGACGGCATCGGCCGGGCGGCCGCCCTGCGGAAGATCGGTGCGCAGATGCCCCGGAAAGAGAAACTTCGGCATGCCGATTACTCCATCGACTCGACAGGGTCGCTCGACGAGACAGTCGAACAGACCGCACGGGTTTACGCATGCCTCCACCAGGACGCAGAATTGCATGACTCTTTAAAACGCAGAGCAAAGCAAAAAAGGATAAAGGATAAGAATTAGGGCTTGACCGCTTCTTGAGGTCAGCCGGGCTTGGTCTTGGAGAGGAGTGTCTTCAGTTCTTGGCCGGGGCGGAACTTGATCCGCTGGCCTTTTTCGATGCGGATCTGTTTCTGACGACGGATGTCCCTTCCGAAGCCCGTCTTCTTGGCGACGACCTTGAAGCTGCCGAACCCCCGGATCTCAACTTTTTCCTTCTTCGTCAGGGCGGTCTTCAGAGACCCCAAGACGGCCTCCACGATTAACAATGACTTGGCCCGATTGAATTCCGTCTTCTTTTCGATCGCAAGGGCGACATCATTCTTAATCATCGGAAAATCTCCCTACCGTAAAAACGACCCACTATAATTAATTTATTGATAATAAAAAGTCAAGCAGAATTAATACGGGCCGCGGGGTGTTGACTTGTTTTCGGCGAATTCCTATAATGAAACTGTATTGCGCGCCAAAACACTCGTCTTTTTTCTCCTCCTGGGGCCGGTCCTCGCCTCCGCTTCCGTGATCAAAATCAAGGTCGACGCGCCCATCCATCCGGTCACTTCGGAGTACATCGTCAGGTCGCTCGAAAAGGCCGACCGCGACGGCGCCGACCTCGTCATCCTGACCCTCAACACGCCCGGCGGGCTGGACACGTCCATGCGCGAGATCATCGAGAAGATCGTCAACGCCCGGACCCCGGTGGCCGCCTATGTCGGCCCGAGCGGGGCCCGCTCCGCCTCAGCGGGCTTCTTCATCGCCCTGGCCTGCGATATCTTCGCCATGGCCCCCGGCACGAACACGGGCGCCGCCCACCCCGTCGGCATCTCGCTCACGGGACAGTCGATGGACGCGACCATGGCAGACAAGGTCACCAACGATGCCGCCGCCTACATCAGAACCCTGGCCGAGAAGAGGGGCCGCAACGTGCGGATGGCCGAGGACGCGGTCCGCAAGAGCCTGTCCTATACCGAACAAGAGGCCCTCGACGGCGGCCTCATCGACCTCATCGCCGGGACGGAAGAGGCGCTCATCGCCCGCTTCGACGGAAAAACCCTCAAGCGCTTCGACGGTGCCGAGCGGACGCTCTCCCTCTTGGGCAAGCCCGTCATCGCCCTGCCCATGACCTTCCGCCAGAAGTTTCTCTTGACCGTCGCCAACCCCAACCTCGCCTACATCCTCCTCATGATCGGGCTCCTGGGGCTCTATTTCGAGTTTGCCCATCCCGGGGCCATCCTGCCAGGGGTCCTGGGAGGCATTTCGCTGCTCCTGGCCGTCTTCGCCTTCCAGATTCTGCCCATCAACTACGTCGGACTGGGGCTCGTCCTCCTCGCCGTGATCTTGTTCATCCTGGAGGTCAAGGTCCAGAGCTTCGGAATGTTGGCCGTGGGAGGGATCGCCGCTATGATCATCGGTTCTCTCATGCTCATCAAGGCCCCCATCGACGAGTTGCGGCCGAGCCTGCGGTTCATCCTCCCCATGGCCCTCGGCGTCTCGTTGATCGTCCTTTTCCTCCTCACCCTGGTCTTCCGGGCCCACGCCCGCCGCTCGTTCTCCGGGCGCGAGGGGATGATCGGCGAAACGGGCACGGCCCGGACCGACCTCACCCCTTCGGGGAGAGTCTTCGTCCACGGCGAGCTCTGGACGGCGGAGGCGGTGGAACCCGTGCGGACAGGCGAAAAAGTCAAAGTCATCGAAGTCCTCGAAGGATTGAAAATCAAAGTCGGCAAAGCCTTATAAGGAGGGCATCATGATCACTTATCCCATCATCGTTGTCGGTCTTATCGTCCTTTACATCCTGAATTCGATCAAGGTCCTGAGAGAGTACGAGCGGGGGGTCATCTTCCGCCTCGGCCGCCTCCTGCCCCAGCCCAAGGGCCCGGGCCTCATCCTCGTCTTCTCCCCGATCGACCGGATCGTCAAGATCAGCCTGCGGCTCATCACCATGGACATCCCTCCCCAGGACGTCATCACCAAGGACAACGTCACGGTCAAGGTCAACGCCGTCCTCTACTTCAGGGTCATCGACCCGATCAAGTGCGTGATCGAGGTCCAGGATTATATCTACGCCACCTCCCAGCTGGCCCAGACGACCCTGCGAAGCCTGCTCGGTCAGGTTCCGCTCGACGACCTCCTCTCGGAGCGGGACAAGCTGAACGCCCGCCTCCAGGAGATCATCGAACAGCACACCGACCCCTGGGGCATCAAGGTCCAGCTCGTTGAAATGAAGCAGGTCGACCTGCCTGAGAACATGATCCGGGCCATCGCCAAGCAGGCCGAGGCCGAGCGGGAACGGCGGGCCAAGGTCATCCACGCCGAAGGCGAGTTCCAGGCAGCGGACAAGCTGACTCAGGCCGCCGATATCATCTCCAGGAATCCCCAGGCCCTCCAGCTGAGGTTCCTGAGCACGCTGGCCGAGATCGCCACCGAAAAGAATTCCACTATCGTTTTCCCCCTGCCGATGGAGTTCCTGAAGGCCTTCGGCTACGAGAAATCCCAGGAGAAAAAATAGAACTGATGAAAAACAAAGATTTCCGGGAGATCCAGGTCTCCAGCTCCCTGCTCGTCGTCATCTTCCTCGGCGTTCTCGCCTTGGGCGTGTTCATCTTCCTGCTCGGCGTTTCGGTCGGGAAAAAGCAGGTCCGGATCGCTACCCCAACCCAGGTCGTCACCCAGCAGATCGCGGAACCTGTCAAGGAGCCCCCCGTCAAGCCCACGGTTTCCGAAACGGAGTCGGCCAAGACGGAGCTTTCAGCTGGCGGTGGACAATCCCACCCGGCCACGGTCGCGGCGGCATCGAAGCCACCGGTCCAGGAGCCCGCGGTCAAGCCGGCCGCTGAAAAAGCCAAGGTCGTGCCCAAGAAGGCCCCCGCCGGCGGGTCCGGCCTGTACTATGTCCAGATCGCCGCTTTCGCCGAAAAGGCCCAGGCCCAAGCGCTCGCGGACAAGTATATAAAGCAGGGGTATGCGTCCTTCGTCGCTGGCCCCAGGCCCACGGACACCAAGTCATGGTACCGGGTCAGGCTGGGCGGATTCTCGTCCAGGGACCGGGCCGTCGCCCTGCTCAACAAGCTGAACCTCGAAGCCAAGAAGAAGACCGACTTCCGGATCGTCCGGGACTAGGCCGGCCCGGGCTACTTCCTGGCCGGGGATGTCCTGCCGGCCGCCGGCTTGACTTTATTACACCTGTCCCCTATTCTGGCTGTGGTAATGAAGCGAAGGAAAGATAAAAAATATGGCCGCCCTCGACAAATCAACTGACTTAAGGATACGCCTCACCGGCCTTTTCGAGAAGATCGAAGAGGTCCGAGGCTTCCTTTGACCTAGATCGCAAGAACGCCGAGTGGGATTTCATTAATTTGCGTCTTGCTTCCCCCGAGGTCTGGCAGGATCAGAAGACTTCCCAGGCCCTCCAGCAGAAAAAAAAGCGCCTCGAGAAGGATATCCAGTTCTTCAGGCAGATCCTCGGCCAGAAAGAGGAGCTCGAAGTCCTCACGGAGCTCGCCGCTGAAGGCGAAAGCGTCGGGGCGGAAACCGAGGCCGGGATCAGCCGGCTCGACAAGAACCTGCAGGAGGCGGAGCTCCGGGCGCTCTTTTATGACGAAGACGACCCCCGGAACGCCATACTGACCATTCACCCGGGCGCCGGGGGGACCGAATCCCAGGACTGGTCCCAGATGCTCCTCCGGATGTACCTCCGATACGCCGAACGGAAAGGATTCAAGGTGGAGATCCTCGACCAGCAGCCCGGAGAAGAAGCGGGCTTGAAGAGCGCGACGGTCAGGATCGAGGGGGACTACGCCTTCGGCAACCTGAGCCAGGAAACCGGCGTCCACCGCTTGGTCCGCATCTCTCCGTTCGATGCCGCCAAGAGGCGGCACACGTCGTTCTCCGCGGTTTTCGTCTACCCCGAAGTCGATGAGGACATCGAGGTCGCCATCAGCCCGGACGATCTCAAGATCGACACCTACCGCTCGGGCGGAAAGGGCGGCCAGCACGTCAACACCACGGACTCGGCCGTCCGCATCACCCACATCCCCTCCGGTATCGTCGTCCAGTGCCAGAGCGAGCGTTCCCAGCACAAGAACAAGGCCTCGGCCATGAAGGTCCTCAAATCCCGGCTTTACGATCTCGAACAGCGCAATAAGCGAGTTAAGTTCGATGCTCTCGAGGATGCGAAATCCGACATCGCTTTTGGGAACCAGATCCGCTCCTACGTCCTCCACCCCTACCGGATGATCAAGGACATGCGGACCAGGGTCGAAACCGGCGACACGGACAAGGTTCTCGACGGCGACCTCGACGAATTCATCAAGGCCACGCTCATCCTCAGGAAGAAATCGGCCTCGGCCGTTAAGTAAAGGATTCCGCCATGACCGACAACGACGCGAAAATCAAGGACGACGCCGAGACTCCTGAGGGTCCGGAGTTCCTCCCCCCCCTCGAATTCAGCTCCGTCGTCATCCTCCTCTATTTCCCGGCCCTGGTCCAACTCGGCCTCGTGGAGGACCCGGCGACGGGCGAGAAACGTGAAAGCTTGGGCCTGGCCAAGAGGAACATCGACCTCCTCGACCTCCTCAAGGACCGGACGAAAGGCAACCTCGAAGCCGAGGAACAACAATTCCTCGACGGTATCATCGACCAGCTCAAGCTGGCTTACCTCAAGAAAGCCGACATCGTTAAGATGTAGCCGCATGGTCGTATATCGCGGCCTCGCCGACGCCCGCCTGCTCCCCTGCCCTGCCGCCGTGGCCGTGGGCAACTTCGACGGTCTCCACCTCGGTCACCGGAAAATCCTGTCCAAACTCTGCGACCTGGCCAAAAAGCGAGGCCTCCGGTCGCTCGTCCTGACGTTCGATCCCCATCCGGAGCGCGCCCTCGGCAAGAAGTCTGTCAGGATGATCGACACCCCGGAAAAACGGCTGGAGCGGTTCGGCGAGACCTGCGTCGACGCCGTCGTCGTGACTTCCTTCGACATGTCTTTCTCCCGGCTTTCCTGCCCGGCTTTCGTCGACCACATCCTCGCTGCCAAGCTCGGCGCAAGGGAAGTCGTCGTCGGCCGCGATTTCAGGTTCGGCCGGAACAGGCGCGGCGACACCGGCCGCCTCCGGGTCCTGGGCCGTCGGGCCGGCCTGGCCGTCCACGTCGTGCCTCCGGCCGTCCTCGACGGCCGGGTCGTCAGCTCGAGCGCCGTCCGCCGGCTCCTCGGCTACGGACGGGTCGAAGAGGCCGCCCGCCTGCTAGGGCGGCCGTACGAGATCTCCGGCCGGGTCGTCCGCGGCCAGCACCGGGGCTCGCTCCTCGGCTTCCCCACGGCCAACCTGGCGACAGCCAGCGAATTTCTGCCCGAGGGCATCTACATCACAGAGACCGTCCGAAGGAACCGGATTTTTCGCTCCCTGACCAGCATCGGCACAAACCCGACCTTCGGCCCTCACCCCCTGAGCGTCGAGACCCTGCTCCTCGATTACCGCGGCTCCCTTTACGGTGCAGAACTGACCGTACGCTTACTCCGCAGGCTGCGGCCGCCAAGGAAGTTCCCCGACGCCGAGGCCCTCAGCGCCCGCATCGGCCGGGACGTCGAGGAAGCCCGGGCCTACTTCCTGGAACAGGGTTGACATTTGAGGGCATCTCATGCATGTTCAAGAAGAAGAAACACGGACTGAGGAGTGACCGCATGGAAGAGAAAATCAAGGCCCGGATCATGGACGCCAGCAAGATCCGGCGCGTCCTGACCCGGGTTGCCACCGAGATCATCGAACGGAACCGGAACCTCAAGAATCTGGTCATCGTCGGCGTCAAATCCCGCGGCATATACATCGGCAAACGCGTCGCCCATCTCGTCAAGGATTTGGAAGGCATCGACATCCCCGTCGGTATCCTCGACATCACCCGCTACAGGGACGACGTGACCGTCCTCAAGGCGAAGGGGGCACTCGAGGAAGCGGAGATCGGCTTCTCCGTCGCCAAGAAGGACATCCTCCTCATCGACGACGTCCTGATGACGGGACGGACGATCCGGGCCGCCATGGACGGCCTCATCGACCGCGGCCGCCCGAAGAGTATCCAACTCGTCGTCCTTGTCGACCGCGGCCACCGCGAGCTGCCCATCCGGCCGGACTACGTCGGGAAAGTCCTGCCGACTTCGCGCCGCGAGGTCGTCAAGGTCCGCCTTAAGGAGATTGACGGCGTCGACGAGGTCCTCATCGCTGAGCCGGTCAAGGTCGGCGGGAGAAACACACGGTGACGACCCTCGTCCGCGGAGGCCGGGTCGTCGACCCCTCGACCGGCCTCGACGGACTCTACGACATCCTCCTCTGCGACGGAAAGATCGCCGCGGTCGGCGCGAGGCTGGACTCCGTCCCCGAACGGACGATCGACGTCACGGGGCTCGTTGTCGTCCCCGGGCTCATCGACATGCACGTCCACCTGAGAGAGCCCGGCTACGAGGCCAAAGAAACGATCGCGTCGGGCACCCGGGCGGCGGCCAGGGGCGGCTTCACGACGGTCTGCGCCATGCCCAACACGAACCCCGTCAACGACAACCGCGCCGTGACCGAGCGGATCCTCGCCGAGGCCGGCCGAAACGCCGTCGTAAACGTTCTCCCCATCGCCGCGGTCACGCGCGGCTCCCGGGGGGAGGAGCTCGTTGACATGGCCGACCTCACGGCATCCGGGGTGGTCGCCTTCTCGGACGACGGACTCCCCATCATGAACAGCCGGGTCATGCGCCAAGCCCTCGCGACCGCTGCGGCTTCCGGGGGCCTCGTCATCGACCACTGCGAAGACCGGGCCTTGGCCGAGGGGGGCTCGATATATGAAGGCCCGGTCGCGGCGCGTCTCGGCATGGCCGGCAGCTCCTCCGCCGCCGAGGAGATCATGATCGCCCGCGATATCATATTGGCCGAAGCCCTGAAAGCGCGCGTCCATATCGCCCATCTTTCAACCGCGGGCGGCGTCCGGAGCGTCGGCGAAGCCAGAAGCCGCGGCGTCCGCGTATCGGCTGAGGCGACGCCCCACCATCTCCTTCTCACCGACGCCGCGCTCGGATCTCGCGACACGAACTTCAAGATGAACCCGCCCCTGCGGGCGGAATCCGACGTGGTCGCCCTGGTCGAGGCCGTCCGGACGGGAGTCGTCGACGTCATCGCCACCGACCACGCCCCGCACACGGCGGAGGAAAAGAACAGGGAGTTCGACAAGGCCCCCTTCGGCATCGTCGGTCTCGAAACGGCCGTCACTCTCATCCTCGACCGGTTCGTCCGCCCGAACATCATCTCGCTCGGCCGGTTCGTCGAGCTCATGTCCGCTAACCCTGCCCGCCTGCTCGGCCTCGCCGGCAAGGGCCGCATCGCCGTCGGGGCGGATGCCGATCTAACCATCCTCGACCTGGACCTCCGGGCTACAGTCGACAAGAACCTTTTCGAATCCAAGGGACGGAACACGCCCTTCGACGGCTGGGCTCTCACGGGCGGCGTGGCCATGACGATAGTCGGCGGCCGGGTCGCCTATCCGTTCGGCGACGATGTCCCGGCACGGCGGGCCTGAATACCGTGAAACGCGAACACTTCGAGAAAGCCATCGGCCACGTCTTCAAGGACCCGGGCCTTCTGACCAGGGCCCTGACCCACAGTTCCCACGCCTACGAGACGAGCCCGGACAACCCCAAAGACAACGAGCTACTCGAATTTCTGGGGGATTCGGTCATCGGTCTGGTCACCGCCGAATTCTACTTCGCCGC
>Ga0315275_10002522_pt1 | contig 16573 bp, 20 predicted proteins | sample YL17G03_0_MG_FD_205557 | JGI IMG/M metagenome (GOLD analysis project Ga0315275, IMG submission 205557) | Sediment microbial communities from Yellowstone Lake, YNP, Wyoming, USA - YL17G03_0 | ecosystem: Environmental > Aquatic > Freshwater > Lake > Sediment | place: USA: Wyoming | collected... | reverse complement strand
GCGTTCCAAACGCCAATGGAGTAATAGCGTTGCCAGATTTCAAACACGCCCGATGCAATATGATCGGCGTCAACGTTGGTGTGCTGCACCAGCACAACGCCGATCAGCTTCCCGCCTGTTTTCGGCCCCGCCGTCAGTGCCGCATCCACCGCCCCAACTACCCCATCTACCAGTGTGCCGTCCGACTCGAACAGCCAGATTTCGACAACTTCCCCGATGACTGGCGCGGTCTCGAACTGGAATTTGCCTTGCCAGAGATGGTACACCGGCAAATCAGCCGCAGTGCGGTCTTTGACATCCGAGACCCGCCCCGCACCCGCCGCCAGGTTGTTCAGCGTAATGTTGGTGGCGCTGGTATCCGTGAACAACACCGGCGTCCCGATGTCCCGATAAACGAGTTGTGTGCCCACGTTACACCGCCTTCATGAGATACGGAATCGCCGAGATCACCACGAACAGCACGTCGCCATCGCTGGCGGAAGCCGGTGCAGCCTGGATGGTCGGATTCTCAAGCACTTTCCAAATCGCCTTAGCCGACCAGCCGACCGGATCGGCCAGCACGCGCCGCGCCCAGGCGAGACGTTGTCCGTGGTCGGCGGTATTGGTAGCCTCGTTCGCGATGTCAGTTGCCGTCTTCGCCAGCGCGACTGCCGTTTGCTTGCGCAGCAGGGAATCCACGTCCGTTGCCGCCGTATAGATGTCGATGTAAGCCATTGTGTCCTCCCTCAGTTTGGACCCTTCCCAGTAGAGCACTTATAGGAACCTATTCAGCACTCTTGCCCAAACGCAACGCACGTATCTGTCCGAACAGATCGCCGTTCTCGCGTTTCAGCGACGTGACTTGATCGACCAAATCAAAGTTCCTTGTCTGCAACGTCGAAATCTGCGCACGCAAATCGGAGAAGGTCACTGCATTTCCCGCCAGCTCGACCCGCAACGTGCTGATGTGTTCCGCCATGCGATTCATTTCGGACTGCATGGTGCTCACAGTCTCTTTCAATCCGTCAATATAAGCCGTCTTGGCAAGAGTTCTCTGCGACATAATCGCAGCGACAAATCCGCCGGTCAACAGGGCGATCACGATCGGCAATAGAATGTGTTCAATTGATTCTGTTGTCATTATTCTTCCTGCTCTCGACCTCTCCATGTTAGCGTGTCGCTGACACCCACCCGCGCTGCCCGTACACCGACCCGGCCGCATGGAGGATCGCATCTTCATACTGCCGTTGCAGGTCTGCCCCCTGCTCCCGCAGTTTGCTGCCCAGGCCGCTTTTATCCACCATCTCGTCTCCGATCTGATACTTCCACCCGCTCTGCGCCGACACATTCGCCTGTAGACCGAGTGCCAACTGTTGCGCCTTCAGCAGCACGATCCGCGCATCCGCCGCCGTCAAATTGGCATATGAATCACTGCTGTCCAGGACGTGCCCGGCCGCATACAGGAGATCTCTAGCCGCCGTGTAGGCCGGCGTGGGATAGATCGTGAGGAACCCGCCCGCAAACGTGTAAATCTCGTCGAAGTCCGCGTCGAGGGCAATCAGTCCGGTCGTCACCACCAGCACGCCCTCCGTGCCGGTCAGCGGCTCGAACTGGATCTGACGCAGAAAATCAGCCGGCAGCGCATACGTCGCCCCCCCACTCACCACTGAAATCGTCGCCACCTTCTGATTCGGCCGGCGCTCCGCATAATCCGCCACCGCATCCTCGCAGCACTGCTGATACTGCGCCGCCGACGGCACCTCGTTTTGTGCGGGAATGGCCGTCTCCAGCCGCGCCACCAGGAACGCCAATGACGTGCTCATGTCTGCTTCCGCCGGCGCGAGGTCGTTGAGGAAGTTGCCGAGGCGATTGCATCCTCATCCGCAGCCGGCTCCGGCGTCGCAATCGGTGATGCGGGCTCCGGCGTCGCAATCGGTAATGCTGGCTCCGCTATCCGTTTATCCGTTGTCTCATCCGTTGCCTCCACCACCTCGCCCGGATACCGCATCGTGTGTCCCACCACCATCTTCCGCGTCAGCACCACTCGCATCTCCACCTCCCTGACTCCCGTCCCCTGACTCCTGACTCCTGACTCCCGTCCCCTGACTCCTGAAGAGGCCAGCAGGTCTGCGCATCCGACCTTCGGGTTCCCCATCTCCCGTGCAGGTGCAACCGGCGGACGCTGGAGGAAGAGGCGCCGCCCCAGCACTGGCCCCTGTAGCATTAGCTGTTATCGTACGTGGCGAGGCAATTCCAGTCCGAGCCGTTCCAAATCAGGGTCAGGGTGTCGCCCCCGGCCAGTGCAACGTCGGACTTGCACTCGACGTTCCCGCCCGCACCATCGATCGTGATTCCATCCGTAGTGTTCGCGTTGCGCAAAATGAGCAAGTCGCCGGCGGTCGTGCCGTTGGCGATACAGGTAGTCGTATTGCACGTCACCGGCCCGGCACTGGTGAGCGGCTGATAGGTTCCGGCCGGCGTGATCGTCGATCCGCCCGTCACAGAGATCGGCGTCGCCGCGCCCAGCTTGACCCAGGTTCCCACCGACACGGAGCTGAGAGTGGCCACCGCCCCGGTCGAGCCGCTTACCGTGAAGTTGCTGGTATCGACGCTCAGGCCCCCATCGGCGGCCAGCGTCGAGTTAGTGGTTACCGCCCCGTCAAACTGTGCGACCCCGTCCACCTCGAGGTGATCGCTGACATAGGCATCCTGGCCGTTCAACGCCAGGCCCGGCGTGCCCGCACCGACCGTGAGGTTGCCGGTCTTGACGCCCCACGTACCGGTGGCGCTGGCGCTCGTCATCGTCACCGTGTCATCGACCTGCGCCCGCAGGATCGTGCTGCCTGTCGGGTCGAGGATGAACGCCCCGCCGTTCAGGTCATTCGTCACCGCGCCACCGGTCACCGAGCCGTTGAACTGCACCGCCCCGTCGAACTGGCTGGCGCCGTCCACCTCGAACGTCCCGGTCACGTAGGCATCCTCGCCGTTCAGCGCCACGCCCGGCGACCCCGCGCCCACCGCCAGGTTGCCGGTTACGATGCTCATCTTCCCGGTTCCGGCGCCGAAGGTCAGCGCCAGCACATCGTCGCTAGTCTCATCCAGGGTCACCCCGGCGTCCGCGCCGAGGATCACCGAATTGCCGTCCAGGTCGAGACCAAAGTCCCAGCCGGCCCCCACCTTGATCGCGGTCTCCGTCGCCTCGGCGTCCGCTGTGATGCCGGCGATATCGAGCGCCTGCACCGTGCTCGTGGTGCCGGTGTGGTTGCCGTTGGTGACGTTCACGTCGAACAAAGTGAAATCATCGCCGTCGGTCATGGCCGCCAATGTACCGGTATAGTCCCACGGATTCGCGGATGCCCCTGCCACATTGATGAGTGTCTGCGAGACCGTGCTGGTCTGAGACACCGCCCCATCGAACTGGCTGGCGCCGTCCACCTCGAACGTCCCGGTCACATAGGCATCCTGTCCGTTCAGCGCCACGCCCGGCGTCCCCGCGCCGATCGCCAGGTTGCCGGTCACGATGCTCAGCTTCCCGGCGCCCGCCCCAAACGTCAGCGCCAGCACATCGTCGGAGGTCTCGTCCAGCGTCACCCCGGCGTCCGCGCCGATGATCACCGCGTTGCCGTCCAGGTCGAGGCCATAGTCCCAGCCGGCACCGACTTTGATCGCCGTTTCGGTCGCCTCAGCGTCCGCCGTGATGCCGGCGATGTCGAGCGCCTGCACGGTGCTCGTGGTGCCGGTGTGATTCCCGTTCGTGATGTTGACGTCGAGCAGCGTGAAGTCGTCGCCGTCGACCATAGCCGCCAATGTGCCGGTGTAATCCCACGGATTCGCCCCCGCACCGGCGACATTGATGAGCGTCTGCGCGACCGTGCTCGTCTGAGACACCGCGCCGTCGAACTGGCTGGCCCCGTCGACCTCGAACGCACCAGCCACGCCGAGCATGTTCGCGGCCTTCGTAGTCGCTAAGGTCGGACTACCGATCAGCACCGCGCCAATCGTCGCGCCGCCGGTCGCGCCGCCCCGTGCACCACCCGACAGCACCAGGTCGCCACCGTTCCCGTCCGGCGTGCCGGAACCGTTCTTAGCCGACCCGGCGCCGGCAGTGATCGTCACATTGCCGCCCGCCTTACCGGCTCCATCGGTGGCCGCCGTGCCGCCCGCCTGCCCGGTGATATCGACGGTCTGGCCTGCCGTTGCTGCGGCCGCTGACGCCACGCCCAGATCCCACCCGCCGCTCAACCCGGTGGCCGCCGTAAGATCCCCTATCCCGGACATCGCCGCGCTGGCCATCGTCACCGCGCCGTTCAACGTAGTCGTCCCGTTCGACGTGAACTTCTTATCGACGATCAGCGATTCGACGTACGTCCCCAACGCCCGCGCCCCCTCTGCGGGCGTCGCCACTGCCGGCGTCAACTCCTGCGGCTGTGGCGGGAGCGGGTATTTCACTCCCAAAAAGGCGGCCGACAGCACCAGCACGATCACCACCGCCGCCCAGCTCACTTGCTTCCAGTTCACGTTTTCCATCTCTCGTTACCTCCGTATCCCTGTGTCGTCCGTGTCCCCGAGTCGTCAGCCGGTGACTTCCACTTCGGTCGCCTGGACCTCGCACGGGTAGACATCCGCCGCCGCGCTCCCGGTCTCGATCGTCAGCGTCACCACATCCGCCGGCATGGCCGGGTTGATGTCGAACGAAGCAGCCGCACCCTCCGGCAGCCCCAACACCGCCAGGCCGATCGGATTCACGTACCCGCCAGCCACCGCAAAGCTGACCAGATACGTCGCCACACCGCCCTGCAGCACCGTCGCAGACGGCGGATCAATCGCCGGAAAGAAGTCCGGCGGGACCGGCGCCCGCTGAATCACCAGGGTAAACGGTTCTTTCTTCTGAATCATCTCACACACTCCTATTCCCATAACCCACGTACTCGGTAACAGGAGTCAGGCGTCAACCCTGTCCCCTGACTCCTGACTCCTGACTCCTGTCCCCGTTACGCGATCTTTACGTAACTCGCCTTGCCCGCCACCGGGCTCAGCGCACCATCGTACTGCTCCGCATACCACTGATCGGCCGCGATCATCAGCCGGTTCGTCCCGTAGCTTGGGTATGGCCCCCTCAGCGTCATCGGCAGATAGATCCGGTAGTGCACCACCTGCCGGTTGCCCACCAGCGCGTACGCGTCCGAGAACTCGGTGCTCTTGAACACCGGCAGCCCCTTGACCCGTCCGACGTAGCCGTTCGCATTCAGCGCGACGTCATTGCGGCTGCCTGCCGCGGTGAAGCCGTCCCAGTTGCCCAGCGCGTCGCTGTTCGTGGAGGAGAGCAGGAAGAAAGTCGGCTCGAAATACCTTTTTTCAACCTTGACCTTCGCCACGCCCAGGTAACTCACCAGGTCGATCAGCGGATCGGTGCTCGCCGTGTAGGTGCCGCCCGAGTTGGTGGCCACCTTCAGCGCCTGCGACAGTGCGTTGAACATCAGCGCCGCGTCGATCTCCCGGCGCAGCTCCGCCACCAGCATGGCCAGCGTCCGCGCGGTCGCATCCCACCCCATCTGCGAGCGGGAGAACACGATCGCCTCGTTGGTGATCTGGGTCGCCAGCCGGTTGGCCTGGCAGTCGAGCGTGCCGTAAGCCAGCACCGTCTTGCCGCGCTGGATCTCGGTGTTTTCACCCTCACGCACCGCGTCATAGTGATAATCCGCGTGCTCGTGCGTGGAATCCGCGATCGTCGCGCCGGCGAGCGCCATGACCTTGCCGTCCAGGTAGTCGACCACGTAGTCGGTGCCCTCGACGTAGGTCGTGCCGCCGTCGTTGTCGACCGAGAGCGTCCCAGGCTGGATCATCTTGTGCGCCAACGCCACCCACACCCCGAAGCTGCTCGTAAACGGATCGTTGGTGATCGCCACGTGCTTGCCGCTGACGTCCTGGTAGTCCTCGTAGTACACGCGGGTCGGGCTCTGATCGGTCGTGTCCACGTCGAAGATGCTGGTGGCCACCAGGGTCGGCCACACCTCGGCGAGGATCGCCCGGCTGACCGAGTACGGCAGATTCAGATCCGATGCCAGCTCCGTCTCCTGAAGCTGCGCCTCACGCATCAGCGGCAACTTGTGCACCTCATCGAAGCGCTCCAGCACCCGCAGTGCGATCACATCGTTGACCTTGGTCGACTCGCGCAGATTGCGCCGGGATGCGATGCCCCGCTTTACCATGCTCTCGGTGAACGCCATGCTGGCCCGGGCGAACTCCGGCACGCCCGCCTCGCGCTCGATCACCGGCCCCAGCACCTGCACATCCCGGCCCATCGCGCCCAGCCGTGCAGCCGCCACCAGCATGTCGTATCGCTTCCGCAGCCCGGCCGCCCGGCCGGCCACCTCGCCCGCCTCCGACACACTCTCGCGCAGCTCGCTGGCGAACTGCGAGTTGAGATCCTTGCCGTAAGGCAAATCCTTCGTTGCCGCGGCCACCGCCTCGGCCAGCACCTTGGCCTGAGCCTCAGCCTTGACCTGCTCCCTGGCCTGTGCCGCCTCGGTCAACGCTTTCACCAGGTCCGCCGACTCCTCGACCCCCAGCGCCGCCCGGATCGACTTTTCCAGATCCGCCCGCTGGGCCTCCGACATCTCCTTCACCTGATCCGCGACGATCCCCTTGAACATCTCAGGATGCGCCTTGATCATCTCAGCCAACTGTTCTGCAGTCATCTCATCATCTCCCTGATCCTGTCCCTGATCCTGTACCGCAATCCGCTGGATTGCGTCGCTCTCCAGCATAGTCACCTGCGCCTCCGGATCGCTCGGCTCCATCACCAGGTCATACCCGGTGATGGTCAGCTCCATCACTTCCTCGATCCGTTGATCGCCTTCCTCGATACGCCGGCTCCGGCCATAGCCCCGCTGAGATATGCCCGGCCGCACCCCACCCTCCAACAGCGCCAGGATGTCCTTCCCCTTGGCGGTCTCGAGCAGCACCCCGTCGAGCAGCACTTGCTGCCCCACAAGATCCGCGCCGGACCACCGGACCACCGTCTCCAGGAGATTTGGACGCCCGGATGACTTGTCGGACGGATGCTCCGCTTCGCCCAGCAGTTGCACCAGCCGTCCCTGCCCCGCGCTCTCGTGCAGATGATCCCGCAACTCGTCCACCGCTGCACGTAGAACGTGGGCGGGATACCGCCGCCCGTTGCCGTTGACCACGTCCGCCGTGATCCCCACCGCCTTGAGACGCCGCGGTTTCCCCGCCTCCGCCTCAAGCAGCTCGATCCCGGCCCCCAACCGCTCCACAAATCGCGTTGCCTGCTCCCCGTCGCCTGATTCCTTCAGGCTGTCCGGAGCCTCCATCTTCAACTCGCGATAATGCCCCCGGATATGCCGCCGCGCGCTCGCCTGCTCCGAAGCGCTCAAACTCGGCTGCGACCTGGCCCCCGCCAGCGCACCCGCCGCCCCCTGCACCCCGCCCCGGTGCGCGATCAACGTGTCTCCGTCCAGCACGTGGTGGGGTCCCCATCCCCTCGAGGACGCGAACTTCGGCTTCCCGTCTCCGTCCGTCCCGAAGGCATCCTCCGGCACGAACGCATACGCCTCCCGGATCTGCGCCTTCGTGGCATCCCCGGCGGCATAGGCATCCGCCAGCCGGCTGCCCAACGTGCCCTTGTCCACGTCGCCCCAGGCCGTCTCGCTGGCCCGCTTGTTGTCGATCTTCATCGCCCCACCTCACATGATTGCGCGCGCAATCAACAACTGACCTTACGGCCGGTACATGATGCGCTCGACCGGATGATATTGGCCCACCACGCAGTACAGCACGTACACATCGTCATTCCCTGGATTCCTGAAACGCTGCGCCACATACTGAGTCCCATCGAACGTGAAGATAAACTCGTTGGAGGTCGGCCACAATGCCAGGAGATCGCCGCTCTTGCACAGCGCCGCGCCAGGATTGATGCGCAGCACGTCGTGCGCCTCCGCCTCTCCGCGCAGCGCGTCCTCCAGGGTCTTATAGTCGGTCGGCGACGCAGCCGATACCTGGCGGAAAACGAACTGCACCGGCCCGTGATGGTTCGTGCCCCCCAGCCACCCCGCGCCCACGAAGACGTCGCTCGGCATACTGGTGGATAGCACCCAGACCTGGTAAGGCCCGACCTGGTTCGTGATCCAGCTTTCCGACCCGATCTGGAATGACACCAGGCCGTCCCCGCCGGACACGTTCTTGTTCAGCACCCCCCGGCCACCGCCGCGCGTGATGAACGCCGTGGCGATGTCCGGCAGTTCGGGAGACGGATTCTCCAGGGACGGAAACGCGTACGTGACCGATACTCCCGCCCTGGGCAGGCCGTTGGCATCATGCACCCAAACTTTGAGATTCACGTCGCCCGAGGTGTCGATGATCACCTGCTGCAGACGCCAGCACGGCGCATCGGCCCGCACCACGTGCAGACCGGTTCCGTAGTTGGCCTGCAGCCAGGCCAGATCATGCTCCATCCCGTCCGGCCCGATGACTACCAGTTCATCGCTCATCTGCCCGTCCCTCCGTTACTGTGCATACCCCACCACGCTGAACGTATGCGAGCTGTTTGCCGTCCCCGTGTCGGCGATCGTCCAGCGCGCGCGCATGTACGGCCCCCACACCGCCGGCCGCACCACCCCGGAGGTAGCGTCACTGGTCACTGCCACCACGCCGGTGCCCGGCGTGCTCGGATCCAACACGGCGATCTGCTTCCCCACCGCCCCGTTGCCATCTTGCTGGGTGAAGTGTACCGCGTTGAACCACGTGCTGTTGTCCAGGCTCACGTCGATGTACACGTTCAGCACGTCCAGTGCGTCCGTCGCCGAGGCCGTGATGTCCAGCAGAAAAACAAAACGGCGAAAGCCGCCGAGACCGCCTTGCGCCGTTCCATTCGCACCCGTCGTCCGCGCCGCGCTCGCCGCCAGCGTGAACAGATGACCCGCCAATCGATCGATCGTCACATTTGCCATGTCATACTCTCCCTTCCGAGTACACCGATTATCGGAACCGGAACCACCCATCCGTTTATCCGTTGCCCATCCGTTGCCCCTATACAAACATTTGACTAAGTATACCACACTTCCACGCGCCCACAGCGCGCAGACCTGTGGTAAAATTGACCAGATTCAGCTGGAACCGGAGACATCATGCCCGACGTAGCCCTGACCGACCTCAAACCCCACCCCCGCAACTACAACGTCCACTCGGACGCCCAGATCGCGCGCCTCGCCGAATCCCTGCGGCGCTTCGGCCAGTCGAAGGAAATCGTCACCTGGCGCGGCACCATCATCGCCGGCCACGGCCTGGTCGAGGCGGCCCGCAAACTCGGCTGGCCCACCCTCCGCGCCAACGACATGACCGCCCGCTGGAGCGAGACCGAGGCCCTCGCCTACATGGCCGCCGACAACGAGCTGGCCCGCCTCGCCGACCCGGACGAAGCCGCCCTGGCCGCCCTCGTCACCGGCCTCGCCGGCGTCGATGCCCAGCTCGCCGCCCTCGCCGCCGGCACAGCAGAACGCATGAAGGAACTCCTCGCCAGCACCCAGCCCCCGCCCGAAGACCCCGGCCCCCAGCTCGACCGCGCGGAGGAGTTGCAGGCGAAGTGGCAGACGGCGACCGGCCAGTTGTGGGAGCTCGGCGCCCACCGCCTCATCTGCGGCGACTGCACGGACCACACCATCAATATGCGGTTGATGGAGGAGAAGGCCGATCTCCTGATGACGGACCCGCCCTATAACGTGGGCATCGAATATGGATCAGGATCTAGCGACTCGAAGACAATCGAGCAGAATGAGACCTTTATCCTGAGGTGGTTTGGAGAATACAAGGACGTGCCGGTGAAGGTCATAACACCAGGTGCCGGCTATTATATGGGGACTCTTCGATCATGGCTGACATTGTTCCCGCCGCGGTGGCTGTGTCTGTGGTTGCGGCGTAACTCGATGTCTCATAGTCCGTTGCGAGGATTCGCCGCATGGGAACCCGTCCTATTCTACAAAAACGAGGAGCAAGATAGCGATACCGAATGGGGAGGAGTCCTGATCTACGGCAAACCGCAGATAGCCATCGGCCAGGATGTATTCGATATCCCGGTCGGTGTCCAGCTCGATGTCCAAGACGATCAGGGCAATAAATATCACCCGACCCCGAAGCCGGTGGAGCTATTCGAGGTTCTGCTGCGTAGATTCTCAAAACCTGCACAGCTAATCGCAGATCCCTTCCTCGGCTCCGGCACCACCCTGATCGCCTGCGAGCGCCTCGGGCGCCGCTGCCGGGCCATCGAGATCGAGCCGAAATACGTCGCCGTCGCCCTCGAACGCTGGGCCACCATGACCGGCCGCACCCCCATCCTGATCGACGACCCTGTACAACCGGAGACATCATGCCCGACGTAACCCTGACCGACCTCAAACCCCACCCCCGCAACTACAACGTCCACTCGGACGCCCAGATCGCGCGCCTCGCCGAATCCCTCCGCCGCTTCGGCCAGTCGAAAGAAATCGTCATCTGGCGCGGCCTCATCATCGCCGGCCACGGCCTGGTCGAGGCGGCCCGCAAACTCGGCTGGCCGGCCCTCCGCGCCAACGACATGACCGCCCGCTGGAGCGAGACCGAAGCCCTCGCCTACATGGCCGCCGACAACGAGCTGGCCCGCCTCGGCGACCCGGACGAAGCGGCGCTGGCTGCATTGGCGATGGAGTTGGCAGGAGTGGATAAAGAGCTGGCCGAGCTGGCCGCAGGGACCGAGGAGAGACTTGCAGAGATGCAAGCGGCAGTGCTTCAGGAGATCGAAGCTGGCGACGCCGGAAAAAGGCACTTAGCCACGCCGACGCTGATCCGATTGGTGGTCGACGTGGCGGACGTGGGAATTGTGGAGCGGGCGATTGCGGCGACCTCGGAATCAAACCGGGGCGAAGCGATCATGGTGCTGTGCAGGGAGTTTCTACGTGCAAAAGGACAACTCGACCGGACGGCAGAAGGCGCTGCTTCGGCAAAACCTGCTTAGGGAGTTCGCCGAGCCGGTCGTGATGGAAACACATGCTGGGAACGGGCATCTGTACATGAAGTGCTACGGGCAGATCCTGCACGGCGTCGCGTTCGAGGTGAACCCGGACAAGACGGCGATCCTGGCCAGGCAGCGGCCGACGTGGGCGATTTACGAGTGCGACTGCATCCCGGCGCTGCGGGCCGGAGTCGGCAGCCACCTGGCGGTGAACTTCTTCGACCTGGACCCCTACGGCGATCCGTGGCCGGTGCTGGATGCACTATTTGGGAGTGAGAGACCGTGGCCGGGACGGATCGGGATCGCGGTCAATGACGGGTTACGCCAGAAGCTCCAGGCGACAGGCGGGTGGGACGTGAATAGCATGGCCGAGATGGTTGTCGAGCACGGCAACGGCTTGTATAGGGTCTATCTGGATGTGTGCCGGGAGTTGCTCTGCAAAAAAGCGGCCCAGCGTGGCTATCGCCTTGTTCGCTGGGCCGGGTACTACTGCGGATATCATGGTCAGATCGCCCACTATGCCGCGGTGCTAGAAAAGTGAAGACTGCGCAACGGATGGGAGCGCAACGGATGGGAGCGGATAAACGGATTCGAGGGCGGCCTGGGTGACGGCGCGAGGGGCACGGCGACCGGGCAGGAAGGCAGCCAGGTCATTCTTGACATAATACCGCTTGCCCAGTGCGTCGAGGAGGGCGACGGCATCGAGGGCGAACTGGCGCCAGTCGATGGCGTCGGCGATGGGGTGGTAGTTCATCTTGCCGACTTTGTAAAGATCGACAAACGGATGGGTCTGGCGGATGACCTCCAGGGCGGCTAAAGGGTCGATGACTGGCTCCAGACTGACCCAGGTCGTGATGCCGGCGGCGTGAAACTGGCGGATCGTGTCGATGCGCTCGGACGGCAGGGCGGCGCCGGGTTCCCACTCCAGAGAGGCGGCATCGTCGAGCAGGGTCATCGTCGTGGCGAAGGCATCCTGGGCGCCGAAAAGGTCCAGGTCGCGCAGAGCGCGGGAGCCGCCTTTGGTCAGCGTGCAGATCGAGAAGCCGTGGCGGTGCAGGATCTGGATCGCCCGACGGGTGATCTGCTCGGCGGCGTCGAGCCGCGAGTAGGGGTCGCAGGTGAAGGAAAGCAAGACCTGCTTCCCGGCGTCGTCCGACCGGGAGAGGCGGGCGGCTTCCCGCTCGAGGGACGGCAGGAAGTCGGGGCCGCGGGTGCTGGAGATGACGAAATCGGACCGCTGGCGCTGGGTGGCTGAAGGGGCATAGCAGTAGGTGCAGGCGTGGTCGCAGCCACGATAGACGTTGCAGGCGAGGGCGGCGTATTCTCGTGCTCGCCCTTTCGGCTCGTAGATCAGGTTGGTCATGGCGGTCATGGTCGGGTCTCCTTCCTCGTAGGTGCGTTATCGGAATGGATCAGAGACTTGAACTTCTCTTGTGATTGTACTGTGAAGTATAGCACAACCGGGAGCGATTGTCAAGAGGTGGACGCGATACTCGATCACTTTCGTCAGTTCGATGGGGGCTAGCGCAATCCGGCGGATTGCGGTAAAGTTGCGTATAGCAACTAAATTGATGTGAAAACGGCGACGGAACCTGGAGCGATTGTAACCAAACTGTAATGGAACTGATATGACCACGACGATCACACCTGAGCCGCAGACCTGGATCACCGAGGAGATCCGTGGATTGCTGGCGGCGATCCAACCGCCCCACCTCGAGAAGAAACGGCGCACCGTGTTGCTGCTGGCGTTCGCCCGGGCGAACCAAACGCTCGTGGCGGAGGTCTTCGGCCGAGCGGATACGTGCTCGACTCAGATCTGGTACGAGAAATGGTTCCGCCTCCCCGACGTCAAGGCCGCCTTCGACGCCTGCTACGCCCGCGCCCTCGACTACGCCGACGAAGAGACTGCGGCCCTCGAGGCCCACTATCGCCGCCAGCGCCGCCGGGCCATCGGCCAGTACGCCGCCAACGCCCCCGCCGCCCTGGCCACCGTCATGGCATCGAGCGACCAGCGCGGCAGCGACCGCATCAACGCCGCCCTCTCCCTCATCAAGCTGGCCGACCCCGAAGCCCGCGACGTGCCCACCCCGACCTCGCCCGGCGACACCACCCAGAGCGTCACGATCGAATCCGCCAGCCGCCTCGACGAGCTGATCCTCAAGGTACTCTACCCTGAGCAGGACGTGCCCCATGAGGCCGACCCTGGCGGAGCGTAACGACGCTGCAGCCCGCTCGCCGCTCGTGTGGCTGCTCAGCGAAAGCCCGCGCATCCTCCACCCCACGCGCGGCTATCTGCGCCTGGACGCCCCCTACAAATACCAGGCCGCCCTCCTCGCCGACCGCTCCCCGGCCCGCTGCATCCTCAAAGCCCGCCAGGTCGGCGTCTCGCAGATCATCGCCCTCGAGGCCCTGCACACCGCCATCCACCAGCCCGGCGCCACCGTCCTCATCGTCTCCCGCAACCTCGAGGCCGCCACCAACGTCCTGCGCTACGCCAAGATTGCCCTGGCCACCCCCGGCCTCGATCCTCCCGTGGCCATCCGCAATCAGGAGACGCACCTCGGCCTGGCCAACGGCTCGCAGATCCTCAGCATCCCCGCCACGCGCGGCGCCGGCCGCACCTACGCCGCCACCGCCGTCTACCTGGACGAATTCGCCTGGATGCCCTGGGCGCAGGACATCTATCAGGCCGTCGCCCCCACCGTCAGCCACGGCGGCCGCCTCACCATCCTCAGCACCCCCAACGGCCGTGCCAACGCGTTTTTTCTCCTCTGGAACGGCGACTGGGGCGGCTCATTCAGCCACCACATCATCCCGTGGTATCGCTGCCCGGCCTACAACCGGGCCGGCTGGTCGGCCATCGAGGATGCCGGCAGCCGGACATCCGGGGAGCTGGGCAGATGGTACCGCGCCGAGCGGCCCAAATTCTCGACGGCCCAATGGGCGCAGGAATACGCCTGTGACTTCGTCGAATCCGGCCAGGCCGTCTTCCGCGCCGCCGACATCCAGCGCGCCACCTCCCACCCTGTACCGCAATCCGCTGGATTGCGCTCCGGCCACAAATACTGCACCTTCTGGGACATCGGCCGCCGCCAGGACGCCACCGTCGGCACCACACTTGACGTAACGGAATACCCGTGGCGAATCGTCGCCTGGGAGCGCCAGGAGTCCCTGCCCTACCCGGCCATCCAGGCCCTCATCGAATCCCGCGCCGCCCGCTGGCCAGGCCGGCACATCGTCGAATCCAACGGCATCGGCGACCCGGTGATCGAGAATCTGCGGATCCGGGTCGAGCCGTGGCTCACCACCGCCCGCAGCAAACAACAGATGATCGAGGCGCTGGTGCTCCGCCTCGAGCGTGGCGAAATCGCCTGGTCGTCCGACCTGCGCCAGCTCACCGCCGAGATGACCCTCTACCAGTGGAACGACGCCGACCTGGTGCAGGACTCCGTCATCAGCCTGGCCGGCGCCGTGGTCAGCGCCTCGGCCAGCCCCGCCGTCGCCTCCGCCCCCGGCCGCACCGTCAGCGTCAGCCAGATCGGCCTCTAAGACGCGAAGACACGGCGATGGTCACCCATCGCCGTGTCTCAATCGCTTCCCATAATGCGCCTACTCGGAATCTGACTCACCGGCGTCCCAGCCGCACCATTCGCAGATTCCTGTCTCGACCTGGGCCAACTCAAAATGCTTGCGGTCGTGAGTCCTTTCCCACAAAACTGCGACCGCCCTGGCTTGCACCTCGGCGGCCGATTCGTTCATGGCCTGGGTGAGCTGGGTCAATTGCCGGTCCGTCTCGATGGATCGGCGGATGGTCGTCAGTCGCTTCGGCATGATAATCTCTCCTCCTGTGTGTCGATGCGCGGGGCGGCTGGCCGGCCGTCCCGCGCGGGGTGGCATCAGACCCACTCGATATGGCTGAATTGGAATGGCTCCTCGGTTTCTCTTTCTGCGCGGGGCATCGCCACCACGATGCCGAGGTCAACCGGAAGTTCGCTCTGGGTTCGCTCGGCCAACCGAGCGAAATAGTTTATTGCACCGACCACCTGGCCGGGCGAGTTTTGCAGGACGATTGCCGTTGCACCTGCCCGCAGTGCTTCCTGGACGAGACCCAAGATGATGTTGACACATGCGGCCGAATCGGTCGGCCACATGATGTCCCGGCGAGAGCATTCCACCACTCCTGGAATGCTCTCGATGTGTCTTCCTATGACGATTGCTAGTTTTGCGTTCATGGTGTGATCTCCTTCTCCCTGTTGTGACTAGGGTCGCCGATCTGGCGCCATCGCTCAGTCGCGATTCTGGCGGCAGGGTAGGCGCGGGGCGGCTGGCCGGCCGTCCCGCGCGGGGTGGGGTGCGCGTTAGAATGGGAATTTGCCGATCACCTCGCCGTTGAGATGAGCGCATGCCTCGCGGTACAATCGCTCGGCCTCGTTTGGGTCCTTCGTCCAGGTTTCGTTGTATGATCCTGGGTGCCCCCCTGGACCGCCGGTTCCCGGTGTCGTCGCGCATACGCGGATGCGAGGATCTTCCGCGTATGTCTGGGCGGTGACTAAGCCTTGCTGACACTGCGTCCTCTGGATCTCCGTAGTGAATGGTTTCATTTCTTCCTCCTGTGTGTCGATGCGCGGGGCGGCTTGCCGGCCGTCCCGCGCGGGGTGGGGTGCGCGTTACTTCTTCTGTTTCGGCGCCCTCTTCGGTGCCTCGATCTTGTCGCCGCAACGCGGGCATTCAACTTTGCCCGGTTGGTTGGTATACGTCACGCCCAGCACGGTATCGCCTTCGTGCTGGTGCGCTGGTTTGCCGTTGGTCGCAGGGTTTCGGGGGTCGTTGATGCGCGTCCAGAATGGCATGGTCATGCCCACTTGATGTCGTACGTCTTCGAGAAGACGCGTTTCGCGTCTGCTTCGGCGGCGGCCTCGTCGCGCGGCTGGCCGTTGACGATGACTTTGTTTCCCTGCCGGGAGTACTGGCAGTCGTCTACCGGGTAGGGATTGCCTTCGATGTTTTCGAGGGTGACGGCGAACGTGTCGTTTGCAACGTTCCGGCTCCGGTACTGGGTAAAGATCCGTGCTTTCATGGTGTTCCTTCTCCCTGTTGTGAATACTGGTCGCCGATCTGGCGCCATCGCTCAGTCGCGATTCTGGCGCGGGGTAGGCGCGGGGCGGCTGGCCGGCCGTCCCGCGCGGGGTGTGGGGTGCTAGAGAGTCTTCACCAAGTCATACCGTCCGAGGTATGCCCGGATCGCCACGGCTTCGCACTCCTCGAAGTAATCCTTCTCATCCTCATCGCCCGGTAGTGCTTTCGGTGGCCTTGTCAGCCACACGATTTGCGCATTTCCGATGCCGAGCTTATTGGCGGCGTCCTCGGCGTCCAGGGCAGCGGTAGTGGGGCTGCTCCGATTATCCCACCCCGCCTTATTATCGAAGTCCACGACGTAGCCGGGAGCTTCCAGTTTGGCCCGCTCGATGACGTAGACGCGTTTCATGTCGTAGCCGCTGTTATGCCCGCGCTGAAGGCGGGTGCTGCCATGCTCCTCAATCCAGGACGCCATGTTGGCCTCGAACTCGGCCTTAGCCGCTTCCGCTTTGGCCT
>Ga0315275_10002521_pt1 | contig 16580 bp, 13 predicted proteins | sample YL17G03_0_MG_FD_205557 | JGI IMG/M metagenome (GOLD analysis project Ga0315275, IMG submission 205557) | Sediment microbial communities from Yellowstone Lake, YNP, Wyoming, USA - YL17G03_0 | ecosystem: Environmental > Aquatic > Freshwater > Lake > Sediment | place: USA: Wyoming | collected... | reverse complement strand
CTATTTTAAATGAACCATCTATGAAGATTTCAGCTTGAGGTATAAGAAACTTTCACTGTCCTTTTGATGAATTTATTTGATTCTTGGTGGGGGGATGGAATTTATAAGAACGTACAATTTTTACCCTAGACTTGTTCCGTCCCACATTCCCGCCCTTGACGGGAATATATTTTTTGGATATAAGCATTTAAGATAATTCATATCGGTATATCTATTTCTTCCTTGTCAAGGATTGTCCCATTTGTCTCAACCTCCCAAAACCAGGTCCAATTTTCAAGTAGACGATACCCGGAAGAGCGCAAAAGCAGTTCTTTCTGGTAGGAGTAAGAAAGGCTGGCTCGCGCGCTTGTTGCCGTTCCTTGGACCGGCATTTATCGCCAGTATCGCCTACGTTGATCCCGGTAACTTCGCCACCAATATCCAGGGCGGTGCTCGGTTTGGATATGAATTATTATGGGTCATCCTTGCTAGCAATTTGATGGCCATGCTCCTGCAAGCTCTTTCCGCCAAACTTGGCATCACCACCGGGAAAAACCTAGCAGAACATTGCCGAGAAAGCTTCCCGCGTCCTATCGTTTGGATAATGTGGGTTTTAATGGAATTGGTAGCCATGGCTACCGACCTGGCTGAGTTCCTGGGTGCGGCAGTGGCGATCAATTTGCTTTTCGGTATCCCACTCTGGATCGCAGGCTTGCTGACCGCCATAGTGACATTCCTGATCCTGGGTCTGGAACGCTTCGGTTTCCGACCTTTGGAAGCAGTTATCACTGGTTTCCTGGCGATCATTGCGATCAGTTATGTGATTGAAATATTCCTTGTAAACCCGGCATGGGGATCCATTGCCCGCTCCACATTCATCCCTCATTTTACTAATTCCGAAAGTATTCTTCTTGCAACCGGTATCCTGGGAGCTACCGTCATGCCCCATGCCATCTTCTTGCATTCCGCGCTGACCCAGGGGCGCGTGGTTGTAAAGAAACCGGAACAACAACGCCGGCTTTTCCATTTTGAGATCATTGATGTCGTCATCGCCATGGTCATTGCCAGCTCGGTCAACGCGGCCATGTTGATCACTTCCGCGGCCACATTCTTCAAGTCGGGAACAAATGTTGGCAGTCTCGAGCAGGCCTACCTGACCCTTCAGCCACTCCTTGGTCGCGCCTCTGGCGTGGTTTTCGGTGTGGCGTTGCTTGCATCAGGCCTTTCCTCTTCTTCCGTGGGGACGATGGCGGGACAGGTGATCATGCAAGGTTTTCTAAATTTTCACATTCCACCCTGGATACGCAGGGTCGTAACGATCCTGCCTTCGTTGATCGTGATCCTCCTGGGTGCAGATCCAACACGAACCCTGGTAATCAGCCAGGTTGTGCTTTCGTTTGGTCTGCCTTTTGCCGTAATCCCGTTAGTTCTATTTACCAGCAATAAGGGCCTGATGGGTACCATGGTCAACAAACCCATCACTACAATGTTTGCGACCTTGTCGACATTGCTGATTATTGCGTTAAATTTCTTTTTGCTGTATATGACCTTTTTTGGGAAATAGGCCTATGTTTAATCAAATTCTAGTTCCCCTGGACGGTTCCAAATTAGCCGAGGCGGCATTACCCGCAGCCAGCATAATGGCACTGGCATTGAAAGCACACGTAAACCTCCTTCATGTTATCGAGCAGGATGCCCCCGAAGAGATTCACCGCGACCGCCACTTGACGGATTCGAATGAGGCATTGAATTACCTGGAAACGACTGCCAGGCAAAATTTTCCACCCGGTGTCAAGGTAGACTGGCATGTCCATACTGCCAAGGTAACTGATGTTGCTCGCAGTATCACCGAACATTCCACCAGTGAGGGCCAGGCAGCTTTGATCATCCTCACCTCACATGGAAATAGTGGCTTACATGACCTGTTCATGGGGAATATCGCTCAGCAAGTTGCTTCCATGGGCGAATCCCCAGTCTTGCTAATTAAGCCTTCCGGTGCCCCCGAAATATTTCAAATAAAACGCATCCTCGTCCCATTGGATGATAAATCCATACACGACCAGGCGATTCCAATCGCAGAATCCCTTTCAAAAGCCTTCCATGCTCAGCTTGACCTTCTATGTGTTATCCCCACCCTGGGCACTCTCTCTGGCGAACAGGCTGCTGCTGGGAATTTCATGCCAACCACTACAACTGCCTATCTGGATATTGTAGAAGAGACAGCTCGCGAGCACTTCCAATCTCATCTTGATGAATTTTCCAGGAAGGGTTTATCTGCATCAGCCACGATCGTCCGAGGCGACCCGGCTCCAATGATCGCCAAGACTGGCGAGAAGATCCAGGCGGACCTCATCATCCTTGGCACCCATGGCAGAGCAGGCCTCAACGCATTCTGGAATCGGAGTGTCGCTGCCAGCGTTGCCCGCATGTCGGAGATTCCGTTATTGTTAATTCCTCTTATTGAATAGGACTTCCCCTGCTTCTGAATATCCGGTTCTGCATTTTTTCTTGCAGCTAAGTCCTTATCCTGTAATAACCACCCCCAGCAAATAAACATCAAAATAATCTCATTTCTCTAATCACATTCTTATATGTGAAACTCTTGACTTGTTTCATCTTTACAGATATAGTCAACACCGTTTAACTAATCAAGGATGTTTATTATGTTACCTACTAAGATATTGCTGGTGGATGTAATTCGGGAATGGTCACAGGTGTTTATGCACCGTTCCATGCGTGACTTTAAAAGCTTCATGGATGAGACTGGTTTGTCCTTTTCTCAGATCAACATTCTAATGCGCTTGTTTCACGGAAGAAGTGCAGGTGTCTCAGAGATCGGAGATAAATTGGGTGTAACCAGTGCAGCTGCAAGCCAGGCCGTGGACCGCTTGGTCCAGATTGGTCTGATCGAACGCACGGAGTTGCCGCAAGACCGTCGGGCGAAGCGGCTTGAACTAAGCCAGAAAGGCCGCGAATTGATCGAAAAAGGGATTGAAGCTCGCAGTAGTTGGGTCAATGGCCTCACCAATGCTCTTTCAGCAGATCAACAAGAAATGATCATTTCCGCTCTTACTTTACTTACGGAAGCGGCTCGCAAAACGGGCGAGTAACAATAATAATCTTTAGGCTATAGGCATCATCCACCCGAAATGTCCTTTTTTCAATTTTTTCACTTTACCCCAGTTGAAATTAACGTCAAGGAGTTTTAATAATCATGCTTCGACTAGTCAAGTATTTAAAACCGTATTCCCTTCTGATTTTGCTCACCATAGCCTTGTTGTTTGTGCAGGCAAATGCTGACCTGGCGCTTCCCGACTATATGTCGAAAATTGTCAATAACGGAATCCAACAAGGAGGTGTGGAGAATGCCGTTCCGAAGGCTGTACGGAAGAGCCAGATGGATAAACTCGTAATATTCATGAGCAGCACAAACAAGACCCTGGTGCTCTCCAATTATTCCTTGGTTGACAAAACCTCAGCGGATTATCCTGCATATATCGATGAGTATCCAGCCCTCGCCAATGAACCAGTGTATGTGCTCAATAATATCAAAGCAACTGAAATTGCCGTGCTTAACCCGGTGATGGGTAAAGCGCTTTTGATCGTTGATACTATCCAGAAAATCATGGCAGATCCTGCTAAAGCTTCTGCGATGGGTCAGGGTTTTGGCTTCGACCTGTCTAAAATACCTGCTGGAATGGATGTCTTCAGTTTATTGTCCAAACTTCCTGCCGCCCAATTAGACACATTGGTATCCGGGATCGACCAAAATTTCGCCACGCTGGGTGAAAAAATGATCACCCAGATAGCGGTCGGGGCAGTGAAGGCTGAATATTCCGCCCTGGGTATGGATACAGCCAAACTTCAGACCAATTACATCATCCATGCTGGTGTTCTCATGTTGTTGTTATCACTTCTTTCCATCACCTGTACGATGATTGTTGGATACCTCTCAGCCAGAACAGCCGCAGGTGCCTCCCGTGATATCCGCAAGAATGTATTTCAAAAGGTCGAAAGTTTTTCCAACACTGAATTTAATAAATTTTCGACCGCTTCCCTGATCACCCGCTCGACCAACGATGTTACCCAGGTCCAGATGGTCATCATCATGATGATGCGCATGGTCTTTTACGCACCGATCATCGGGGTAGGAGGAGTCATACGGGCAATTGGCAAGAGTGCAAACATGTGGTGGATCATCGCCCTTGCCGTGGTTATCTTGCTCGGTATTATCCTTGTTGTTTTCTCGATTGCGCTCCCAAAATTCAGGATCATTCAAAGCCTGATTGACCGTCTCAACCTTGTGATCCGGGAAAACCTGTCCGGGATGATGGTCATTCGCGCTTTCAACATGCAGGCATTTGAGGAAGAAAGGTTTGATAAAGCGAACAAGGATCTGACAAGCAACAGTCTTTTCATTACCAGGGTGATGGTCATCATGATGCCGATGATGATGTTCATCCTGAATGGCGTAACCTTGTTGATCATCTGGGTTGGTGCGCATCAGGTAGCCAATTCAACGATGCAGGTCGGCGATATGATGGCTTTCATGCAATATGCCATGCAGATCGTTTTTGCTTTCTTGATGCTATCGATGATGTTCATCATCCTGCCACGCGCCTCCGTATCTGGTGGACGAATTGCTGAAGTCCTGGAGACTGAACCGGTGATCATCGATCCACCAAGTCCTGAAAAGTTCAGCCAGCCTTTCGTCGGAACCGTTGAGTTTCGCAACGTATGCTTCCGGTATCCTGGCGCGCTGGAAGATGTGCTGCATGATATTTCTTTCACTTCTCTTCCCGGTCAAACAACTGCATTCCTTGGCTCCACCGGTTCGGGGAAATCTACAATCGTAAATCTGATTCCCCGTTTTCACGATGTGACTGATGGGGCGATCCTTGTGAGTGGAGTGGATATACGTAATGTATTGCAATCTGATCTCCGCGACAATATCGGATACATCCCCCAGAAAGGAATGCTATTCTCCGGCACCATTGAAAGCAACCTGTTATATGCCGATGAGAATGCCAGCCTGGATGACCTAAAGATGGCGGCTGAAATTTCCCAAGCGCAGGAATTCATTTCTTCAAATCCGGAAGGGTTTCAGGCAGAGGTGGCCCAAGGTGGGGCAAATGTATCCGGCGGTCAAAAACAGCGTCTTTCCATTGCTCGAGCATTGGTAAAGAAAGCACCAATATATATATTTGATGATAGTTTTTCAGCGCTGGATTTCAAAACAGATGCAGCATTAAGAAGATCCCTGAAAGAAAAGACAGCCTCGAGCACTGTTCTGATTGTTACGCAGCGCGTTTCCACCATCAAGAATGCTGAGCAGATAATCGTCCTCCATGAGGGACGAATTGTTGGCAAGGGTACTCACCGTGAGTTGATGGATGGTTGCGAAGTTTATCGGGATATCGCCTTATCGCAACTAAGCAAGGAGGAATTAGGATGATGCACGCAAACGCTCCGATGGGTCGTGGTCCTGCCAGTGGTGGTCCGATGGGACGTGGTGGTCCAATGGGACGCGGTGGTCCGATGGGGATGATGATGAAAGGAGAAAAACCGCGTGATTTAAAAGGCACAATGGTGAAGCTGATCAGGTATCTTAGTTCTTACAAGATCGCCTTTATTGTAGTAATGATATTTGCCATCGCTTCCACGATTGCATCCATCGTTGGGCCTAAGATTTTAGGTAAAGCCACGACAAAATTATTCGAAGGGGTGATGAGTCAGATCGCAGGAACCGGTGCAGGGATTGATTTTACCTACATCGGTCACATTGTTGTCCTGACTCTATCGTTATACCTGCTCTCATCGATGTTCGGTTATATCCAGGGCTGGATCATGTCGAATGTTTCCATGAACATCACGTATCGTTTCCGAAAGGAGATTGCGGAAAAGATCAACCGGATGCCTCTCAAGTATTTTGATGGCACGATCCATGGCGAGGTGCTTTCCCGGGTGACGAATGATGTGGATACGGTAAGCCAGACTTTGAATCAGAGCCTTACCCAGATCATCACATCGATCGTCACGGTTGTCGGTATTCTCGTGATGATGTTATCCATTAGTTGGATGATGACTCTAGTCTCGCTGTTAATCCTTCCACTTTCCATGGGTTTCATCGGCCTGGTGATTAGACAGTCACAGAAATATTTTAAGCAGCAGCAGGATTACCTGGGTCATGTCAACGGTCATGTGGAAGAAATGTATGGCGGGCATGTGGTCATGAAAGCCTTCAACGGCGAAGCAAAGAGCGTTGAGATCTTTGACCGGATAAACGACACCCTCTATGGGTCGGCATGGAAGTCTCAATTCCTTTCCGGTCTGATGATGCCAATCATGACTTTCATTGGCAATCTGGGATATGTGGCAGTGACCATCCTTGGCGGATACCTTGCGACCAAAAATGCAATCACGATCGGCGATATCCAGGCATTTATACAATATGTGAGATCCTTTACCCAGCCCATTGCACAACTTGCAAACGTATCCAATGTACTTCAACAAACGGCTGCTGCGGCAGAGCGCGTTTTCCAATTCCTGGCAGAGGACGAAGAAGTGCCCGACTCAGCCACTCCGATAAAGATTGACCAGGTAAATGGCCTGGTCGAATTTAAGAATGTACATTTTGGCTACTCACCTGAAAAGATCGTTATTAATGATTTCTCCTTTTATGCGAATCCTGGACAGAAAATAGCCATCGTAGGTCCCACCGGTGCTGGAAAGACCACGATGGTCAAATTGCTTATGCGCTTTTACGACGTTAATAGTGGGGCAATCCTTGTGGACGGTAATAACATAAAGGATCTCACACGAGGCGACCTGCGCTGCATGTTTGGCATGGTATTGCAGGAAACCTGGCTATATAACGGGACCATCATGGAAAATATTCGCTATGGGCGTTCAAATGCCACCGATGACGAGGTTGTGCAAGCCGCCAAGGCAGCACACGTGGACCATTTTGTCCGCACTCTTCCGGAGGGTTATAACATGATCCTCAACGAAGAGACCAGTAACATATCCCAGGGGCAGATGCAGTTAATGACCATCGCCCGTGCCATCCTGGCCGATCCCAGGATCCTCATCCTGGACGAGGCAACAAGTTCTGTGGATACCCACACCGAGGTACTGATCCAGAAAGCCATGGATACCCTGATGAAGGACCGAACGAGTTTTATCATTGCCCATCGACTTTCTACGATCCGTGATGCCGATTGGATCCTGGTGATGAACAACGGAGATATTGTGGAACAGGGCAAGCACACCAAACTCCTGGCGAAGAATGGTTTTTACGCTGAACTATACAACAGCCAGTTTGAAGGAAAGGAAATCTAATTTCCTGTTCTTTGATCGCTAGATGCATTACGGTCTATCACAATAATGATTATTTTGGTGTGCATTCACAGACATTAGTGAAATGATCGAAATGTCTGGATGATCCCATTGCAGGATCAGATTCGTTTTCAAATTCCTTCAGAACTGCTTCCTTTGGAAGTTGCGGTACAATTCGTTTGTTAATTCATGCAGAAAGGATGACCATGGTTCGCACAAAAGAACTAGATCGTTACATGGCTAACTTCCAAAAGGAAATCGATGGGGCGTTTTTATATTCTGCGCTGGCAGATAACGAAAAACAACCCAAGTTATCTGAACTTTATAGACGTCTGGCGTCCAGCGAAGAAAAACATGCCTCTGCATGGGAAACGCGAATTATTGATTCCGGGATTAAATTTCCATCCCGTAGACCGAGCCCACGCGCCCGCATTCTTGCGTTCCTCGCTGGGAAATTCGGACCTCAATTCGTACTTCCTACCATCACGGGGAATGAGCAGGCAGATAGCCGTGCTTACGACAATCAGCCGGAAAATGATACTGGCAAGATGTCCGCAGATGAAAGATCCCACGCCCGTTTGCTGACTATGGTGGGAAGCAGTAACAGTGGTCTTTCTGGTGGGATTGTGGCTCAGATGGAAGGTCGGCATAAAGCCAGTGGAGGAAATGCCTTGCGGGCGGCAGTCCTTGGCGCAAACGATGGTTTGGTATCCATTTTGAGCCTGGTCATGGGAGTGGCGGGTGCCAATCTAAGCAGTCACGATGTTTTTATTGCTGGAATGGCAGGGCTGTTGGCAGGTGCGGGTTCGATGGCGCTTGGTGAATGGCTTTCTGTCCAAAGTTCGCGCGAATTGTATTCCCATCAAATCAAGATAGAGAAAGAGGAATTGGAACGCAATCCTGCAGAGGAGCAGGAGGAACTGGCGCTCATTTATCAAGCCAAGGGATTGCCCGAAGCACGGGCACGCGAATTATCCGCCGCAATCATGGCAACAGAACAAGATTCCATTCTTGATACGCTTGCACGAGAAGAACTTGGTATCGATCCACAAGAGTTGGGCGGATCTGCTTATGTAGCTGCTTTTACTTCATTCTTCTTATTTGCTCTCGGCGCTCTTTTCCCCTTACTGCCATTCGCTTTCTTAAGTGGCAATATTGCCGTCTATACCAGCATGGCAGTCAGCGCGTTTGCACTTTTTCTCGTTGGATCTGCGATAACGCTGATGACGGGACGCAATGTATTTTATTCTGGATTCAGGCAGGTGATCATCGGTCTTGCTGCCGCAATAATCACCTACGGGATTGGAAAACTGATCGGGGTCACTGTGGGTGGTTGAAAACTATCCTAGGCAAGAACCATCGGTCCCAAAGTCGTTAGCAATAAATTGTTCCTTCGAAGGCAATCTGGATTTCGTCCTGATAAGGATTCCCTTTGAATAATCAACCTTGGATTAAGAGATGACTGCTCCCTTCTGGGTTAAAGATTCAATTTTCTACCAGATTTTTCCAGATCGTTTCGCCAATGGCGATCCAACGAATGATCCGCCCAATGTGCAGAAATGGGGGTCGACGCCAACCATCGGGGGATTCCAGGGAGGCGACCTTCAGGGGATCATCCGTCACTTTGACTATTTGCTCGATCTGGGAATTACGGCACTTTATCTCAATCCAATTTTTACAGCGACCTCAAATCATCGCTACAATACCTCCGATTTTTACCAGATCGATCCAAAACTCGGCACTCTAGCAGATTTCCACTCGCTGATTGAGACTGCACACCGGCATGAAGTGCGGGTAGTTCTTGATGGTGTGTTTAATCATGTGGGGCGAGGTTTTTTTGCATTTGTGGATGTCCTTGAAAATGGTGACCAATCCCCTTATAAGGATTGGTTCCACATCAGTGGATTTCCATTGGACGCATACTCAACAGGGGAGTTGAAAAATTACCTTGCCTGGTGGAATATCAAATCCCTTCCAAAGCTGAATACCTCGAACAAGCAGGTTCGAAAGTATATTTTCGATGTCGCTCGTCATTGGATAGATCAGGGAATAGACGGCTGGCGCCTGGATGTTCCCAATGAGATTGACGATGACGGTTTTTGGGAAGAGTTCCAACACGTGGTTAAGACTGCAAATCGTGACGCGTACCTGCTGGGAGAGATCTGGGATATAAACCCGCGCTGGATTGACGGAAAGCATTTCGATGGTCTGATGAATTATCCGGTTCGGGATGCTTTGATAACCCTTCTCCAGGAGCGTGAAAACGCCAGCCAGTTCAAAACGCGCATGGACAGGCTGTTCAAATCATACTCTGCTGAAACAATGTCTGCCATGTACGTCCCGCTTGACAGCCATGATACGGTGCGTTTTAAAACCGTTGTCGACGGAGATGTGGAAAAACTAAAACTGGCTTTCCTCTTTCAGATGGCTTTCCCCGGTGCGCCAGCGATATATTACGGTGATGAGATCGGATTGGAGGGTGGCAAGGATCCTGACTCTCGCCGAGCGTTCCCTTGGAAAGAATCCTCTTGGGATACCGAACTCAGGACATGGGTTAAAACCCTGGTCACACTGAGAAAACGAAACGATGTCCTTCGCAGGGGTGATTTTCATAGTATGCTGGCTGAAGATGACCAGTTAATTTTCTCGCGTAACCTGGGAGCAGAAAGAGTCCTGGTTGTGCTAAATACATGCTCCCACGCGCGTCAGATTCAGGTCTCCTGTGCCTCTCTTGGATGGGACGAAGGTCATGAAGTAATAAATCTCATCAACAACGAGAGATATGTCCTCAGGAATGGTCAAATAACGTTAAAACTCGATCCTTGGAGTGGTGGCTGGATTGGACGATTGAATTAGTCATCGAAACCATGCAGCTCGCACCAACTCAGGAAGAACCTCCCCTGCTTTCCCCAATAAAAAATAATCGACAAGTGGTGTCAGCGGTGTCTCTTCGAGATTGACCTCCACGATCACCGCCCCATTCTGTTTTGCCATTAATGGTAATGAGGCAGCAGGTTGCACCAGAGCTGATGTACCGATCGAAAGAAATACATCACTCTCTCGGGCAGCCTGCATTGCGGATTTGAGAATTCCCTGCGGAAGCATCTCTCCAAACCAGACAACATCCGGACGGATCTTTGCCCCGCATTTTGGACAGGCTGGCGAGCTTCCTGAAATTTCCTCCCATTCAGTGATAATTCCACAATTTCGCGAGCATTTCACCCTTGTGATGTTGCCGTGCAATTCAAGCACGTTCCGACTGCCGGCACGCGTGTGCAGACCGTCCACATTTTGTGTGATGAGTACAAAGCGTTCTGAATTCTTCTCCATCTCAGCCAGGGCAAGATGACCGGGATTTGGTTCCACCTCGCAGGCTTTAAGCCTGCGGATATTATAAAATTCCCATACTATTCCAGGATTCCGATTAAAAGCCCCAGGAGTGGCCAGGTCCTCGGGTTTGTATTGAGCCCACAGACCGTCAAGTTTGTCGCGAAAAGTTCGCAACCCTGATTCCTGAGAAATGCCGGCACCGGTCAATGCAACTATCCGGGCTGAACTGTGTATCAATTCGACAAGATCTTTGGGGATGTGCATATTTGATCTGAGCAGGCTTACTTGTTTTCGCGAATCCCGAAAGCCCAATCAAAATTTGTTCCCATTGTATTCGCTCTGTAAAAGCGATCATCGCTCAGGGACAGGAGTGTTGCATTTTCAGTACTTATCAAAGGAATGGGTTTCCGTTGGTATAAACGCTTTTCGATCCTGGCGATCCCTTCCTCGCACCACATCCAATCGGTATCAAATGTTGAAAGGTCCATTGGACGCGTGTAGGCTCGCAAAGTTTTTTCCTTTTCGGTGTTCGTGAAACTCTCAAAATAGGACATTGTCAATTCACGCAGGTTACGATAGACCGGCTCCCGGAATCGTAAGAACGCGTAGTTGGATTTTGCAATGCAACCCCAGTATCCGTGATATTGATACAGTGCCAGCACGTGATCGTCATCAGTCCCCGGTTCTGGCAGAATATCCATGATGACCGGACGGAATCCAATCCTGGCAAGGCTCAGAGAAGCGAAGATTCCTCCATCCAGACAATGCGCCTGTCTATCCTGCATGACTCGGAGAGGTGACCGGTTAAGTTCTTCGGCGATATAAGGGAGTTCGTCCAGGTAGGCCTGGATTTCCACAGGTGTGGACAATCGCAGGAAGGTTCGTAAAAGGACAGGTGAAAGGCGGGATTCAAATTCGGAGATATCAATCATCTTCCAATTTTACATCTGATCAAAGGATGATGTAAAATTAGAATAGGTTGCTGTTGATACCAATGTATAGATGGTTTCCAAAGGATCAATAACCAGAAAGGAAATAAAAATGACCGCAACAGTCTGTTCCGAACAATTTATAAAATCCACCCCTGAAAAAATCTACTATGCTCTGACCCATTCGATCGCTTTGCATGAATGGTTGTGTGATTACGTAACTGTCGCTCCTCGACCGGGTGGTCGAATGTATCTATGGTGGCATGGGGATTTCTATTCTTCAGGGGAATATATTTCCCTGGTCGAAAACCGCTCCATTAAATTCAAATGGCACGGCCGGTTTGAACCAGCAGCAAGCGAAGTGACTGTTGTGCTGGAACCAAAATCTGATGGCACACAAGTGACCTTATCCCATACAGTCCCGGATGGTGAGGATTGGATAAAGCGCGCGGAAGGTTTCAAAAATCAATGGGATTCCACACTTCCCAATCTCGCATCTGTAATCGAAACCGGTGTTGACCGTCGTACTTTTGACCGCCCACTGCTGGGTATCAACATCAATGAGTTCAATCCTGAAATAGCCAGGTCGATAGGTGTTCCAGTTGACCAGGGGATTCGCTTAAGTGATGTACTTGAGGGAATGGGGGCTCGTGCGGCGGGATTGCGTAAGGATGATGTGATCGTTGAGTTCAATGGAAAAGCCATCACGAATGACTTCGGCTCCTTGGTAATAGCGCTTCAGGGGAAGAAAGGAGGCGATAAAGTAGAGGTGACTTTTTATCGTGGTTCCCAGAAAATGAAGGTCGACATGGAATTATCGAAACGTCCGGTTCCAGAGGTTTTTTGGGATCCATTGGAATTGTCAAAAAAGGTACGTTCTCGATATGATGCTAATTTAAAGCAATTGCATGGTTGTTTCAAAGGTTTCAGCGAGACCGAGGCGGGAAAGGAACCTGCACCCGGGGATTGGAGTGCCAAACAAACACTTGCCCACCTTATCCAGACAGAACGCGGGTTGATCGCCATTCTCGATGACTCGGTAGGTGGGTACGAGCGCTTTGCGGACGATTGGGGCGGTAATATTCCTTCCCATATCAATGCAACTGTCGCGGCCTATGACTCGATCAATGGAATGCTCGCAGAATTGAAACGCCTCTCGATTGAAATCGTCTCTTTCCTAGCCGCGCTGCCTGCTTCGTTTGTGGAACGGAAAGCAAGTTACTTCCTTTTCGCTTCCCAGGTACTGGAATACGATTCGCATACCGTCTCGCATATCGATCAAATCAAAACTGCGCTGGCAAACGCACGAGTAGAACACAATTAAGATTCAAAGCAAGAAAATGGGAAGCCTTATTGTCATCGTAGGCGGTATCGGCGTCGGGAAAACCACATTGTCGCGGGCTTTATGCAACCATGGTCCCTTTGTGCTCGGCCTGGAGGAACATATCACCCGACCGTTTCAGAGGAGCTTTAAGGAAGATTCTCATTACGCTCTCGCCAACCAGGTGGATTACCTTCTCTATAGGGCTGAACAGGAACGTCTATTGCGCCAATCCCAACAGACCGGAGTGATGGATGGCGGTCTGGACATGGACTTTCATGGTTTCACCCGTCTCTTCCACTCTCGTTCTTGGTTGAATGATGAAGAATTTGGCCTTTGTCGTCGGCTGTACAACTATGTGCGTTCCTCCCAGCCACCGCCAGAATTGGTCATACATTTGATGGCTGCACCGGACGTGATCGCCGGACGACTGGCATCCCGGTTGCGGATCAATGTAGCTGATCCTGGAGATAACTCTTTTATCGAATCATTTTTACAGGATTGGTTATCCAAGTTAGAACCTGGGCAGGTCCTCAATTTGGATGTCTCTGAGGAAGATCCAGGTTTTCACCGTCTCCTCCCATCGTTATTAAAGACTCTTCAATCCTTTACCGGTATATTCTAACCAAACAATGAACGCCATATTTTCGATCAGTAAACATGGATTAATGAAACCACTATTCGGTTTCCTGGCATCCAGCCTGTTGATGGCATGCTCATCAGTGGTCTTCCCCTTCTCCAGCGTAACATCCACTCCAAAAATTAATCCTGAAAATCCTCCGGCCACCTCTCCAGAGTTCTCATCGTTCTCGCGGGAAGAAGCCCCATTTAACGTTGACTGGGACGATCGCTCCCTGTTCCGGCAAAATCTGACCCGGTCAGGTCAAACCATCCTTGCGGGATTGCCTCACGCCAGCATCTACCACGTCGCCATTAGCATTGGCAACCCTCCGACCCGCGTAATCGGCATGGTGGATGTTCGCTATATCAATGATGAAAATGTGGGTCTCAACGAGGTGGATTTTGCGGTTTTTCCTGAGATCCTTGGAGGCAGCGTCGAGGTTACAAATCTGACCATCGATGGACGTATAGTTTTTGCCACCCATCACGAGGGATTGTTGCGTATCCCCCTCATTCCATCACTGAAATCGGATGATTCGGTCATCATTCATTTGGAATTTGAGGTCTCAGTTCCAGAACGGGGGGGAGATTATTATTATGGAATATTCGGATATAACGATGGAATTCTTTCATTGGCCCATTGTATTCCAACCATCCTGGTCTATAACCAGCAAGGCTGGAACAACCAGACTCCCGACCTGGATGGCGATCCGCTCTTCTCAGATGCAAGTTTCTACCTGGTCACGGTCGATGCGCCAGCTGACCTGGTGCTGGTCGCTTCCGGTTCAGAAGTAACCCGTTCAGAATCAACAGGCAGGCAGCGAATCTTGTATGCCAATGGACCGGCGCGTGATTTCTACCTCGCTGCTGGTGATGATCTTATATATAATTCCCAAACATTGGGAGAAGTCACAATCAATAGTTATACCCTCTCCGGAATGGATCAGTCTGCTCTACTCACTCTTGACTATGCAAATACTGCAATCGCTGATTTCAGCGACCGGTACTCACCTTACCCATATACAGAATTCGATATAGTTCCCATTACCACTACGGCAGGTGGAGTGGAATTCCCCGGCATGACCTCGATCTCAAGGTATGTATATCCGGATGAGCATTTCCTTGAAGTAGTCGTTGTGCACGAGGTCGGACACCAATGGTTCTATAACCTGGTTGGCAACGCCACCCAGAATCAACCCTGGCTGGATGAATCCATGGCTGAGTTTCTCACCTGGCAATATTACCTGGATAGATATGGGTCTCAGGCAGCAGAAGCATGTCGGAGTGAAATGCAGTCCAGTTGGGATCTACTCAATGATGAACTCATCCCGATTGGTCTACCGGTTTCAGGCTATTCAAGTGAAGAATATTCAGCGATCGTTTACGGTCGGGGACCCTTATTCATCCTTGCTCTTCGAGAAAAAATGGGCATGGAAACTTTTGATAGCTTTTTACGAAATTACTCTGAGCAATTCCGGTGGGCAATAGCCTCAACCGCAGACTTTAAGAATATGGCTGAACTGGAATGTGGATGCGATCTATCTTCGTTGTTCAATTCCTGGATACTCCCTTGAGGATTTCCATTCCCGGATTGGAATCAGATCCTAATTTGATCAGTGCATTGTCTCCTTTCAACGGTTCAACTGAAAACAATAATTCCTATGAATGATAAAAGAATTCGACTGATTCGACAGGTGATGAAGAACGCCCGTTTTTTCCTTGATCCGCATTTATCCATTCAGGAGCAGCGGCGTCGGATGGAGACACTTGCCCGATTGATGATACGCCTTCCCAAAGGTGTTGAAAAGGTATCTGAGTTGATCGGCGAAGTGAAGGGGGAATGGATTACGCCATTTAGTTTCAAAGCCCCTAGGGCGATTCTATATTTACATGGTGGTGGTTATACGTTATGTTCCCCTGTCACCCACCGTGGAATCACCGGATCAATAGCACAGGTATGTAAATCCCGCATTCTGGTTCCTGAGTATCGCTTGGCTCCCGAGCACCCTTTTCCGGCAGCCCTTCAAGATGCACTGCTTTCATATCGATGGCTGCTAACTCAAGGATTTGCCCCCCATCAAATTGCGCTGGGAGGGGACTCTGCTGGTGGGGGTTTGGCTATCGCAACTGCCATCAGTCTACGAGATTCGGGCAAACCTCTCCCGGCTGCCCTGTTTCTTATCTCGCCCTGGACAGATTTGACCTTCTCGGGAGAGTCACACCGTACCCGGCAGGATGTTGATCCGATCTTCGGTAATATGGTCCATGATAGTAAAACGGGTTTCGCGCCTTCCTATCTTGGACGGGAATCACCATCCAATCCTCTCATCTCGCCTCTTCTGGCTGACCTGACGGGACTGCCACCGTCAATCATCCATGTTGGGGATAATGAAGTTCTGTTGAATGATTCGACCAGATTGTTCGATAAGATGAAAGCAGCAAATGTGGAAGTTCAACTTCACATCTGGCAGGGATTATGGCATGTCTTTCAGGCTTTTGTACCTTTTCTTCCAGAATCCCGTCAATCGATTAATGAGATAGGGGAATTTATCGGCAATTATTTTATTTAGTCGAATGGCAGAATTATTTCACCATTTCAATATGAGAGTCTGCGTCATGTCAACAAAGAATAGATCCTGATCCTCCTCCATGGGAGGCAGCCAAGTGAAAACTATTACATTATCATTATTTTCTCTTTTTTCATGCTATACTAATTTTAGGAAATAATTTTCCAAAGGAGATCCCATGAACCATATTGAAGGAAATTTCAAAGGTGTTCGGTCTGCTAATATTTATTATCAAGGATGGCTGCCCAATGGATCTGTAAAAGCCACAATTATCATCGTTCATGGATTGGGCGAGCATAGCGGACGATATATGAACGTGGTAAATCAATTCGTCCCCCTGGGCTTTGCAATTTACGGCATGGATCACCTGGGACATGGTAAATCGGATGGAGAACGGGAAGTAATTGATCGCTTTAAGGATTTTACCGACAATCTCAAAATCTTCCATAACATGGTGAATGTTTGGCAGGTCGATATGCCTTTATTTCTACTTGG
>Ga0315275_10002518_pt1 | contig 16585 bp, 18 predicted proteins | sample YL17G03_0_MG_FD_205557 | JGI IMG/M metagenome (GOLD analysis project Ga0315275, IMG submission 205557) | Sediment microbial communities from Yellowstone Lake, YNP, Wyoming, USA - YL17G03_0 | ecosystem: Environmental > Aquatic > Freshwater > Lake > Sediment | place: USA: Wyoming | collected... | reverse complement strand
CCAGAGAATGGGCGACGACGCGGTACTGCTGGCCATCCTCAAGAGCTACGACGAGAGATTCCCCGACAGGGGCTTCTCGATCTCGGAGAAGCTCAATGTGCTGAGGACCTGGCTGGAGAAGAGGAAAACGAACATCGTAATCATCCTCGACGAGGTCGACGCCCTCCTGAAGAAGAGCGGCTCCAACCTCATCTACACTTTCTCGCGGTTCGGGGAGGAGCATTCCGGCGGGCGGGGTCACATCTCGCTCATCCTCATCTCGCAGAAGACCGACGCGCTGGACCACCTCGATAAGGCGGCCTTGAGCACATTCAGGAGGACGAGCGTGGTCGAGTTCGGCAAGTACGCTCGCGAGGAGCTCAGGGACATAATCCAGATCAGGGCGGAACTGGCGATCCACCCCGGCTGCGTCGGCGGGGACGTCCTCGACCTTATCTCCGACATCGCCTCGGAGTTCGGTGACGCGAGGTACGCCATCGAGATACTCTGGAACGCTGGTCTGTTGGCAGATGAGGAGTCCTCGGAGGAGATCGCGGCGGAGCACGTCCGGGGGGCCAAGGCCTCGGTGCACCCTACGGGAATGGAAGAGAGGTTGAAGGCGCTGGACAAATCGAAGGCCATAGTCCTCCTGGCGGTTGCACGCAAGATCAGGAGGAAGGCCTATATATCCACGGGCGCGGCGGAGGAGGCCTACGCCCTGGTCTGCGAGGAGTACGGGGAGATGCAGAGAGGGCACACGCAGTACTGGAAGTACCTCAGAGACCTCGACGCACTCGGCTTGATTGACGCGAAGATATCGGGGGAGGGGGTCGTCGGCAAGACCACCCTGATATCCCTGCCCGAAATTCCCGCCAAGACCCTCGAGGGGATGCTGGTGGAGATACTGGGCAGCAGGAAATCAAAGACCGCCAAGTGATAATCAGGTCAAAACCCTTAAGCCGCGACGGTGGATGGATTCACCAGAGAAGGGCAGGATGCGCCCAGAGAAGGGGTATCAGTGAGTCCTGAAATCGTTCCTTTCGAGGCGGGTCCGCCGCTGGAGCTGTCCAGGGGCGTCTGTCACCTCGTCAAGGAGAAGAAGCCGGATTTCTCGTTCTACCTATTCGGCTCGCTCGTCAAGACTGGGCTCCCCGCGCTCTGCGTCACCCGCCAGTATCCCGACAGGGTGAGGCGCGAGCACAGCCTGAGGGACATAAGGGTCATCTGGCTCAGCCACACGCCCGGGGACGACTACCACAATCCGACCGCGCTCGGGGTGCTCACGAAGGCGATATGCAAGTTCATCGAGGAATCCGGAGGCGAGGCCGTCGTCCTGATCGATGGGCTGGAGTACATCATGGTCAACAACGGCTTCCTCCAGACACTGATGTTCGTCGAGCAGGTCAACGAGTTCGTGATGCAAAGGAAGACGATTGTGATCCTGCCGGTGAGCCCCGAGGCCCTTGAGGAGAAGGAGCTCGCGCTGCTGGAGAGGAACCTCGAGGTGGTCGAGGCCCCGACACTGAAGATGGACATGGAGACTAAGCAGGTGAGCAAGCTACTTGACACCTATGAGGGTAAGTAGCCCCTCGCCGGTCTCATGGATCGGGTTGCCTCGTGGATAGCCGGAAGATCCTTGCACTGTCTCTGGCGGCAGGCATGCTGAGCACGCTCGTCCTCTATGCCTATGCCTGGACGGTGAATCCCATGACGGTGAGCATCGGGGAAATAGGGTCGGACGACGTGGGGTCGTTCGTCCGGACCCAGGGGCACGTAAGGAAGATCGCCGCGGTTGGCGGCGGTGGCTTCCAGATCGAGCTCGTGGACTACTCGGACTTCGCCGCCATAACGGTCTTTCTCCCTGGGAAGATCGCCCGGTCCATCGAGTTCATGGGGAAAATCGTCCCGGGTGCGAAGCTGAGAGTGGCGGGGGAAGTGCAGGAGTTTGGCGGGGAGGTGGAGATTGCGGTGTCGGATGCGACGATTGTGCAGCTCCTGGCGGGAGCCGAGGAGAACCGATTGGGGCTGGACACGTTGGCATCGAATCCGGAGACGTTCGACGGCATGCAGGTCCTTGTCGGTGGCGAAATCGCCGAGATCGCGAGCGCGGTGGATTGGGACAAGATGCTGATACACTCTGACGGGGACTCGTTCTGGGTCGACGATGCAGAGAGGAACGGGGCACGAGGGAACGTGGATGTGTTCGGTCTGTTGCTCTACAACGAGGAGCGAAGGCGGTTCGAGATCAAGGTGGCGGGACAGTCTGACGCGATTGCACCGCACCCTTCAGATGTCCCAGAATCCTATGCCATCGTCACAATCCGTGAGCTGGCGGCAACGCCTGACGCATGGGAGGGGCGATATGTGGCAGTGCTCGGGGTGGAGACAATGGCTGGGGAGATCATCGGGACTTCGTTCACCCTCGCCGATGCGGCTGGCGGCGAGAGATACTACATCTCGTGCATGATCTTCGGCTGGGGCTGGTCGACGGACAAGCGCGGGATGGCGGGAGGAGTGGCGGCGGAGTTCCTAGGGACATGGGGCTACTACTCTCGAGAGGCGCAGTGGCAGGTCACGTCCGGCGAATTCACGCTTAGGCTTTGACTTTCAGCTGGCGGTCGACGATGTCGTCCACGAGGGAGATGAACTTCTCCTCCTTGCCCTTAGGGATTGTCGCGCCGGCTGCTATGTTGTGCCCACCGCCTTGACCACAAACCTCGGCGGCGGCCTCGTTCATCGCCGACGAGAGGTCGAGCCCTCGGCCGACGAGCTGCCTATTCCCCCTCGACGAGACCTTCGTCGTTTTCTCGAGCACGGAGAAGCCAACCGACGGCATCTCGCCGTTGAAGTAGTACTGCATCCCGATGCCTGCCACCGCTCCCGCCAGGGTCGGTTCGGGGCAATAGAAGAACTGGACGCGCTTCTTCGTGAACATACCTTTCTCGAGCTCGTGCAGGTAGCCTATGATCTGCCTGAAATAGTCGTCCCGCAGGACTTCGGCTTCCCTCAGCGCCCCTCCGTCCCCGAGGGCGAGGGAGACGCCAAGCCCTTCCCGCCCGAGCCTCGAGCAGCTGTTTATCAGTGCGCTCATCTCCTCCGCATAGATGCCCCTGTCAGGAATCCAGTACTTCTCCTCCACAAGGGTCCTCATCGCCTCGGGTTGGGCCCCCTGCTTCAGCATGCGGATTGCGAGCATCGAGGTCAGAGTCCTCCTCTCCTTGGCGGGAAGCTTCCGCGGGGAGACGTCGGGATCGAGGCCAAGGGACTTGATGAAATCCACGCAGGCCTCGCGCCTGCCCGTGAACCCGACGAGATAGGGGCTCAGCGAGCGTGACAAGGCGTCGGCGAGAGGCATGTCGCGAAGCGAGAGCATCCTCTCCTTCACGAGGACCTTGCGCGCCTCGGCCTCCTTGAACAGCTCGGCGTTCAGTCCGATGAAGCCGTCGACGTGCTGCCTGTCCCCTATCGCTCCCGCCATGGCGATCCCTGCGAGGTCCCAGTTCGCCTCGTCGACGACCAAGGAGAAGATCCAAGCCATGCTGGCGCCGCACACCTCGCGCACGCCATCGATGCCGACAAGGTGAGGGTTAACGTGGACGACCTTCTCAGAGTCACCGTGAGGCTTGTGATGATCGAGGACAATCGTACCGCCATCGAGCCCCTCGAGCATATCGAGCTGCCCGCTGCCCATGTCCGCGACGATCGTCAGGTCGTTCCCCTCCTCCTTGAACTTGGAGAGGAGCTCCTCATCCAGCACGGAGCTGAGTGTGATGTGGAACTCCTTGCCCTTCCTAATCAGGGTCTTCGCGATCGTCGCGGCGGCGGCCGCTCCGTCCGGGTCATAGTGACAAAGAATCCTCGCGCGGCGGGACCGTTCGAGCAGCTGCGCGCCCTGCTGTATCCTAGAAAGGAGCGGCGCCGGGACGATATCCGAGAGCTTCGACGTGCTCCACCCCCGCCCTACTTCGCTCCAATCTCGGCCAGCATGACCTTGTAGTCCCAGTCCTGCGGGATCACCCCCTCGCGCTTGTAGTAGCGCGAGAGGCGGCGTATCTTGCTCTCGGCGAGTTCGAGGGAGCGCTTGTTGGAGAGATCGGCCGGGTTCGACTTGAGGTGGGTCTGGAGATGCACCGCCCTCTTCATGAGCGACGTGACGTCCTCGGGGATGTCAATCTTCACGCCCTTCTCTTTCATTATCTTCACGACGGTCTTCCCCGTCGCGAGGCGCACGTCCGGCACGCCATAGGAGTCCCTCAGCTTCTGGCCTATCTGCGCCGAGGTCAGACCGGTCCCTGAGAGCTTGACGACAAGGCTCTCTATCTCGTCCTTCTCGAGCTGAACCCAGGCGGGGCTCTCCTTGACCTGAGGCCTCCTGCTGCCTGACTTGCCCTTCCTCTTCGCATACAATCTGGCCATGTTCCGCCTCGGGGGAGGATGCTGATAACTGCGCCGTTATTTAAGCTTGCCCCGAAGGCTTTTGGACGACGACCGACGCGTGATCTTTCTGGAAAGGGTCGAGTCGGACGGTGCCGAGGAGGCTGAGCCCCGCCGCTGAAAGCTCCTTCGACACTTGGCGGTATATGTCCGCGGGCTGCGCCGCCACGTCGATGCTCCTCGCTTTGACCATGAGGAACCCGAGCCCCCCGGGCCCCAGGAAGGAGAGATTCTTCAGGAAGATCGGGACCTGGTCTCTCTGTGCTATGTCCTGGTAGACCACTTCGACCAATCCGAAGAGGCTCTTGTAAGCATCGGGGCGGTTCGCGTCGCCGAGGAATGGCATCATGTTCGGTCTTCCCGCCGCCACGTCAAGCAGCTTGCGGAAGACCCTCGAGGAAATCTCGATGCAGTAAAGCCTCCCGGCCTTACAGATGTCAGAGAGGTGGCTCGCGGTTGTCCCGCTTGCGGCGCCGAGATAGAGCACTTCCGTGTCCTCTTTGAAAGGCCACGCGGGGCACCCCCTCTGCAGAAGCGCAGCGAGCTTGCTCCTGTAGGGGTCCCAACGCCTGTACTCCTTACCGCCGTGGGTCAGGAGCTTCTCGCCGTAGACCTTGACTCCCGCCGCGAGATTTGGCGTGAAGAAGTCCCTCCCGTCGGAGAACACGCCATCATAACGGGTGGGTTTGAGCTCGACCACGCTGCGGGAACGCTCCGTCCGCTATTAATGACTCCTCAGCCCACCCCTTCCCGGACGGCTACAGATTAATAAGCGTGAGCCAATGGGAGAGCGAATGGGCGAGGAGGACCTCCACGACGAGATCAGGGAGCTGAGGGCGCAGATCGCCCAGCTCTCCGAGGCGCTTGAGATGGCAGTCAAGCCATATCAGAAGGTGCTCGGCCAGCTGGAGGACCTTCAGGGGATCGCGAAGCGGTACTTCGGGCTCCTGGAGCTCTATCAAAGGTACGGAGAGATATCGCCCGAGGTTGTCATCCCCGGTCTGAAGGATCCGATATCCCAGGAGATCGTGAAGATACTGTTCGACAAGGAAGACAGGAACATCTCGCAGATAGCCGAACAGATGAGACAGAGGAGGGGCTCCGCCTCGAGGCGAATCGTCAGGGAACGCCTCGACAGACTCTTGGAGGACGGGGTCGTGGCTGTGTCGACCGACAGCAAGCAGAGGCGGTTCAGCATCTCTGACGAGGTCGTGCAAAAGTGGTCACAGTTGCTCGGTCTCCAGAAATATGAGGGTCACCCTGGTAGTATTCAAAGCAAGAAGGAAGGTGAATGAAGATGGCAGAAGAGAAGCATGATGCGGAAGAAGTGAAGGAGATACTCGAGGTCGTATCCGAGAAGATCCCCGCGCTGCTGAACGCACTGACCGACGTGCTCTATGGCAAGGAGTCTGCCGCCAAATACGGACAGGCCATCGCTGGCTTCTATAAGTCCCTGAAGGACAGCGGGATGACAGACCAGCAGGCCTACGAGCTGACGAAGACGTATATGTCTTCGTTGGACCTGGCGGGCATCATAGGCAAGGCGGTGAGCGGCGGCGGGAAGCACGGGCACGAGGACGATGACGATGACATCGGACGAGAGATCGAAGAGAAGCTCAAGCACCGAATCCGGAGCAAGTTCGACGAGGAGAAGTAGCGGCGATATCGTCGAGGTCGCCGCTTTCATCCCTGTCCTCGTGCTCAAGGCGGGCATGGCCTTCCTCCGAATGAAGGCGAGGCGCAAGAAGGGCGTCAGGGTCTTCAGGAGACAGCTGAAGCACTCTGGCCTCTCGAAGGAGCAGATAAAGGGCCTCGTGGCGGACTACGAACAGAAAGGGAGGCTCAGGAGCTACCTGCCCGGGGACCTTCGCGGGTTCCGTTTCATGAGGAGCTGACGCGCGGTCTTCCTGATTTCCGCCGCGACGAATCTGTTGAAGCCGGGCAGCATCGAGATTTCGTCCAGCGGAGCCTCGACGATTGCCTTGGGCGATGTGAATCCCGCCTTGGCCAGCGCCCTGGCCCTGCCCGGTCCGACGCCTCGGATGTGCATCAGCCGCTTGCTGCCCTTGTCGATCATGGCTTTCGTGCGGGAGCCGATCTTGCCCCTTGTTCTCGCGAGCCCCGCCACCGCCATCGCGTTCTTTGAATCGAGTGCAAGAGTCTTCTCGTAGCTGTGCTCCGCTTCCCGCCATCGGTTCATCTTCTCCATGACTGCGGCGAGGATCAGCCAGGTCTGCGGGTGCTCCTTGATTTTGAGGGCCCTGCGCAGCGATTCCCGTGCCTCGGTCCAGTTGCCTAGCCTCAATTCGACGAGGCCCAGGTTGTTGAGCGCCTCGGCGTGATTCGGATCAATGACCAGGGCGGTGCGGAGGGCATTCGAAGCCTCGTTCAATTTACATTGACAAACGAGGACTGCGCCAAGGTTGCTCCAAGCCGTAGCATAATCGGGCTCAACGTCCGTCGCCTGACGCAGGGCCGCCTCCGACGCGACCAGCTGACCGTCCAAGGCCCTGAGCACCCCGAGCCACTCCCAGCCGTGCTCCAAGTCCCCCCGATACTCCAGCGCCCGGGAGAGCAGATCCATGGCCTCATTCTTGCGGTCCTCGGAGACATGCTTCGAGATTTCCCGCCAAAGTGAGGGGAGTTCGTCAGTGGGGAACTCGGCCGCGTTTCCATCCTCCCCGGCCCGCCTAGCGGCCTCCGAGAGGCATCTCTCCCCCGCCTTTTTCTCGCCGCCCGCCATCAACGCTTTCCCCAGCCCGAGCCAGTCGTCGGGGCAATCCTTGTCCATCGACTGCTGCCAGATGCGCAGGGCCTCCGTCGGATAGCCGAGACGGTCGAGGATTACAGCGACGCCTTGAGGGGAAATCTGAGGTTGATTGGCGACAGGAGTCTCCGCTTCCTTCCTTTGTTCCGACTCTTTGTCGGGCAGTCTCCTCTCCGCCTCATCCATGGTCGCTTTGAGCTTGCGAGTCTTTTCTAGGGCCTCTTCCAATCCTTCAAGATTCGAGTCGAGTTCCTTCGCTCTCTCGAACGATTGCAGCGCGAGAGGCACTTCCCTTAGCTCGGCGTGGGCGAGCCCCTTCAGCATCCAGAGCCATCCTTCCTCTTTCACCGCGAGCATCTGTTCCGCCATGCGCACGGCCTCGCTGTAACGCCCGAGGCGGATCAGCAGCAGGCAGCGGTTCCTCAGGACGTCCTCGTGCTGGGATTCCAGCGTCAGCGCGGAGTCGAATGCCTCCAGCGCATCGTCCAGTCGCCCGAGCCCGAGAAGCATGGCTCCCTTGTTGTTGAGCGCCGCCACGCTGTCCGGTCTGCGGTCGGCAGCCTGCGTGAAGCACTCGAGCGCGGCTTCCAGTTTCCCCAGCGAATGCAGGGCAACTCCCTTGTTCAGGAGAGCGTCGTCGGATCTCGGATACAGACGCAGGAAGCGGTCGCAGGCCTCGATCTCCTGCTTGTACATCCCACTTTCATGGAGCGTCTCGATCAGCCCCGTCCAGGCGTCCTTGTTGCCCGAATTGATATCGAGCGATTTCTGGTAGGAGTCGACCGCTCCGCGGAGATTCCCGCTGCGCCTCAGGGCCATCGCCAGGCCGAGCCACGCCTCGACATATTGTGGCTTGAGTTCCGTGGACATCCGGAAGAAGCCTATGGCGTCTTTCCAACGTTCCAGGCGCATGGCTTTGTTGCCGGCTTCCATGGTCTCTTCAAGCCTCGCGACGCTTGGGAGGCTATTGCTTATCTCGCTCATTTTGCCGCCTCCTCCTTCGCGCAGGCGTCGCGGCCATGTCTCGCGTCTTCCCTGTTCGGGTCGATTCTCAGGGCGCGGTCATAGGCTTCCAAGGCCTCTTCGAACCGCCCCATCTTACGGAGCGTCAGGCCCCTTCCGCACCAGGCGTCGGCATCGTTCTCGTCTGTCGCGAGGGCCTCCGAGTAGCTCTTGAGCGCCTCCTCGAAGTCGCCCGCATCGAACGCCATGTCCGCCAGCCTTCTCAGTACTTGCGATTCGCTGATCCCCTTGGAGCCCTTCAGGACGGCCTTCAGGATTTCGTCGGAATCCTCCCTGATGATGACTCTGCGCGGCTCGTGGCCGTCCTTCCTGGAACCGCGTTCGACGACCTTCTTGATTTCCTTGAGCGACTCGTTCTCGGGCTCGAGTTCCTCCGCCTTCGCCATCGCGGCGTTGGCCTGCTCGGGCTCCTCCCTCGCCAAGTGCACCAGGGCCTTGCCAGCCCATGCGTCAACCCTGTCAGGTTCGAATTCGATTGCCTTCTGGTAGCAGTCCAGGGCCTCTGATGGCTTCCCCTGCTTGAGCAGCAGCTCGCCCTTGCCGACCCATGGGTCGGCGTAGTTCCAGTCTAGAGCGATCGCCCTGTTGAAGAGTTGCAGGGCCGCCCCCCACCTCCCCCTGCGGTTGAGCATCGAGCCTTTCCTGTAGAGCGCGCGCGGGTTCTGAGGGTCTCTGCCGAGGGCCCGGGTGTACATCTTGTCCGCCATGTCACAGTCGCCGAGCTTCACCAGGCAGTCTCCGAGTCCGAGGTGCGCCTTCACGTTCCCCGGGTCCGCCTCCAGGATCGCGTTATAGAGCAGGACGGCGTCTCTATCCATGCCTCGTGCCGCGACCTGTTCCGCCTTCGCGAGAACGATCTCGACCTTCCCGCGGTCGACCTCGATGAGGCTGCGGAGGGCCCGTATCCCTTCCTCGATCCTGCTCGCCTCGAAGAGGAGGTTTGCCTTCTCCTGCCAGGCGATCGCATTGTTTTTGTTGATCTCGATCACGCGCGAGTACGCTTGGAGCGCCCCCTCGCGGTCATTGATCATCCCGAGCACCTCTGCCTTGTTGAACCAGAGGTTCTCGCTCTCGGGGGATTTCCTCAGCATGAAGTCGTAGCATTGGAGCGCCCCGTGGTAGTCGCCGACCTCGAGGAGCGCCTGAGCCCTGGTTGCGAGGTCCTCGTCCTCGTCCGACCAGCTTGGGTGCAGTGCGGCGTACAGCTCTCTGGATTTCGCCTCGCCGAGCTCCCCGACCGCCATGAGGTCGTCGAGGGTCGCGGACTTGAGCGATTCCAGGTCCTGGTAGTTCGCGCGCAGAACTTGGAGATCTTTCCTCTCCAGTTCAGGAACGGACATCAGGAACTCGGTCAGGTCAAGGCGGTGCCGCTGCCTGGCAGTCTCCGCCTCCCTCGAGCTCAGATCCTTCTCCTTCTCCATGAGCTCCCTCGCCCTCGACTGCAGGGTGGCCGCCTGTGCGGTCACTATGACCTCGCGCTCCTCCAGCGCTGACCTCTCGACCTGGAGCACGTTCTGTATCTCGTTCCTCTGCCTCCCCATCTGCGCCTTGAGCATGGACAGCCTCTGCACCTCCGCCTGAAGCTGCTCCAGCTCTGCGGCCGCAGCGACGATATCGGGAGCTGGCAGGGTCTGGGGACGCTGTTCTTTCATCTCGGTTTCCGGCTCAGCCGGCAGGTCTGCGGGCGGCGGGGGCGGTGACGGCTCCAGCGGCGGTATCTCTGGTTCGGGGGAATCTGGAGGTTCTGGGGGCAGGGGTTCGGGCTCATCGGGGGGCGATGAAGGCCACTCGATTACGTCCTCCGCCTTCTCACATTGCTCATTGATCGGCTGTGTGACCGAGACCGCGAGGGCGACTGCCTCTGCAACCACAGGCGGGGCCTGCCTCTCGATACTCTCCTCGGTTTGCGGGAGGTACGGGATCTCGGCCACGCGTTTCCTCAACGCTTGGAGCCTTGATTCGAGTTCGCCCGGATTTGGAGGCCTTTGCGAGAAACGGGACACGATATCATGGAGAAGTTCGGCGTCGCCCAAGGTTAATCTATCGGGAGCACCGCCATTGAAACCCATGTGTTTCAATATCGACTCGGCAGCCTTCTCTGACTTCCAGTCCAAGGTCGGTTCGTCGAAGGCCACGAGCGGCCTTTTCGGGTTTAAGGTCGCCATGAGCCGTTTACTCTTCCGCAACAGCTCGACCACCGATATCCCTCGATCCACCTTAGGATCGAAGAGGAGTGGTTTGTGCGCCGAGAGGTAGGAAAGGCACCTGTTGCACAGGGGGGCGTGGGACGTGGCCCCGCAGCGTAGGCACTGGGGCTGGAGCACGGTCGAATCTAGCGCTGGCGAGGCTATTAGATAGCACCGCGCTGGTTATCACCGCCAAAAACAGTTGACAGGAGGAATCAGGATTCTGCCAACTGTCTAATATCCTCAGTTCCCTAGGGGCGGCCATGCGAGTGAGGATAAGGGAAAGTGCGTCTGCTGATCGCGAGTCGTTCTGGAAGGCGACTCTGGAGACGGCATGGCGGGACATACCCGAGGATGAACGGGCAGGGATGGACAGGCGGGAGTTCGAGAGCTACTTCAGACAGGCCGCCGGCCCCTACCTGGACGACCCCAGGAACACGCTGTTCGTCGCGGAAGATGAGAAGGGGACACCATTGGGGCACACTCTCCTCGGACAAACGATGCCGTTCTACTCGTCGAAGCCGTACGGGTTCATCTTCGACATCTACGTGGCCGAATGGGCGAGGCGGCAGGGCGTCGGCAGGCAGCTGATAGAGTTCGCGTTCAAGCGGTTCCGGGATCAGGGACTGGAGAAGGTCAAGCTCGAGGTCGCGGAGGGCAACGAGAAGGCGAGACCCCTATACCTGAAGATGGGTTTCACGATGGAAAGGCACGTGATGGGCAGGTCGCTACGGTAGCTCATGGCGGCGGGACCATGACGCTGACCCTGATCATCTCGCCCTCTCCCTCCGTGTAAGAGCCGTATAGCACCTCCGCAATTGGCGCGCGGAGCGAGACGTTGTGCAGGACGTCCTTGACGATGTGTTCGTCGACCTTCGAACCGCTGATGAAGACCATCGCCTGCCTTGCCCTTTCCGTGTCGAACTTCATCCAGGGCGAGGCGAACGCGTCTATCACGGATTCGAATGACCTGTGAGGCCCTGTCGCCTCGCCGATCCCGAGCCTCAGTTCGCGACACCCGGCAAAGAACCCGTGCATGAGGCGGATGTCGCTTTTGGTGATCAGCTTCGACATCGCCTCCAGGGGCTTGACCATTATCTGTCCCATGATGGCGAATGCTCTCATGATTGGTATCTCAGGCGCAATCTCAAGGAGTTCATCATTGGTGAAGGCGAGGACCCCGGGGCATCTCTTGCGTAATCTATCGAGGCTGTCTTGGTTCGCCATCCTCCTCCTGAGTCCCTCCGCCTTGAAAGGCTGGGTCACGATCCCCCACACCGGGATGTTGTGGACGCGGGCTACGCGCGCGACGGCGTTCGCCCCGTCTCCACCCGTGTTCCCGCCAAGGCCGGCCACGACAACGACCATGTCGAACCCAATGAGTTCGCGAGCGATCAGCCTCTCGGCGTCGGTCTCCAGGCCGCGGGCGACCGAGTCGTCCAGCGTTGCAATCGTCTTGAGCTCGTCTCTCGAGATGAGGATGCGGTGCCTGATGCCAAGGAGAGACGGGTGAGGGACATCATTGAGGCCGATGATCTCCAAGCCCGGAGTGGCGGGGAGATGGTGGACCGTGTTGCACCCGGCGCCGCCGCAGCCGACGACGGCAATCCTGGGCCTCTCCTCTCCTTGACCGAGTTGCTGGGTTCTCTGCACCGCGAGGGTTATTGGGCGAGACGTGAATAAACGTTCCCCAGAAATCATCAGAGCCCATCAGGAGCGGCCTTTCTTTCGCCGAGCCAAAGCGCTATTCGGGTCGAGTTGAAATACGGAATGTATCGATGGGTTTGCCTGAACGGGGAGCAATGGTTCAAGGTGGTTGAATGGATGGCGGCGGGGCTTCGTTGGTGCATTGCTCAAGCAACTATCGTGATTGATGAAATTGTAACGACCGGCGGGCTGGGTGGGGTCACTTGTATCTGGCCGATTGCGTCCACGACGGATTGCCCTTCTGTCACCTGTCCGAAGACCACGTAGGGATAGATGTACCGATCTAGAGGCCCATTGTTCACAAGGTTGACGAAGAACTCGCTGGTCGCAGTATCTTTATCTTGCGAGTTGTTTGCTGACCCAGTGCGTGCCATCGCAACGCTGTATGCTACATTCTTGAGTCCTGTATTCTCCCATGAAATTGATGGCACCGATTGCATCGGATCCTGCCCGCCTTGAATCACAAAGCCCGGAACAACTCGATGAAACCCCTTTCCATTGTAGAATCCTTGTTGAACTAGGTGGATGAAATTGCCGGCGGTCATGGGGGCCTTGTCCTCTCTGAGTTCAATCGTGAACGTGCCCATGCTGGTGGCGACTACGGCCTTGCGATTTCCGGACGAAGGCGGGTTATTGCTCGGATTGCCGGGTGTCTGCGTCAAGATGGCGTACGCTCCCAGGCTCGAGAGGGCCATGAGGGCTGCAAGGGCGATGGCGGGCCAGGGGCTCACCTTGCGCTGATCCTTGATTCTAGGGCGGGTCGACCTTGCTGTCTGCTCCGGAGTCTTCTCCTTCGCCGCAGCCGCCTTCTTGTGCACTCTGTCGATGTGCCCCTCGAGGTTCTCCTTGCGGACCTTCGCTCCGCATTCGGGGCATGTGGCCATGGTCTTCTGCTGAGCCATGTGAGCTGGATATTATTCTCAGGGGGCTTTAAGCCTGATGCTCTTCGAACGACCCCCGGCTGTCAGGGAAGGTTTTTGACGGAGAGTGCGCTCTGAGTTGCGCCATGTACGACGTCCTCATCATCGGCTCGGGCCCCGCAGGTCTTACGGCCGCCATCTATGCCTGCCGAGCGAACCTGAAGGTCCTCTGCTTCGCCGGCGGTCCGACCGTCGAGGACAGCTACCGCCTCCCCGGCGGGCAGCTCATGCTCACGACCACGGTGGAAAACTTCCCGGGGTTCCCCGACGGGATAATGGGACCCAACCTCATGCTCCTCATGAGGAAGCAGGCGGAGAAGTTCGGGACGGAGTTCGTCGACGACAACGTGACTACCGTCGACTTTTCAGTCAGGCCGCTGAAAGTCTTCATCGGCGACACCGCCTACGAGGGAAAGGCGGTCATAGTTGCCACCGGAGCGAAGGCGAAGTGGCTCGGGATTCCGAGCGAGAAGAGGCTGAGGGGAAAGGGCGTCTCGGCTTGCGCGACGTGCGATGGCTTCCTATTCAAGGACAAGGAGGTCGTCGTCATCGGCGGCGGGGATGTCGCGATGGAGGACTCAATCTACCTGACGAACATGTGCGCGAAGGTGACGGTGGTCCACAGACGGGACAAGCTCAGGGCCAGCCCGATCATGCAGAAGAGGGCGATGAAGAACCCGAAGATCCATTGGATGTGGGACACGGTTGTCGAGGAAATCCTGGGCTCGACGAAGGTGGAGGGCATACGGCTGAAGAACGTCAAGACGGGGAAGGTGACTGAGTTGAAAGCTGACGGGGTGTTCCTGTCGATCGGCCACGACCCGGACACCGCTTTCCTGAAGGGGCATGTCGAGTTGGATGGGAAGGGCTATGTCGTCAGGAAAGAGAACACGATGACCAGCGTCCCCGGGGTATTCACGGCGGGGGACGTGCATGACCACAGGTACAGGCAAGCGGTTACGGCCGCGGGGTACGGCTGCCAAGCGGCGGTCGACGCGCAGAAGTACGTCGAGAACCTCGAATGATCCTATCGGGCCTTAAGGGACGCGTGTCCTTCGTAACTGCGCGATCCGCAGGGGCACTCGGGGAGGCGTTCGCCGTCCTTGTCAATCTTCAGATCGACCCCGCATCCCGCGCATCGGAACTTGCCCGCGCGGACTCTCTCCCCGGTCTGGTAGAAGCCCATTCTGCTCTCCCAATGGCTATGTGCGCAGGGGCACATCAAACTTGCCTGAGGAATATTCCTCTCAGTGGGCAATGGGTCGGACTAAGTCCGGCATGAGGTTGGCACCGCCGCGCCGTTGCGCTTTGGCGAATGTTTATCTGTCGCGATTTGTTAGGTATACCAAAATATCCCCTGAAGACAAGGGAGTGATGACATGGACCAATATGAAAAGACACTAGAGGACATGAAGAGGACACTCGGAATCGTGCCAGGATTCATGAAAGCCCTGCCCAAGGAGGTTCTTGTCGCAGAGTGGCCGTTGTTCAAGAAGTACTCGTTCGAGGAAACGGACATTCCGCCCAAGTACCGCGAGCTGATCGGGCTTGCGGTGGCCGCGAACATCAAGTGCCCCTACTGCCAGCTGTTCCACAGGGAGGCCGCAAAGATGAACGGCGCGACAGAGAAGGAGCTCGCGGAGGTCGTCCTGCTCGCCGGCTGGACATCGTTCTGGAGCTCGATGATCCACGCGCAGGACTACGACTACGACACCTTCAAGAGGGAAACGGAGCAGATTGGCGCGTATCTCCAGAAGACCGCCGGGAAGCAGTAGCCAGGCTGAAGCAGTCAGCGCCCGGAGCGATCGTCAGGAGCCTCTTGCGGGAAGACGACACAAAGGTACCAGCGGAGCTTCCACGCAATCGCGAGCGACCAGATGGCGATGAGCAGGACGGCGACTGTCTCCGCAAGGGCCCCCATTCCGTAGAGAACGACGAAGCCAACGCCAATCAGGACGATTGCGGCGGTGAACTGGCCGCTCCAAGGGCCCATGGTGACAGAGCGGGACAGCGGGTACGACAGCAGGACGGTGGCCAGAAGGGCGAGGGAGAAGAACGAAATGGAGACGATCCAATGCGTCTCACCCGCATTCTCGGTGAAGATGCCGACTCCGGCGAGGAAGACTCCCGCCAAAGCGAGCGACATGGAGCCCGCAATCCCGAGGCGCGAAGGACGAAGCACGATCGCCAGGGTTATCGCGAAAGGGATTGAGAGGATTCCCGCCACGATCACGCCGGCATTGAAGAACGAAGCACCTGCCCCCACGCCGAGATCGCTGACCCACTGACCTCCGAAGTTGTAGCCGGGGGTCGTCGCGATCGCCATGGCCCAAGCCATGAGGAATATCGATGATCCTGCGAGCCCGCACCAGCTGCCTGCCCGCCGCCAGTCGAACACGGCAAGAAGAGGGCAATCATCTTCTTAATGGCTTCCCAAAACAGCCTTCATCCGTCTTCCATGGCCGGGACAACTTTAACTAGTCCGGAGCAGCTTTATGATGTCAGGCAAGAGAAATGGTCACGGTCGAGATAAAATACTGCGTCCCCTGCAAGTATCTGCCGCTGGCGATGAAGCACACCGAGCAGCTCCTTACCGAGTTCGGCGAGGACATCACGGCGGTGAAACTGGTACCGGGTGACCAGGGCGTCTACGACATCAAGGTTGGCGGGAAGCTGGTCTACTCGAGCACGAAAGAGAGAAGGTTCCCGGACTACGAGGTGCTGCAGGCGGCGGTGAAGAAGGCTCTCAGTTCTAAGGCTTGAGCACGATCTTCCCGAAGTGCAATCCTTTCTCCATGGTCTCTTGAGCCTTCGCCGCATCTTTCAAGGCGAACGTCCTGTCGATGACAGGTTTGATTTTCCCGGCCTCCACCCATTTCAAACCCCTAATCATCTCCGCCTTGTTGCCCTCGTGAGAGCCGAGAAGCGACAGCTGCTTGTTGAAGAGGAACCGCAGGTCCGTCTTCGCCTCGAAGCCGGTGGTGTTGCCGCATATCACCAGGCGGCCGCCCCAGGCCATGGAGGCTATCGATCTCTCCCAGGTCGATTGACCGGTGTGCTCGAAGACGACCTCCACGCCCTTCTTGTTCGTGAGCTTCTTCACTTCAGCCACGACATCCTGCGTGTTGTAGTTGATCACGTAGTCCGCTCCTAGCGCCTTCGCCTTGCTGCACTTCTCGTCGGTTCCCCCCACCGCAATCACCCGAGCGCCGATGACCTTCGCTATCTGGATGCCGACGTGGCCTATGCCGCTTGAGGATCCCCAGAGGAGCAGGTCTTCTCCCGCCTTCAACTGCGCTCTCGTGACGAGCATGTGATAGGCGGTGAGCAGGACCAGCGGTATCGCGGCGGCCTCTTCCCAGTTGAGGTTTGGCGGTACCGAAATGACGTTGACCTCGGGGAGTCGGGCAAGTTCCGCATACCCGCCATCGTAGGGTCCGGTCTGGAAGCCCCAGATCTTGAGCTGGCGGCAGAAATACTCCTGTCCGGAAGTGCACCACTCGCACGTGCGGCAGCTTAGCACGGGATGAGAGAGGACCTTCTGGCCAACCTGGATGCTGGTGACGGCA
>Ga0315275_10002517_pt1 | contig 16587 bp, 18 predicted proteins | sample YL17G03_0_MG_FD_205557 | JGI IMG/M metagenome (GOLD analysis project Ga0315275, IMG submission 205557) | Sediment microbial communities from Yellowstone Lake, YNP, Wyoming, USA - YL17G03_0 | ecosystem: Environmental > Aquatic > Freshwater > Lake > Sediment | place: USA: Wyoming | collected... | reverse complement strand
GAAGTTTCAATGCCACTTCGCAAGCACTGCGAGTTCAATGCCGAGTCCCGGTACGCGGTCGAGGCTTCGGTCGAAGTTTCAATGCCACTTCGCAAGCACGGAGAGCCTGAAGAGCGATGGCGAGAACTGACCAGGAGGGAGGTCGGAGTATCAAAGCCCCTCCGCGAGCACTGCGAGCCGCTCCCGCTTCGTCCTCTCGCGGCGGTAGGCGACGTCGGAGTATCAAAGCCCCTCCGCGAGCACTGCGAGACGGGGATCGCGAGCCCGTCCTCGGGTATAAGATCCCTGTCGGAGTATCAAAGCCCCTCCGCGAGCACTGCGAGACCGCCCCCTAGATGTAGCGGAGTCCGTGGGCGGATGTCGGAGTATCAAAGCCCCTCCGCGAGCACTGCGAGAGCGATGAGCAAGCCCAAGCGTGCGCGGGTGTCCAAGGTCGGAGTATCAAAGCCCCTCCGCGAGCACTGCGAGGGCGCCTTCTTAACGCCCTCGATTCCAAGGTCTTCCCGCTCGCTCTGCGAGCGCCTTCTATTTTCGGTACGCGACCGCGTACCGACCCGATTGTCAAATGCCGTGCAACTCTCTGGCGCCCAACGTCCGCGAGCGCCTCGCCTTAGGACGTTACCATCGAGCCTCTCGCGAAGTCCAGGAGATTCAGCGCTGCATTGTAGTCCTGGTCGTAATGCTCTCCGCACTTCGAGCACGTGTGCATCAGTTCCTTGTGGTCCCACTCCTCGATGGACCCGCAGGAGTGGTGCTTCTTTGTCGTGTTCTCGGGCGGGGCCTCTATGGGTTTTTCCGCCATGGATTCCTTGATGCACCGCTTTAGAAGCGACAGGCAGGCGTCGCGCGTATGCTGCCGGGTCGCCGGATCCTCGGGTTTTTCTTCCGGCTTCGGAAGGACATAGAAGTCCCGGAGATCCATGTCCTCGATCACGTAGTACCGGTAGTTTCTCCTCAGCCACGCCGCGAAGTTCCTGTAGATGTCCTCGCGGCGGTTCTGGAGCTGGTTGCGCAGATTGGCCTCGAAGTTGTAGAGGTGGCAGTAGCGTTTCCTCCACTCCTCCGCGTAGGCGAAGACCTTCTCGTCTCCGGAGAACCGCGCCGTTCTCCACTTGACGATGACGACCGCCAGCCTGGCCTGGGACTTCCAGTGCCAGAGGTTTTGGGTCTGATCGCGCAGCCAATCCGGGAGTTGAAGCTTGGACAGGTCCACGCTGAGGCGCTCGCGGACGGCATCGAAAAGCTTGTCCCGGATGCTCTGGATGCCCTCCGTGCGGCGCATCTCCTGGAGCCAATCCGCGGGAAGGACTTCCTCTCCATGCCGACCGTCGTCCCCGGCCCAGTAGATCACGCGGAGGGGGCTTCCGGACTTGACGATTCTCCACCCGACGTCGAGTCCGACCGAGCCGTCCGGGGCGGCATCCAGCTTCTCCCAGCCGCCTTTCCGGGACAGCGTGACCTGGAACTTCCATTCGCAGTTCGTCCCGATGCGCCGGCGGATGATGTGGGCAAACCGGATCGTGGCCTCTTCCGGAAGGGGCCTGTGAAGGATAACAGGCAGGACCGCAAAGAGAGGCTTTCTCTTCCCTTCGACGCCGATCCTGAAATGCACCTTGGTCCGGCACAGTTTCCGAACCGGACGGATCTTCCCGTCATCCGGATCGATGCGAAAAGCTTCAGGAGGAAGCGGATCGATCCGAAGGCGCGTGTCGGTTCCCGAAAAGACACCGGAAGTCGACAGGTACTTCCCCCTGCACTTCTGGAGTTGGATGACCAGATGCCCATGCCCCAGCCACTTCTTGAACTTCGGCGGCCGCCCGGTGCGCTTGACGGCGCCTTCCACCATGTTGTAGGTGCCGAAGACGTGGTTGAGCCCGGAAACGGCCCGGAACTGCTTTCCTTTCTGGTTGTCCCACTTGTCGATCTTCGCCTGGACCTTGGTCCAGTCCGGATGGGGAGGCGTCAGGGAGGAATCGGGCGGGCGCGACTCCGCCGCGGCCTTCTTCTGTTCTTTGTGCCATCCCGGGGACCCCCAGATGGGGATCCGGAGTTCCTTGCGACGTGGATTGATCTTCTTCAGTTCCGCCTTGATCTCCTCGCATTTCCGGACCATGTCTTCAGGGGAGATCTTCTTCCGGGCGATGGCCCGGGCGCTGTTGATATCCGTGCGGACCTGATCCAGCTGCTCATCGAGCGCCTCGGCCTTCATTTCGAGATCGGCGAGTTCCGGCGAGAAGACCCGGAGGGCCCGGTTGACCTTTTCCCGGCGCTTGCGCTCGAGATGGATGCGCGCGTTCTGGTAACGGTGCGCCTGGTACATGAGGCGCTCGACCTCTTTCAGGTTCTCCGTAGGAGGCTTCCCCCCGTACGAATAGATCCGCGCGGGCAGGCTTTTGTTTCCGAACATATTCCACCTTTCAATTAAAAGACCGTCTTGAGTATATACCCAAACCGGGCGAAGTCAAGGAACAATTAAACGCGGTTTATAGGCCGGGACCCGGTTGCCGGGTCCCGTATCAGGAGGGAAACGGATTAGACTTTCTTGCGCGCCTCCAGGGCGGACTGTGCGATGCGGATCTGGTCCTCGCAGAACCGGAGCATCCTCTGGGGCTCCGAACGCCACAGGGCCGGGAGGTCGTAGGGAAGGTTGGGTCGGGTTTCGAAGGGCACGACGATCATGCGCTTGATCCATGTCACGGCTTCGTCCAGCCGGCAGGCCTTGATGAGGGCGATGGCGGCGTGGTACAGGGGGTCTCGGCGCTCCGGGGCCACTTTGGCGGACCGTTCGAACATCTCCAGGGCGTCGTCCAATTGTCCCAAGGTCTCGAGGCAATTCCCTGCGTGATCCATGGCGCGGCTTTTCTTGAATCGGTCGTCGTCGGTGTTGTCGATGTAGTAGCAGAAGTACGGGATGGCCTCCGCGGGGCGCTTGTCCAGCATGAGTTCCAGGCCGAGATGCTTGAATGCCTTCGTGTACTCCGGATTCTCCTTGACGCAGAGTTCCAGGAGCTTGATGTTCTGGCCGTGCCGCCGGCCCTTGTCCGGCTCGGGCATGTGGTCGATGACGACCTTGTCCATGTCCCCGATCTTCCCGGCCAGCAAGGGCGTGAGTCTCTCGTGGACCCGGTACTTCCAGGTCCACGCGTCCTTCATGAAGAGCTTGATCTTGAGGATCGGTATGCTGAGGGTCCCGGTCGCGGACCGATTGATGAATCCGACCCGCCACGCCGTTTCCTCACCCTGGATCTTGAGGGCCGCGCGGATCTTGGACAGGCTCCCGGCCCTGAGGACCTCGTCGGCATCGATCGACAGGATCCAGGGATTCTGGGCCTTCGCGGTGGCCAGGTTTCGAGCCTCCGCGAAGTGGAACGGCTCCACGATTTCCCCTCTGAAGACCTTGGCCCCGGCGCGTTCCGCCACCCCCACGGTATCGTCCGTGCTGCCCGTGTCGTAGACGACGATCTCGTCCACGGGCCCCAGGCTTCGGATGCATCGTCCGATGAGTTTGGCCTCGTTCTTCGCGATGAGGACGGCTGTGATCTTTGGTGCCACTGGCTTTCTCCGTTAAACATTGTATATTATACAAGGACGACCGGAACAAACAAGGGACGAACACTTGAATTCGGTTCGCTACATCTACGTCTTCCCGTCAAAATTCCCCTCACGCCTCACCTTCTCCGAAATAGAAGAGTCCTACCGGCGCGCGGCGGCTCGGCTGGGTTCCGTTGAGGTTCAAAACCTCGGAAGCTGGACCCGGAAGAAGAAGGAATGGAATGACCCCAATACGGTGATCCTATTCCTCAGGGAAATCCCCGAAGTCATTCCTCCCGACCGGAAGGCCAAATGCGTGTTCCACTACACGGAATCAGTCGGGGAACCGGGATGCCTCATTCCGAACCAACAGGGCATGGCGGACTATTATTCGAGCCGGGCCGGGGAATTCGATCTTTTCCTGGCGGGAACCCCGTCCGCTGTAGAGTTCTGGCGTCCCCGGTGCCGAAAGGTCGCTCTTATGCCTCTCGGATACGATCCCGAAGTCATGGGGGTCCCGAATTGGACCCGGGAGAAGACCCACGACATCGGCTTCTGCGGAACCATGATCGGCCGAAGGAATTGGGTCTTCCCCTCCATCAGGAAACGGTTCGGATCCCGTTACCTTGAAATCGGAGGGATTTCGGGGAAGGAACGGAACGCCGCCTTCGACGCCTGCAGGATCATGCTCCACGTCGGCCATTCGAACGAAAAGGGCTTCGCTCATCTCAGGCTCTGGTCGGCGGTGTCCACTTCGGCCGCGCTCGTGACCGAAGAGCGCGACGCCTGGCCGGCCGTCCCTAGGCAACACTACGTCTCGCTCCTACCGGTCGAAGAAGAAAACCCGGAGACCTTCGTGGATCAGCTCGTAGAAACGCTGAAGCTTCCTCTTCTGGAAATCGCCCGGATGATGCATGCGGACCTGTCCGCGTATACTTCCGACAGGTGCCTTAAGGAATTCATGATGCCGGCCGTAGAGGCGATCCTGTGATCGAAGAACGTAAATGGGAACTCTGGGACCGACCCGGGGTCGTCCCGGACATACAGAGAAGATGGTCATCCCAAGGAGAGCTTGCCCACAGGGAAATCCTGGCCCGGCTCTCCGCGGAGCATGTCTGCAAGGGGGATCAGTTCCTCGAGGTCGGCTGCGGGAGCGGCCTTATGTACCAGGCCCTGTCCGGTCTTGTCGAGGTCTCCTATACCGGCGTCGATACGTCAAAGGAAATGCTTCGATCGGCCCGGGCCGCATTCCCGAACGTGGATTTCAGGGACGGGGACGGGTACAAACTCCCCTTCCCAGACCGGTCTTTCGACGTCGTCGCGTCCTACGATGTCCTTCAGCATGTTCCCGACATCGTCGGGTTCATCCAGGAAATGGTGCGGGTATCGAGGGGAACGGTTCTCTTCACCCTACTAGAGGGCTCCCAATCCGTGTTCGGGAGTCAAACCATTCTTGGGAATACTTTTCTCGTGAACCGGTACAGCAAGGCCGACGCCGAAGCCAGGGTGAATGAGGCGTCCGGAGGACTCCCCTTCAAGAAGATCCAGATCCCCGAAAATCAATCGAATCTATGGGTGATCGTCTGTGGAGATTAACGGTTCTGCAGTCCGGTCCTGCTACATCATCGCCGCCTGGGGAGGCCCCCGGCGGATGCCTCAGCATCCGGGTCTCAGAAAGGACGGAGCCCTTTACCTTCGAGAACATGTAAAGAGGGTCCTCTCGTACTGCAAGAACATCGACCGTATCGTCGTCGCCTCGCCTCGGGGCTCCGGCTTCTACAAGGGCTACGAGGAATACCTGGAGGAACTCGATCGCCTTCGCGAAATGAACGGCGTCACGATCGAGGTCTTCAGGCGCGAGAACGTCGGCCTCTCCTACGGGTCCTTCAACGACGTCTTCGGAAAGTACCGCACGGCGTTCGACTACTACTTCGTCGCCGAAGACGATTACCTCCCCGCGGTCCCGGATTTCGACAGGATCCTCCTGGACATGATCGGAGGCCTTCCGAAGTGCGGTTTTCTCTGCGGCCTGGTCTGGCCGGTTCGGGATTATGCCCTTGGATGCGCCGCGATCTTCCTTGGGATCATGCGGGCGGCGGCCCTCGAGGAGATCTGGCATAAAAACGGGTGCCTGGTCAGGCTCTCCGATCCTACTTCGTACGGAGAAGCCGAACGGAGCGGACAAATCGGGATGTCCGCGGCCATTGTCGCTGCCGGGTATACCATCGACGACTGGACGAAGAGCCACAGTTCCCTCTACCTGAGGGAGTCTGCTGTGGAGGTCTACGGGGACCCGAAACTGCCTCCCCTGTACGTCCCGGCTCAAACAATTTAAAAGAGGTCACCGTGACGGTCACGATGGGCGCCCACAGCTATTGGGTCAAGCCGATCGACCCGGAATACAACCGGTCGAGCGTCTATATCGGAAAATACTGCTCCATCGCCAATCGCGTCATCATGGACTGCGGCATGCAACTCCACACCAACCGGGTGACCACGAGCGCGTTGAATTTTCACTTCAACGGGACCCTGGTCGATGGCTTTTCCAAGGGGGACATCCATATCGGAAACGATGTCTGGGTCGGCGAAGGGGTCCTCATCATGAGCGGAGTCCATATCGCCGACGGCGCGGTCGTTGCCGCCCGGGCCGTCGTGACCAAGGACGTTCCGCCCTATGCGGTCGTGGGCGGTGTCCCCGCCCGGTTCCTCAAGTACCGGTTCCAGCCCGAGGTCATCCAGAGGCTCCTGAAGCTCAAGTGGTGGGACTGGCCGGACGAAAAGGTAAAGGCTCGGATGCCGCTCCTCCTGTCCACGAACGTCGAGGATCTGTTTAAGGCGGAAGGACTATAGACTCTTTACTTTACAGGTAAACCCAGTATACTATTCTTTAGTCCATGACCGCGAAACCGCGCATATTCGAATTCGAGGGCCTCTCCTTCCGCCTCCCGGACGAAGGCGATCTCGAGACCGCGCAGCGCCTGAGGAACGAAGACTCCACGTGGATACACCTGTCGGATCCGAAGCCCGTGGGGCCGGCCGATCAGAAGGCCTGGCTCCAGTCCATAGGATGGAAGAACGGCCGCATGTACTTCGTCGTAGGCGACGAACAGAACCCGTTCATCGGCCTCGTCCGGCTCGACGAGCTGGATCAGCAGAACCGGTCGCTCCGCGTGGGCCTTGACGTCCTCCCGGAGCTCCGTGGCAAGGGCTACGGGGGCCGAATTTACACGGCCCTCAAGCTCTACGCCTTCAATCACTTGAACATCCACAGGCTCTGGCTCGCCGTCCTGGCCACGAACGAATACGCCATGCACCTGTACGAAAAATGGGGATTCCAGATCGAGGGTCGCTACCGAGAGGCGATCTTCCGGCATGGGACGTTCCAGGACTACATTCTGATGTCCATCCTAGAGGGGGAATACCGCAGTGGCCCAGCCGGGGAATAGAGTCGCCGTCATCGTCCTGAGCTACAATCGCCCCAGGATGCTCAGGGAGGCCCTGGACTCCATCAAAGGGGCCGACGAGGTATTCATCCTGGACGACGGATCGGACTTCGACGTCGATGCCGTGACGGCCCCTTTCATTGGTCGTTTTCCGAGCTTTGCCGTCCGGAAGAAGCCAAAGCTGACCCTCGAGGAGCGTCTGACGGTTCCCAGGGTCGGAAGAGGGATCAACCAGGCGATCCTCCATACCACGTGCGATGCCATCGCCTACCTGTGCGACGACGACCTCTTCCACCCGGACTGGATCGAGAACATCCGCAAACATCTCCTTGGGAACCCGGCCAAGCCACACGTCATGTATGCCCAGTGGAACCTCTTCGTCGATGGCGAAAATCCAGGGGACAAGGTCTGCGAACTCGGACCCTATGAAATGACCACAGGGAATTTTGCCCACAGGAGGGATTGCCCCCACAATTGCTGCCTGTGGTGGAGCGAAACGACGGTGGCCTGCCACGACGGGTACTTCGTGTACTACATCCAGCAAAAGCACCCAAAGTGGGAAGTTCCGAAGCCTCCGGGCATCATCGCCGGCTGGCGCCGGGACCACCCATTCAATATGATCCGATACGTCAGCAATCAGCGTTATACGGAGGCGGCCAAGGCCGTCCTAGCCAAGCCTTACCTAGAATAACATGGAGAACCGGGTTACTGTCATCATCCTCAGCTACAACCGCCCCCGCATGCTGGCGGAGGCACTGGACTCCATCAAAGGGGCCGACGAGGTATTCATCCTGGACGACGGATCGGACTTCGATATCGTAGAGGTGGCCCGGCCCTTCTTTAAGAGGTTCTCTAAGACCCTTTGCCGCCAGAGCCGGAAGATGACGGTAGACCAGCGTCTCATTACGCCGCGCGTCGGGAGATCGATCAATCAGGCCATTAAGGATGCGACTGGGGATGCCATCGCTTACCTGTGCGACGACGACCTCTTCCATCCCGACTGGATCGAGAACATCCGTAAGCACCTCCTTGGGAACCCGGCCAAGCCCCATATCCTATATGCCCAATGGAACCTCTTTAAGGATGGGGAGAAGCCGGGCGACCAGGTCCATCCGCTCGTCTACTGGGAGCTGACAACGGGGAATTTCGCTCACCGCAGGGACTGTCCATCCAAGTGCGACGTCTGGTGGAGCGAAACCACGGTCGCCTGTCACGACAGCCATTTCATCCACTGGCTCCAGGAGAAGCATCCAAAAGAGACCGTCCCGAAGCCGCTCGGGGTCGTGGCCGGGTGGCGTCGTGATCATCCGCACAACATGGCCCACTTCGTTAGCAATAACCAGTCCTATACGGAAAAGGCCAGGGAAGTCCTGAGTCGAGGGTTTTTAGAATGAGTGTGCCTCCTGGTCATAAGGACCTCAGAGGTCTCCACTTTGGGCAGCTCGTGGAAAGGGCCTTTGGAGGATCGATCACTTGATCCCTTTATTTCGCGTACATATGCCTGAGTCTGTCCTGGAACCCCTCAAGGAGGTCCTCCTGTCGGGCTACATCGGCCAGGGGCCCAAGGTCGAGGAGTTTGAGCGGGCGCTCATCCCGTGGGCCGGGAGCCCGAACGTTCTCACCGTGATTACGGGGACAGCGTCCCTACGCCTGGCAATGCGCCTCTCCGGGGTCGGGCCTGGGACGGAAGTAATAACCAGTCCAGCGACCTGTTGCGCCTCGAACACTCCGATCCTCGAACAGTATGCCGACATCGTCTGGGGTGACATCGACCCGTGGACCGGGGCGCTCGATCCCTTGGATGTCGAGCGCAAAATCACTCTAAAGACGAAGGCTGTCGTCTGTGTCCACTGGGGGGGCTACCCCTGTGATCTCGACGAGCTCGTCAAGATATGCAAGAAGTACGGGATCATGCTCATCCAGGATGCGGCCCACGCCTTCGGGGCCATGTATCACAACCGGCCGATCGGGGCATTTTCGAGTTCTTTCAGTTGCTTCAGCTTCCAAGCAATCAAGCACCTCTCCACTATCGAGGGAGGCATGCTCATTTGTCCGACCGCCGAGAGCTACCGGGAAGGCAAGCTACTGCGCTGGTACGGGATCGACCGGGACACGTCCCGCACAGACCTCCGCTGCGAGGAGGACATCAAGGGCTGCGGATTTAAATACAACTTCAACGACGTCGGAGCGGCCATCGGACTCGAGCAGCTCAAGTACGTCCAAGGAGTCCTCGATCGGCATCGGGCCAATGCCGCCTTCTATGACAAGACTCTCCGGGGCCTGAAGCGGGTCAAGCTTCTCCGGTACAAGCCGGACCGGCTCTCGTCCTATTGGCTCTATACGATCCGGGTGGACGATCGCGATTCGTTCCAGGGTTATATGGCCAAGAACGGCATCATGGTCTCCCAGGTCCATGTCCGCAACGACATCCATACGGCCTTCCGGCCGTTCCGCCGGAACCTTCCTGGGGTCGACGAGTTTGCCGCCCAGCAGGTCTCCATCCCGGTCGGGTGGTGGGTGACCGACGAGGACCGCGAGAAGATCGTCAAGGCCATCCTGGAATGGGACGCCCGATGAGCGAACCGACCGTTTCCGTCATCATCCCGGCGATCGGACGACCCCATATGGAGAAGGTCCTGCGGACCCTCGTCCCCCAGCTCTCCGTGGGGGACGAGATCCAGGTGATCGGAGACGGTCCACAACCGGATTCCCGAAAGGTCGTCGAAGCCGTCGCCAGCCCTTTCGTCAAGTACGACGAGCAGGGACCCTTCTGGAAGTACGGAAACCCCCAGAGGAACATCGCCATGGAGAGGGCGACGGGGCAATTCCTCTGGTTCATCGACGACGACGATGATCCACTGGCCGATGGCGTCCTCACGCTAAAAAGGCTGGTGGCGGAGCGTCCTGAGAACCCCCACCTCTTCCACGTCTCCTACCGCGGGATCCCGATGCCTCTCAAGAACGACAACCGGCTCTATTGCGGAAACGTCACCGGGCAGTGCTTCGTTCCCCCGAACGTCAAAGGCCGGCTGGGAAAGTGGACCGACAACTACGAGGGCGATTTCAGTTTCATCACGGAGACCCTGGCCTTGTACCCGGCGAAGGCCCTCGTCTGGCACAAAGAGATCATCTGTTCCGTCGTTCCTGCCGGGAAGAGACCCATCGACAGGACCCACCGATGAACGTCGCTTTTGAGACCCTGAAGAAATATTATCTGCACCAGGTCTGCTCCCTGGAAGTCTGGAAGGAAACCATGTGGAACGGGGTTCCGTTCCAGCAGATTCCAGAAGACATCGTGGCGCTCTCGGAAGCCGTATACCAGTCTCAGCCAGACGCCGTCGTCGAAGTGGGCGTTTATGCTGGAGGGGGTCTCGAATTCTATGCGACACTTCTCTCTCGGAATCCGAAAGGACTCGTCGTCGGGGTGGAATTAAACATTCTTGACAAGGTCCGGGTAGTGACGGATCGACATCCAGGCCGAGTGAAGATCGTGGGCGGAGACTCTGCCAGCCCGAAGACGATCGAGACCGTCCGGGGCCTGGTCGGAGACCGTCGCACCCTAGTGGTCCTCGACAGCTACCACGAGGCGGCTCACGTGGCCAAGGAGCTCGAACTTTATGCTCCCCTGGTATCGCCCGGATCCTACATGGTCGTCATGGACGGGATCATCAAGGATCTTGTCGGGGTCCTTCGAATTCCGTCCGATGCGGCCACGAATAACCCAGAGAGCGCCGTCAAGGAATTCCTCACTCGGCATCTGGAATTCCAGAGAGACCACACGAAAAACAGGTTCGGGCCGTCGCTTGCTCCTGGCGGCTTCTTAAAAAGGATAATTTTGGCATGAGCGATGCCTATTACGAGCAGCTGAAGATGGCCTACCTGCGCGAATACTGCGAGCGCCAGATATGGAGAGGAACCCGGTGGAACGGGGTCGAGATGTGGCAGATCCCCGAGGACATCGTGGCTATGGCGGAGGCCATCCACCAGTCGAAGTGTGACGTGGTGGTTGAGGCTGGAACTCACGTCGGAGGGGGACTCGAGTTCTACTCGACAATTCTAGCCTCGAATCCAAAGGGACTCGTCATCGGGATAGACGTTTACGACCTGGCTCGCGAAGTGGTGGACCGCTCTTCAGGACGCATAAAGCTGGTGCTCGGCGATTCGACCAGTCCCAAGACGGCTGAGATCGTCCGGGGAATGATCGAGAACCGTCGCGCCCTGGTGGTCCTCGACAGCAACCACGCGACGGACCACGTGGCCAAGGAACTCGAACTTTATGCTCCCTTGGTATCGCCCGGATCCTACATGATCGTCATGGACGGCGTCATCAAAGATCTTGTTGGAGTCTGGCAAATGCCGGTCGACGCGGCCACGAACAATCCAGAGATCGCCATCGCGCGGTTTCTTCCTGTACATCCCGAATTCGAGCGAGATCTCTCGAAAAATCGGTTCGGAATCACGTGGGCTCCAGGAGGTTTCCTCAAAAAAAAGGCTTGACATGGAATCGAATCAGACGCCGATCAACGTCTTCGTCCCGTTCTTCCGGGTCGAAGAGTGCCTCAAGGAGATCCGGGATTGCCTGGAGAAGGGCTGGACCGGCCTCGGCTACAAGACCGTTGAATTCGAGTCGGCCTGGAAACGCTACACCGGATTCGAGAACGCTTTATTCGTCAACAGCGGAACGGCCGCTCTACACATCGCGGTTGCGGTTCTGAAATCCGCGTTTGCTTGGAAGGATGGGGACGAGATCATCACCACTCCCCTGACGTTCGTGAGCACCAACCAGGCGATCCTGTATGAGCGCCTAAAGCCTGTCTTCGCCGACGTGGATCAGTACCTCTGTCTGGACCCGGCTTCCGTAGAAGAGAGGATCTCGGAAAGGACCCGGGCGGTCATGTTCGTCGGATATGGTGGTAGTCCCGGCCAGCTCGAGCGCATACAGAACTTGTGTCGCCAGAAAGGCCTGGATCTGATCGTGGACGGCGCCCATATGGCCGGGACCCGAATCCGAAGCGAACACGCCGGCCTCGGCGTCACGGTCTCGACCTTCAGTTTCCATCCGGTCAAGAATCTCCCCACCGGGGACGCCGGAATGGTATGCTTCAAGGACAATCACCTCGACGCCGAGGCTCGAAAGATCAGCTGGATGGGAATCAACAAGGACACGTACAACCGCATGGGCGATTCCGGGGCCTACAAGTGGCGCTACGAAGTCGAGCGGGAGGGCTGGAAGTATAACGGGAACTCCATCCAGGCCGCCCTGGGGATCGTAGGGCTCCGGTACCTGGACCAGGATAATGCTTACCGTCGTCAACTGATGAGCTGGTACGGACGACTCTTGGGGGAATCTAAGACGTGGAGCCAAGTCCCGGTCCCCTTGAACTGCGAGCCTTCCGGGCATATCTGTCCGTTGCTTGCGGTCGATCGAGACAATTTGATCATGTACCTGAACTCGGCCAACATCTTTCCTGGTGTCCATTATCAGGTCAACACGGAGTACCCCATGTTCCGTCACGGCCTGGGATCCTGCCCGGTTGCCGAGAACGCGGCCAAGAGGGTCTTGTCGCTCCCGATTCACATGAAGATGACCCGACAGGATGTCGAGCGCGTAGTGACGTGGATCAAGAAATTCTACAACGAAAAATGAATAGGCGTTTGATCATCGTCTTCCCAGGATTCCCGGCCTGCTTCGACGAGTTCCAGGCCGCCTACGAAAAGGCGGCTTCTCGGATGGAAGGCGTCGTCATAGAGCGGCTGTCTGAATGGATTCAGAATCGTTCAGAATGGAAGGATCCGAACAATACGGTCGTCTTTTGGTGCCAGTTGCCCGCGGTAATTCCCACGGATCGCAAGGCCAAGTGTGTCCTTTACCACCTCGAGTCCTCCGGGGATCCGGCCAAGCTGACCCGCGGCCAGGGTGAGATCGTGGAGCGATTCGCCCAGAGGGCCAGAGAACTCGATCTCCTCGCGGTCACCACTCCGGCAGCCAAGGACTTCTGGAGCCCTCGGGTCTCCAGGGTCGCCGTGGTCCCCATCGGCTACGATCCCGATGTGATGGGGATCCCGGACTGGTCCTGCCCAAAGACTTACGAGATCGGATTCTGCGGGACCGTAGTCGGACGACGCGAGTGGATCCTTCCGGTCCTTCAGGATCGACTGGGGAAGGATTTCGTCGTTATCCAGGAGAGCGGACGGGCCATGCGCGAGGCCTTCAATGGCTGCAGGGCCATGCTCCATATCGCCCATTCGGATGAGGTCGGATTCCCCACTCTGCGCCTGTGGCATGCCATATCGACCTCCGCCGCCCTCGTCACGGAACGGCGTGACGCGTGGCCGGCCATACCCAACAAACACGTCCTTCAGGTCCCTCCGGCCGAGAAAAACAACCTCGGTCTGTTCATCGACGCGCTTCGGGACGCTCTCCAGAACCCCCTGGAGAAGATCGCTCAACAGGCCAACAAGGAACTTTCCTGTTACACGGTCGAGCGGTGCATCAAGGATTTCATGATCCCGGCAATCGATTCCATCCGTGAAAATGACGCGTCCGGAGGTCGGGCGCCAGATCCTGCATATTTACGAGGAACTGTCATGAGCCATGAACGCTTCTGGGAGCAGTGGGACCCTGTGGCTACGAGCATGGACTCCTATTGGACGGATACTCCGGTGGAGGCCTGGTATCGGAACGCTGTCGCGTCCGTTATCGCCCCGTTCATCAAGAACGAGCAATGCCTGTACCTCGATGTCGGGTGCGGGAACGGGCTCCTGATCAACGAACTCGTTTCCCTCGGGGTCAGCCCAAGGTCCCTCATCGGGGTCGACAATTCCCCGAACATGATCACCCTGGCCAAGAAACGGGTCTCCAGGGGGACCGTGGGAATCGGGGATCTCTTCAGCCTGGCCTATCCCGACCAGTCCGTCGAGATCGTGGGCGGACTGAACCTCCTGTCCCACATTCCGGATATGCGCGACGGCCTCAGGGAGCTGTGGCGGGTGGCTTCGAGGGTGGTCTTCTTCACGGCCATCATCGGCGACCAAGCGTCGACCCTGAACGATTTCTGGGGGGCGTCCAAATTCATCCGCAATACGTTCCGAGTCGAGGACATAAAGACCATCGTCACGGAAGTCTGCGGTCCGGATGCGATCCTCATCAACGCCCGGAGCTTCCCGCACCAGAGAATGGTCCTCTTCGCGGTCTTCAAACCGAACACGTCGAAGGTCGAGGCCCAGCACACGATCGTCCTGGGGAGCTTCAACCGCCCTAAGATGGTCAAGCGCGCCGTCCAGTCCGTCCTCGCCCAGACGGTCCGCGATTGGCAACTCATCATCGCGGACGACGGCTCCAATGACGATACGATCCGGTCGATCCACGAGGAGATCGCGGGCAACCCCCGGATCCTCTTCAACCCCTGCACCGATCCGTGCCTCGACATTGTCAGGACGAAGGCCTCCAGCAGGGCCTGCATGAGGATCAACGACGCCCTGAAGTTCTCCACCGGCCGGATCCTCCACTACCTGGCCGACGACGACTGGTACGATTCCAAGCGGCTGGAAGTCTTCAACGAGATCTTCGCGGATCCCGCGGTCCACTGCGGCTACGGGCGCGTCATGCTCATGAACATGGACAAGGTCCACGGGTCCATCTTCCCTAAGAGCCCCTGCACCCAGCCGCTGTCCAACCTGGACCACAACCAGGTGGCCCACCGGGCTGAGACCTTCAAGATCGTGACGCAGTGGCCCACGGAGGAGAAGGGCGACTACGCCCTCGAAGGGCACTACTTCAACATGCTCGCGGAACACTGGCCGTTCGTCGGCCTCGATAAAGTCGTCGCCTACAAGAGCTACCACCCGTTCAACATGCAGAAGACCAGGGACCAGAGCACGGCGGTGAGGGAACTCTGATGGCCGAAGAAGCGCGCGCGTGGGAGCTCTGGGACAAGCCGGGGATGGCCCATGAAATCAACCGGTCATGGCAGAACGACAGCGAATCCATCTACCGGCTGATCATGGCCTATCACGTGGCTAAATTCGTCCGCAAGGGAGACAAATTCCTGGAGGTCGGCTGCGGGAGCGGATACTTCTACAACTTCCTCCGGAAAATGGCGGAAGTCGAATACGCCGGGGTGGATACGTCCGATCAGATGCTGACGATCGCCAAGATGACCTACCCGGGGATCGACTTCCGGAAGGGGGACGGCTACCACCTCGACTTCCCAGACGACTCCTTCGATGCCGTCGCGGCTATCGACGTGCTTCAGCACGTTCCGGACATCGTGACCATGATCCGCGAGTTGAAGCGAGTGTCCCGGAGGGTGACTTTCTTTACCTTGATCATCGCTGACTTCACGAAACATGGCTGGGAGGAGATCCTGAAGACCCAGTTCATCTACAACATCTACAACATGAAGGACGCCGAGGCCCAAGTGCAGGAGGCCACGGGCGGGACTCCCCACTACAAGATCAAGACCGGGTACAACAGCTCGGGGCTCTGGGTCGTGGCCAAATCCACGACTATAGACCTGGCTCCCTAGTCTCCGGGAATCTAAAGGCCTTCCAGGACTTCTTTCAGCAGAGTCCGCGCCGCCATGTCGGGACTATCCGCTTCATCGCGGCCGGATAATTTAGTCCCGTTGGTCATTTTAGCGACCACCATCTGAAGACGCGTGGCCAATTGGGCGGCTAGACGAGCCTCGTCCCGTGGAAGTAGCTCAATCATGCCGGCTTCGCGAAGAGAGATCAGGTTTAATAGTGTAGTCCAGACCTGAGAGTAGCGCATCACGGCTAGAATATAGAGGCCCCGTTTCTCGCCGTTAACGGCCAATTTCAGGAGTTCGTCGGCCTGGTCAAGCAGGGGATTGGCCATGCTATTGTGCCTCGGCTTCTCTGGCGGCTCGGTCGAACTTCTTCATAAGCCCCGGAGCATGCATTTCGAGATATTTTACGATCGATGGACGGTCCGCTCCTGAGCGGAGGATCTCCACGACATCTCCGATGTCCCTGGATCGACCGGCCTCAAGCTTCATGTAAACCAGGGCTTCAACGGGAAGGACCGGGATTCCGTCAATAACAACCGGATTCCGAAGCGCGTCGAATAGATGGCCCTCTCCTTCCTTCGGCAATATTGGGTCCACTACGACATCCCGGACCTGCAGGGGAACTCCGCGTTTAAAAGAAACGATGCCCGAAGGAGTGACGTCGAAAGCGGTATGGTCCACCACGAAATCGACATCCTTGGTCCAACGAGGTCGCGACCATGCGCTTACCGCAAGACCTCCTACAAGGGCGTGTAGAATTCCAAGCGACCGAAATATCTCTGACGCCACTACCATGGCTTCGAGAACCTCTACGCTGACTACGCCTTCAAGTTGCCGGAGATTAGGCATGTCAAAAGACCTCAACCCTCTCGGGTAAATCTCAAAATGGCGTCCCACCAACATCATAAAGATTTCTCAACAACACGAGTAAGCCTAAGGAGCGTTCCGATGGTCGGATTCCCGAGGCCAGCCTCGATCCTCGAAACCGTCTCGGGTCGGACTCCGGCGGCCTTGGCCACCGCCTTCTGGGTGAGTCCGGCGCGCGTCCTTTTCGCGCGCAAAATCCTCCCGGCGGATTCCTT
>Ga0315275_10002515_pt1 | contig 16592 bp, 12 predicted proteins | sample YL17G03_0_MG_FD_205557 | JGI IMG/M metagenome (GOLD analysis project Ga0315275, IMG submission 205557) | Sediment microbial communities from Yellowstone Lake, YNP, Wyoming, USA - YL17G03_0 | ecosystem: Environmental > Aquatic > Freshwater > Lake > Sediment | place: USA: Wyoming | collected... | reverse complement strand
ACTTCGCCCGTGTTCATACCGCAGCGGAAATCAATTTGCGGCTTTGGTTCCCCGCCGGGAAGCGGCGGGTCTTTTTTCCATTTTTCCAGGAGGGTTGTGAGCCTCAGCCGCATTTTTATTGCGGTGCGCGCGGCACGCAAGGCGTGGTCCGGCTGCACCACCGGTGCCCCAAAGAAAGCCATAATTGCGTCACCTTCAAATTTGTCCAGCGTCCCGCCTTCCTCCATAATCACTTCGGACATCACTTCAAAATATTCATTTAAAAGCGCCACGAGGCTCTCAGGTTTCAGCTTTTCGGAAATTGATGTGAAATGGGCAATGTCCGTGAACATGACGGTAACGTCACGCTTTTCACCGCCCAGTTTAAGCGTTTCAGGGTGCTCGCTGATTTGTTCCACCAGTTTGGGGTTCAGGTATTTCGCAAAGGCACCACGGAGCGCAAGTTTTTCCCTGAATTCCGTGACATAGCGGTACATGTAGCAGGCAATGAAAACCGTTGGCAGCGCCAGGTACGGATGGACTAAATCAATGATCAGGCCGTTTTTAAAGGCAAATGGCGCGGCTAAGGAGTATAAGAGCGGCGTAACGAACAGGAACGGCACTGACCAGCGGATTTTTGTGTACATAAAGACGTAAGCCGCGGCCAGGCAGAGTAGGAACAGTACGATAATTTTTTCGAGGAGTGATTCATTGACAAGGAATTTCTGGTCCAGAATGGTCTGTATGGCATTGGCATGAATATAGATGCCTGGCATTGGTTTTTTGGTATCCAGCGGGGTTAAATAGCTGTCTTTAAAACTGTCGGCCGTCGCGCCGATGAGAACGCTTTTATCCTTAAAGATAACGCCTGGATCTGTCGTATATTTTTCATTATATACATCTAAAAATGAAAGGTAATTTTTAATCGGGTTTTTTCCTGTAGTTGGAGAAAAATAATTGATGAGCATTTGTCCCTCATCAAGCGGAACGTTAATTTTGTTTCCATTTTCCAGATCAATTTCAAATTTTGAATTATTGTTTTTTTGCCCGGACAAGGGCAGTGCGCCTAATGCTTTCCCGGCAACGGCAAAAGCAAATGTTTCATATGTTTTATTGTCTGATTCATCATAAGCTCCGGGCAGTAAATGACGGTAAACTCCATCTTTGTCGTTTAAAATTTTACTTAGGCTTACGGTTACATTTGGTAAATCCGTAATTTTCTTCAGAGGTAATGGATTTATTTTGTTTGAGGTAAATGAATATTGGTTTCCTTTATTAATAACACTTGAAGAATAAATAATAACTGCTTTTTTTGTATCTGATAATGCTTTTACCAGTTTCGCGTCATTTTCTTCGTCTTTTGGATCACGGAAAAAGAAATCAATGCCAATGACCTTGGGGTTGTATTTATTAATGTTTTCTATCACTTTCGCAAAATATCCGCGATTCCAAGATTCATAAGGACCTAAACCATTTATCGGGTTCAGGGTAGAGTCATCAACGGCAATAACAACAATATTATTGTTTTCAGGTAATTCGCCGTACAAAATATTCTGTATTTGAAGCTGGAGATTACCAAAAATTTTACCTGCCGCCAGTAGTATAAATACTAGTGAAAAAAGGATGGCAACAATTGGCGTGATGATTTTTTTATTTTTCCAGAAAGTCATACAAAAAAAGCGCTAATAATCTATTTATTATAGCACTTTTTTGGCTTTAAATATAGTACTTTGGCTTATTTATCCGCCTTTTTTCTACGACGTGATCCAATCCCCATAAAGGTTAATATTCCCAGAAGGACCCGTGACAATTTTCCTCTTGTTTCTTCAATATTTCCCGGGACAGAGCATGCTCCGCAACCTTTTTCTTTGGGAGGAGGGTTGTCAAAACTGCTCCCGATGATTTGCGATGTATCAAGGTCAAACAGGACATAGGGGTGGGAACTTGCTGTCCCTTCAAGGATTCCATCTGTCACTTTGTCGTCAATTTGAATAGGCATGCCTTTTATTTTGAATAGAACTTTTTTATCCATTACTTGTCCTTTGATGACATGGAAACGGCCCTGGTTGTTTTCCTCCGGCCATGTCCATGACCATGTGGTTCCAAGAGGCCCTGCTTCGATACCTTCCTGTTCAAACTCCAAACTTCCATTAAAATCTTTTATTTCATTAACGTTTAGACCTTCAGACAATCCAGCCATCCCTCCTGCATTAATACTTATGTATAATTGCTGTCCTGCTTTTTGCGGAGAAGTCTGGAGAGTCAGTAGAGTATATCCTCCGCGTAAATCTGTATATTTAATCTGACAATTTCCATCCTGAACGGTTGTGCTACTTACACCAAGATCATCGCATGAAGTGGTGCATGTCTTAGAGTCCATTGTGTCTATAACCTCTGTGCTGCATGTATAGCCGCCATCGGTTCCGCTGTCATATTTAATTTCGGCGTCCTGTTGAGTGGTCGCGTCGGACTGTATTGCGTCTGTTTGCAGAGTATCAGTCATGCCGCCATCAGTTTGAGGTGGGGCGTCAGATTGAGGCTCCGCATCGGTTTGGGGTTCAGCGTCGGTCTGAGGCTCTGCATCATCTTGTGGCGGTGTGGCATCTTCCTGGCCGCCGTCAGTTTGAGGTGCAGTATCTGTCTGTGGTGCCGTGTCGGTTTGCGGTGCAGTATCACTCTGTGGCATTGCATCCTGTTGAACTCCGGCATCATCTTGGATAACAGTTTTTTTGGTGGCCCACATTATTGAACCCCAACTAGTTGCATCATCGGAGTACCATAGATCACCTACTGAATCTACAAAAACCTCAGCCTGACTATATGCATTATTTATAGCTGAATAGGAACCTGAAATTGAATTTACATTGATGATTCCGGTTGCCGTTCCTGTCGTATCATTCCAGTCAAAAGCATAAAGATCATATTCTCCAAGATTGCCCGATTGTCCGGTTGTTGATATTAATCCATAGGTTGGACCAACCCATATTTTATCTTCTGTTTGGGCTGTATTGACGCTGGTTATTGGACTTCCGGCAGCGAGTGGAAGTGGACCAAGTGGAGTCCGGTACATATCAGACCCTGGTCCACTATCACTTGAATAATAGAGGTTTCCGTTAAAGACGTGGGAAGGGGATGTGTTTGCACTGCCTGTGTTTATATTTGTTCCCACACTTTGACAATTACCACCTGCGTTCATGGTATCATCCCAGTCGCACATTTGAATTGCACCTCCTTTGTCAATGAAAATTTTCTGACCGGAATTGCAATAGGTTGAATCATAACAGATAACGGGAGTGGCATCACTCCCTGTATCATTTATTTTTGTACCGACACCGTTCCAGCCTACCGGCATTGGAGAGGGGTTTGTCCATGTTGCCCCATTATCGTTTGAACCTGTTATCCAAATGTCGTCGTTTCCTGTTCCACCCGGCCTATTGGAATACCAAAGTACTTTAATATTTGGGTAATTCCTCATGACAAATGGAGCACCATTTGAGTAAGGGGAAGGTGAAGAACCAAATGAAGGCGCTGTTGGCGGATTCCAGCTTATATCCGCTGTTAATGCACCTGCTTTTTTCCCGATTCCTTGAGACTCTGTTTCGCTAAAATCAGGAGCACATCCGGCTACCGTTAACAATCCTACTACTGTTAAGAGCCAACATTTAAATTTCCGTATTCTGGAATCAACTTCATTTCCTGATTCCTCACCTATTTCAGGCTGTCCAGAATCTCTAGTTTCTAAAGGTTTTAAACGATCAGTTAAATCCGGATCTATTTTTTTATCAGGTTTAGGCATACTTGACAAAATAATGAAAGTATTTGATTATACTCATTATGTTATGATTTTGTCAAGTATTTTTTATTGCCGATATTTTCTTACTGCTGGATAACGTATTCTAGAAGGCCGCTGCCCTGCGGCTGTTTGACCTCAAGAACCTGTTTAAATGTCCCTGAAAAGCCCTGGGCCGTTATGGTTTGGGACGAGTCGGTTGGCGGTATTGTCGCTGCATTCGTTAAGACCTGATATTCAAGGTATGGAATGCTGGTGTCCTGGCTTTGAAGACTGTGGATGATTGATAATTTTAGAACTGGCTTATTTATTTCATTATCTAGTGATCCTTCGAAAGACAGGCCATTCAATAAATAATCAGAAATAAGTCCTGAGTTATTGTTCTGGTCTATTCCAGAATCCGATGGTTTAACAACAATATAATCGCTGGACATTCCGGTGTTTATTTGCGATTCATAAATTTCTGAATTGTTTATACTCTTATTTTCACAACGACCTCTGTTTCCACTATCATCTTTACAGTTTAAAATGTTTAAATATGTCGTTGTGTTTGGCAAAAGTGTATAGAATTTATCACCGTTTTTGTTTGACGCTGTAATTTGCCAACTCATAACAGTGGGGTTGGTTTTCATGTATTGTGCCGGCGTGTTTAAATCAAAGCAACAAAACTGATATCTTTCGCTATTCGCGCACATAGATTTTCCATTGGAACACGGGGTACGGACCTTTATTGTGATGCTGTTTAATCTCATATCAGCCGGATTACATATTCTTAAGCCACTTGCAGAATCAACAACCGGACAATTTGATGTTGAGTCATATGTTGTCACATAAAGGGGAATAGAAACGTTGTCCCCAATTTTAATTTTGTTCCAGTTGCAAGGGTGATCGATAGCTTCGTATCGCGAATAATCGTTTGATGTCGGCGCATCTGCACCATAATAATAGAGATTATGTATTGAGTCGTAATACCAAGCGTCTTTATAAACAGGGTTTAATGGATTACATCCAACTCCTGCAGATCCGGTGCCCGGCGCCGGTATACCATATCCAATATTGGGATACCCATAATTTTCCGGCACCTGCCCTACAATAGTGTAGCTGCCGCAATTTGTACCTGGATGTGTCGTACAAGCACTGCCTCCTTGCGTACCTTCGTCGCTATATCCGGCTCCATGCGACTGGTTTGCCAAAAGCCCTTCTTCCAACATGCCTTCCGCTGTGTAATAGGCCATATTAGCTCCCGTGACGTTGGTGGATTCGCGTATGGAAGAAACCACAATGGTCATTACACCCAAAGAAACCAGGACTAATACTGAAGTAATGCCTAACGCAATAAGCAGGGAAGAGCCGTCGCGCGTTTTGTATTTTCTTTGTTTTTTGTTCATGTTTCTTTTGATATTCTTTTCTTATTTTACCATAATCCTTGTTTTTCGTCTATGCACTGAGAGGTTTTGGCTAGACTAGGCCAGAGTTGCTATTGACATGTAATAAAGAAATTGTATAGGATACGTCCTTATATTCATTTGTTTACAAATGCCTATAGGGAATAATAAATTAGATGAAAATTGTGATATTTCAGCTCCAGCAGAAACCGGATCTCAAGCGGAATGTTTGCTGAATTCTGATGATTTAATTAAGCGTACTATCGAACAGCCAGAATGCTTATCGGATGACGATATAAGATTTTTATTAAAAAGTAGTATTTTAGATACAATTTTTGATGATGTCGTCGAAGCTAAAGAAAAAATGGTTGGCAAACAAGTCTTTGTTCGTTCAAGTATTGAAATATCTAATAATTGCAGATGTAGCTGTAATTATTGTGGTATGTCGAGCAGGAATAGATCAATACATCGCTTTCGGCTTAGCAAAGATGATATTGCAGACCAAATAGAATTAGCTAAAAGTTTAGGTGCTGATACCATACATTTGACATCTGCGGAAGATCCTAATTTCCCGCTTATAGATATATGCCAGATAGTCGATTTTGTTAGAAAAAAAAGTTTGGACTTAGTTCTTGTATTAGGTGAAAAAAGACCTGAGGAATATCAAGTATTGTATAACGCTGGTGCCAGAAAATATACAATGAAATTTGAAACATCGGATCCCGCAATATTTAGAAACATTAAAAATAATTCTCAATTGAGTGATCGACTTAAATGCCTCGAAGTCTTGAGAACAATAGGTTTCCAAATTGGCACTGGAATAATAGTTGGCCTTCCAGGACAAACAATCGATACTCTAGTTTCTGATTTACGCCTATTACAGGATTTAAAGCCAGAAATGGCAAGTGCAAGTGTTTTTGCTCCTAATAAAGACTCTGAATATGCAGATCTTCAAAAGGGTGACGCCGATCTCGCACTGCACTTTAATTTACTTATGAGGCTTTTATTAAGAAATCCAGTCCCAAAAATTCCTTCTTCAAGTTCATTTAGCCAAGCGCAACAGATTAAAATCCTTCAAGCAGCAGCTAATGTTATATCCATTAATTTAACGCCTGACGAAGTAGCACTTTATTATTCTATGTACGGAGGAGAAGATCGGGCTATACGCGGGATAGAGGAAATTATAAAAACTATTGAATCTGCTGGTTTAACCTCTAATTTAAATACAAAATATGGAAGAAAAACCTGATCATGATGGAATCTCAACTCTTCGTTATGAAGATGTTACTGAAAGGCAAGTAATATCCGTTATAATTGATGATTTTAGAGATAGAATTGTAAATAGTGGGGATCTGGATATAAAAGCAATAAGCGAAAAATTAAAATTACCTGCGCCACAGTTAAATGAAAGAGAGTTGGCGCTTCTTTTAAGTACGAAAGATCCAGAAATAATAGATTTATTGTACAACATAGCCAGTAGCAAAAGAGAATCTTTATTTGATAGAAATGTTTTCATTAGAGCAGTTATAGAAATTTCAAATTATTGCAGAAGAGATTGTAAATTTTGTGGCAATGCTGCATCGGATAAAAAACTCCCTAGATATCGGGCTAATCCACATGACGTAATAGAACAAGCTGAAAGAGCTAAAGGGGCTGGTATAGATTTAATTCATCTCGCTTCAGGAGAAGATAATGGTATGAGAAAAGAAGTTTTAGTAGAAATGATTAGATGCATAAATCAAGAGATGGGCTGTACTGTGGAATTAGCCATAGGAGATAGACCAATAGATGAGTATGCAGAATTTTATGATGCGGGGGCCAGAAGAGCTATATTAAAGTTTGAGACAACTAACCCTCATCTGTTTGCAGAAATGAAACCACGAGAGAGTTTGGAGAAAAGATTGATGTTGTTGTTAAGATTAAGAAAAATTGGTTTCCAGATAGGATCAGGGAATATTATTGGTTTACCTGGGCAAGAATTCACAGATGTTGCCCATGATTTATTTAGTATGATTAATTTACAGACTGATATGGCGAGCACTAGTGTTTTTGTTCCTAATCAAGAATCCGCGTTAAAAGAGCATCCAGGAGGAGATCAGCAAATGGGATTAAACTATATTGCATTATTAAGAATCTTATCTGGTGACAGAAGAATCTCCATACCCACAAATTCCACGCTGGGAGAAACAGGTAAACATAAAGCCCTTGAAATTGGCGCTTTAGAACTTTCTTTAAATATGACTCCAACTGCTAACCAAAAGAGATATTCTCTTTATGGAGGTAAAGACAGATTTAGAGCAGGAATTGAGGAAATCGAAAGAGAAGTTCAAACTTACGGTTATAAAGTGAAACCATTTTCTCAAATGCAATTATAAATTAACTTATTAAAATGACAAAAGTACTTTTTACAGAGGCAGGTCGGGCAACAGGAATTAATTTTTGCCGTTCTTTACAACTTGCACCGGAACCAATAGAAACAGTAGGCCTTGAAAAGGATCCATATTCTATATTCAATTCTGTGGCGGATCGGACTTTACTTATGCCTGATATCACAAAAGACAGGGATGGTTTCTTTAGATACTTAAGGCATATCATAGATAAAGAGCAACCTGATTTATTATATCCCGCAAAAACAAATGAAGTTCTTTGGGAAATTTCAAAAATACGCGACCAATTAGGAACACGAGTCTTTCTTCCGCCTCATGAGAAAATTGAGCTTTTTGAAGATAAATTTGCAACTGCTGAAAGATGGGGAAAAGCAGGCATAAAAGTGCCCAAGGGAATGTTAATAAAAGATGAAGAAGATCTTAAACGCGCTTTCCGGGAACTCGGCAAGAAGATATGGATAAGAAAGTTGGTAGGAAGTGGGGGGGCTGGGTCAATTGATACTGATGATTTTGAATTAGCCAGGGCATGGATTAACCGTTTTAATGGCTGGGGTAATTTCATGGCTTCGGAACTATTAACCAAGGAAATGGCAACCTGGTCGGCATTATGGAAAGACGGTGAATTAATAGTATCCCAAATAAGAAAAAGATTGTTTTGGGAATTTTCTTACCTGTCTCCTTCCGGCGTTACCGGCGTCTCAGGCGCTCAAATGACGGTAAAAGATCCTGAGCTTGATGAAATCTCAATGGCAGCAATAAAAGCGGTTGACGATAAACCGCATGGCATCATCAGCCTGGACTATACTTATGACAAGAATGGTGTACCAAATCCTACAGAAGTCCAAGCCAGCAGATTTTATACATCTGTTCATTTTATGGCAAAAGCAGGACTGAATTTGCCATATATTCTTGTTAAATTAGCTCTAGGTGAAGAAGTTCCGGAATTTAAAGATAAATTCAGTCCACTACCGGAAGGTCTGATTTGGATAAAATATATTGAATGCGAACCGGTCTTAACAACAATGTCAGAAGTAAGGGATAAAATGGAGGGACTTGGTTTATTGCAAGAAGAGATTAGGAGAGGAGGGAAATAAAATAACCTGTTTTTGCCATGCAAATATGAATGATTTATTTAAGAAAAATATACAAGAAACTGAGGCTTATATTCCTCCAAATTCTTTAGACCCGGACAAAAGAAGACTGTTTCTCAATGAAAATCTATTGGGTTGTTCTCCAGCATGTTTATCAATATTACGCACCATAACTCCGGAAGATTTATTGCAATATGCGGAAGGAGATAGCTGTTTATTAAAAAGAGCCATTTCGGAAAAGTATGGCGTTGATATTAATAAAATTCTTGTCCACGGAGGAGAATCGGAATTATTGAAACAAATATTCCAAGCTTTTTTAGAAGATGGAGATAAGGTTTTAACTAGCCGACATTCCTGGGGATATTATCGGGTGCTTGCTGAACTGCAGGGAGCCAAAGTTGTAAATTATGATCTCAAAGAAAAAAAAGAGGTATTTGAATTCGATGCACAAGACATTAAAGAAGCAATAAATAAGGAAAAACCTAAAATTATTGTATTGATATCTCCCAACATGCCGACAGGCAATTCTTTAAAAAGAGAGGATCTGGAAGCTATTTTAGAAGCAGCCAAAGACAGCATTGTAATTCTTGATGAAGCATATTTCGGGTTTAAGGATGATGAAGCAGACGAGTTAGATAAAGATTTAGAAAATTTTTTAGGACAACATACCAATATTATAATTACCAGGACTTTTTCAAAATTATTTGCCCTTGCCTCCCTGCGGACTGGTTACGCCTTTTGCAATGAAACCATTCATGGCTATCTACAGAAGACAGCTCCCCTATTTGGTATAAATTATCTCTCCCAATTAATCGCAAGAGAAGCTTTGAAAAGCGAAGAATATTATGAAGGAATTAGGCGGACAATAATTCAAATTCGCAGAAATTTCAGCCAGGCATTACATGGAGTTACAGGTTTTACCGTATATAAGTCGGATGCAAATTTTGTATTATTAAGGACGGGACAAGAAGATTCTCGAAAAATCCAAGAATATCTTGCCAGTAATGGGTTTCTTGTCAGGGATTGTACAAAATATTCTTTACCCGACTTTGTAAGAATTACTTTGGGAACCGCGGAAGATATGGATCAGGTGGCAAAACTTATTGAATCATATCATCAAACCAAAGCTAAAACATTTTAAATGTTAAATCAACATATGTCAGAAATATCAAGAGAGGATGATAGTAGAATTGACATTGCCGCAGATGCTTTGGCGGTTGCTATTAAAAAAATTATTGCATCTGTTTTTCCGGAAGCTGAAATATTGAAATTTGGAAAATTCAGCACAGGCCGGGTAAACGATTTGTATGAAATTTGTATTGTCAATCCCGAAAAAAGACTAATTCTGCGTTTGAGAACACTAAAAGATTACCATTATGAACAGGGAGTATTAAAGGAAGGCATGGTAAAAGAGCTATTGCGCGAAAGGATAAGAATGCCCGAAATTTATGTGGAAGAGAATAGTCGAGAGATTCTTCCATGCGAATTTACCCTAATGGAACTAATAGAAGGGGATGTGTTGTCGCAGCGAGAAATGACCGGAGAAGAGGCTGAAAAAACAGGATTAACCTTGGCCGCCATACATAAAATAAATTTTGAGAGTTTTCGTACTTTCGATCGGCAAAGAGGAGGAACCAATAATTGGCAAGATTTTTTTAAGAAAAAAGTCGACTCATGTTTACAGCAGTTATATAAATATGATCCAGAATTGGCACAAATAGCGGATTCTTTTTTTGGAAACAATATTTCACGGGTTCCAGTGGCTGCAAAACCTGTTTTAAACCATCATGATTACCATGGAGGAAATTTGATAAAAATACCTGATGGAAATATAGCTGTTATTGACTGGGATTATGCCAGTATTGGAGTACCAGAAATAGATTTCTCCAAGATAAAACATTTAAATTTCAGAAATAACCCCGCATTATATGGATCTTTTTTAAGAGGGTACCAAAATATAAACGGCGATTTTGAAAAAGGCTTTTTTGAGAGATTAAAAATATATGAAGCATTATGGTTGCTCCGGGCATATATGTTTGAGAGTACGCATGAAAATACCGATCCAGAATATTTTCCAGAAAGTTCGTACTATAAAGATGAATTTTTAAAAATTGCAAATGATAATTCCACTGCAAGTGTAGTGGTTAAAAAAACAAGAACCCAATTATTAACAGCTCTGGAAGACGCCAGCGAACATATTTTTTCAACAGGTCTAAATGATACCGGAAGTGCACTATTTAGAAGCAGTATGACAATAGGCATTGCAAAACTGCATTATTTGCAAGAGAAATTAGGGATAAGGAGCAGAGCTATATTCATTTCGACACCTGATGAAAATCCATTAAGACGGCGAGTAGATTGGCTTGGCGGTTTTGCCTATGGTGGAAAGCTGATTTGGGGCGATGGCGACTTAGATATTGTAATTCTGAATACTAAACCAAACGGCTGTGGAATGCTTGTAGGGAATGTTAACGATGTTGATTTTGCCGAACTGGAAAAAGGAATAAAAGATTTATTAAATTCGACTCCGGCACTTACCACTCTAAAAGGAGATAAAATAGACGTCCAATGGGATTTTAACGTAGGGAATCATTTTATAGATATTTTTGATGTCTACACCCATGAAACGGGAGAAAAACAAGCATATAAAATTGTGATAATCCATTCCGATGCTCCAGAATTAAAAGGCGCAAATCAAGGTGGAATGGGACTGTATTACAATAAAGAGAATCCCGATTTGCATAGAATTATGAAAAGATTAAGAACACCCTTCGGAGAGGTATGCTATTTAACTGGACAAGATACAGGGCAATATGTTCAATTGGCAGATGTTGCAAGAGATTTTGCCCAACGGAAAAGAGAGCACGCCTTTAATTATCTATTCAGGGATGGCGAAGTCGTCACAAACAGATCACACCAGACATTAATTAACGGGAACCAAATAGTTCTGGGGGCGTATCATGTTCCTGAAGGAGATAAAACGTTATTCCCAATTACAACCAATCAAGACGAAGAATCATATTTAGTTAGAGGTCAAACATCATTTGACGATAAAACAATTGATGAACTTGGTTTTGGCAGTAGAGCAAAAAGACTTGGTGCGGAAAAACATCTGAGAACGGCAAATATTATTCCTCACGGCTCAGGTTATTTATTCCCCACCATTGATAGAGTGACTGGTTTTGATATCCAGGCTGATGATCAAATCGTTCCAATAGCTGCTTTCAGGGGTGGAGAACAAAAGTCTTTAAATTCAATTCGGGAAATCCCATATAGATACCGCGGTAAAGAAGTTGTCGACAAAAGTTTATCAATCCGTTCTTTACAAATTACACATCGATTAAAGCTATTATGGACATTAACGCAAGAGGGAATATCGGTGAAATAAATCAATAAACATTGTTATCTGAATAAAATTTATATTATCATTTAATTAGAAATCATAATTATGAACAATATGGAACGTTTTAAAGATAAAGTGGCGCTTGTAACAGGAGGAAGCAGGGGTATTGGTAAAGCGACTGCTCTTAGATTGGCGGAAGAGGGTGCTAATGTTGGCATACTCGCAAGAGATGAAGCAAGACTTAATGAAGTTGCTAAGGAAATTAGAGAAAAAGGAGGTAAAGTAATAGTATTGGTGGCAGAAATAACGGATCCGGAGCAAATTAAACAGGCAGTGGCTAAATTAACAGAAGCTTTTGGCGAAAAAATTCATGCCTTGGTCAATTGCGCTGGGGTTTATCAACGTAATAGCTTAGAAAATATTACTGAAGAAGACTGGGACACAACAATGGATATCAATGTGAAAGGTACTTTTTTGTGTTCAAAAATAGTTGCTGAATTAATGAAAAAACAGGAAGAAGGAGGAAAAATTGTTAATGTTTCTTCTGTAACAGCGAGAACCGGCGGGTCATCCCCTGATTATGCTGCTTCGAAAGCGGCAATTATCGGGTTAACACGCTCTCTGGCCACAATACTTGCTCCTTATGGCATAAACGTCAATGTGGTTGTGCCGGGCCCAACAATGACTGACATGGCAAAAACTATACCGCAAGAAAGGATAGAATCACTGAAAAAATCTATTCCCCTGGGGCGTTTGGGTGAAGCGGAAGAAATAGCGGCGGCAATTGTATTTCTTGCTTCTGATGACGCAAATTATATAACCGGAGCCTCTTTAGATGTAAATGGAGGACTTTCTATGCAATAGACATAGAGATACAAAAAGCGCCTGGAGATTCTGGAAGACAGATTGGGTTTGAAGGGATAGATTTCAGATGAATCTCGTTTGTATGGATAAAACAGGATCTTTACAGGATAATATTAGTTTTTTAAGCAACGTTCTTTTTTATCGTAGAACCGAAGGCGCAGATGCTTATCTTGATGAATTTAGCGATTTCGATGTTAAAAAATTAAGATTATTAACAAGAAAGAAGCTTTCGGCGATTTTGCTTGATGTGGATGGGTGCATTGCGCCTCCATGTGGGAACATTTGTGGTAAAAATTTAAGAAAAATTAAAGAACTTCAGGGCCAAGACATGGAAATGGGGGTTTATTCAAATTGCAGAGAACTTTCCAGGTTAGATCCGTTAAGAGCATTAGATATACGTATTTATGATGGAAATGAACCAAAGCCAAAACCTGAAGGCTTTTTGAACGCATGTGCTTTTTTTGATTTTGACCCAATGGAAACATGGATGGTAGGTGATAATCCGTTAACTGACGGTGGGGCCATCGGTGTTCTAAACGGCGTGGCATTTGTAAAACCAATTCCGGAAAATTGGCGAGCTTTACCCGATGGCCGAATAATCCCATTTTATTTCCAGAAAATATTTAGGTATTTAGCCATGAGGACCACCTTAAAAATCAACCCGGGTATTATAACTACTGAAATATTACGACACTATTGAATGCAGCGCGGGCGCGGATTCAGCGATAGAATTTAACCGTAAATTAACCGTCCATTTTCGACCTTATACAGTGTATTTGTCGACCGTATGCTGAGTCCGCAGTGCCGTCGCGCGCCGCTGCCGGCGTGATAAGATATTAAAGGATAATGCTAGTTCTAATTAACAATTATTCCTAACAAACTCAGGTCTTTTCTTAATTGTTGTGCATTTTCAAAGCGGATGGTTTTAATACCCAGCTCATCAGCTGGTAATAGATTTTTAGCCTTATCATCTATAAATACACATTCATGAGGTAAGGAGTTTAGTTTTTTAAGTATTAATTTGTAAACCTTTTTATCTGGTTTACAGGCTGCTTCCTGATATGAATACACTATTGCATCAAACAATTTATGGTAATTAAATTTTTTATTACAATAATCGACCCATTCTTTTGCATGAACAGATAATAATCCCAGTTTATAATTTTGCTTTTTTAATTTTTCGATAATATCTCTTACACCTTCAATTTCTTCAAAGTTTTTTCTAATGGCCTTTTTTAGAACATTGTTTTGTATTTTCCATTTATTTTTTTTTGAAATTCGATTCCAATATTCGTTTTCAGTGATTTTTCCCTGAAATAAACTAACTAAATCATCACCTCTGAGTTGTTGATATATTGCCTGTGCACTTATATTTAATATTGGTTCCAATATATATTCAACGTCATAAAATCCTTTTAAATATACCTCTCCTAAATCAAAAATAATGGTATTAATGGCTTTCATGGAAACACATCATTATTAGCGTTCGGCACAACCGTATTAGATTTGGTGCTTGTCAAAAACTTCCAATGCCGTTTTGGCGGAATTTGCCCAATTGAATTTTTCGACGCGGCGCCGGCCCCGTTCTATCAGCATGGCGCGGATCTGGTCGTTTTCCACAAGGCTGACCACGGAATCTGCGATTTTATGGGCATTTTTTGGATCAATTAATATTCCGGCATCGGCGATAACTTCAGGCAAACTAGCCACATTGGAGCTGACCACGGGGCATCCGCAGGCCATGGCTTCAAGCGGCGGCATGCCAAACCCTTCATAAAGTGACGGAAACACAAAAACGGTTGCCAGGGTGTAGATTTTTTTCAGGTCCTCGGCTTCCAGATAACCCGGGAAAATGACATCTTTTTCCAGCTGGTAATGTTTGAGCGTTTCTTCTATCAGGTGGTATTTCCAGCCTTTTTTCCCGACAATGACCAGCTTATAATCCGGTAATTTCCGCTTGATGATGACAAAACTCTTAATGAGTGTGCTGAAATTTTTCCGCGGTTCCAAAGTCCCTACTGCCAAAATAAAGTTGGCCGGCAATTTGAACTTTTCCCTGAATTTGGCTAATTCATGAGGATCAACGGGGTCCCTGTAAAAATCGGCCGGGGCGCATGGCACCAGGTGTATATGATTTTCGGGGTAATGGAAGCGCTTTAAAAGGTCTTTTCTGGTGTTTTCCGAAACCACAAATATATCGGCTGCTTTTTTAACGGCCCGGCGCAAGGTCAGCTTTTCAATAATCACCGCTTTTGCGTTATGAGTAGACGGAAACAGGAAGGCAACCATGTCATGGACGGTCATGATGACCCGGAGCCATTTTGGCGCAAATGCCGGGATAATATAGCTGGTCGGCGCAAAAAAGAGGTCAGGTTTTTCAGCCTTTATGTCTTTTAATACATTAAAATGCCACTTCCAGGATTTGCTGTTTATATGCCTTATTTGCGCGTTCTTAAAGCCCTGGAAAGGGTTTTTCCCCGAATCCGTATACAGGAGGTACTGGTTCTTTTTATCGAGCTTTAAAAGCTCACAAACCAGGTTATAGGTATACCAGCCTTTACCGGCTTTTTCATTTCCCGCTTCACGGATATCTATGGCGATTTTCATTCGGGTCTTAAGGGTTGATGATCTAAAAGCGCGGTTATTTTAGTGCAAAATGTACGTTTTGGGTAGTCTAAAAGGCTTCCATGCGCAGGCAAAGAACAAAACTCACGTTTACAAACAGCCTTTTTCTGCTCTATATTGTGGTTGCATTTCTTTTGCGCAACTTTATGCCAACTCCAAGGATCACCCAAATCATTTCTTCCCTTCCTTTTGAGAAAAAGCTCATCGGCACGGGATCAATCCTCATGGTCATCAGCCTGTTTTTCCCATGGTACCAGGATCTTGATTCTTTCCACACCGGAGATACTTTTTCGGGACTGACCGGCCCTTTGTACCTGGGCGGATTTACGTTTTTAATCCTGGCTTCACTGTCGATTTTGTTCATTATCGCAGACCATTTTGACAAGAAGATTCCACTTTTTAATTTCAAGACTTCCAGGTTTTATTTATGGTCCGGCATTTTTTCTTTTTATCTGCTTTTCCTTATCGGATCCGTCTATTTTCATCCGGCATTCGGGGTCAATATTACAATGAAGCAGTCCCAGTTTGGCATTTTTATCGCTTATATTTCCGCGTCACTCCTGACCATCGGCGGATATCTTTCAGGCCGTGAACGCAAAACTCTTATGAAGGAATTTGAGGCGGAGACCCGGGAACCCGTTATCAAGATCCCGAATCCTGAACAACGCAAACCGCGCGAAAATTTGAGGAATATTCCCAGTATTACGCCCCAGCGCGCACCTGTTCCGCAACAGCCTGCCATGGATCTGAACATGCCTGTGCAAGCTAAAGTTCAAGTTCCGGTTATGCAAAATGCGACTGCAGCAGAACCGGTAGCGTCAGACATTGATACTGACCGCAAGAACCCCCAGCCTTTCCGAATGGATTTATAATTTTTTCGCATGTTCCAGCTGAAAGTCGAAAACAAACTCCCTCCTGAACTGGTTTTTTACTGCAAAGATTGCCATAAAATCGTGGAGACGATTCCGGTCGGCCGCAAGTTTGTATACCGTTGCAAGATTTGCGGTACTAAAAACGTGGCTTTCGGGACACTTAAAAGCATTAAGAATTTCTACCGCGTCAGCGAGAAAGAGCAAAGTGCTGCACCTGTAGGTGCTTCGACCGTTGGTGCCGCAACTGTGAGCGCTT
>Ga0315275_10002514_pt1 | contig 16593 bp, 16 predicted proteins | sample YL17G03_0_MG_FD_205557 | JGI IMG/M metagenome (GOLD analysis project Ga0315275, IMG submission 205557) | Sediment microbial communities from Yellowstone Lake, YNP, Wyoming, USA - YL17G03_0 | ecosystem: Environmental > Aquatic > Freshwater > Lake > Sediment | place: USA: Wyoming | collected... | reverse complement strand
CGGCCCGGAGGCGGGGATGACGGTGTAGGATGCCGATGTGAGAATGGCCGTCACCGCCTCTCGAAAATCCGGGTCGTCGTCGATGAGCAATATCTTGGCTGGAGTCGTCATGACAATTCCCTCCCTTCCAGGCCATATTTTTTTATTTTCGCCCAAAGCGTTTTACGGTCGATTCCAAGAATCCTTGCCGTCCGGCCTTTGTTGCCGCGCTGGTCGCGGAGGACGGCTCGAATATATTCTTTTTCGATCTCTGAGAGGAGTTTGAATTTTCCCCCGGCCCAAGTCAGAGCCGGTATACCCAAGCTGATGCCGTGACTGACGATGTCTTCGATATCGATGCCGTCGTTTCGAGTGAGGACGACGGCTCTTTCGATGGTGTTCTCCAGCTCCCGGACGTTGCCCGGCCAGTCGTATTCGGTTAAAGCCAGCATGGCCCTGGTGGAAATCCTGGTAACTGTTTTGCCTGCCTTGCGGCTGTATTTCGGGAGAAAGTGCTCGACGAGAAGCGGGATGTCGTCCTTGCGCTCGCGGAGAGGGGGAATATGGATCGGCACAACGTTTAACCGGTAAAAGAGGTCCTCTCGGAAAACCCCGCGGCTCACGGCTTGGGCGAGGTTGATCCCGGAGGCGGAAATAAGACGGACATCGATTTTGATCGGGCGGGAGCTGCCGCGCCGGACGACACCTCTCTCCTGAATCGTCCTCAGGATCTTGCCTTGAATTTGGGGGCTCGCGTTCGCGATCTCATCGAGGAAGATCGTTCCGCCGCCGGCCAGCTCGAATTGCCCGTGTCTGGTCTCCTGGGCTCCGGGAAAAGTCCCCTTGGCGTAGCCGAAGAGCTCATTCTCCAGGATGGGCTCGGCGAGGAACCCGCAGTCCACGGCAATGAAAGGCGCAGCATGGCGCGGGCTGCGCCCGTGGATTTCCCGGGCGATGAGTTCCTTCCCCGTGCCGCTCTCCCCGGTGATCAAGACCGCGGAATCCGTCGGGCTCACCATGGCGATCGTATCGAAAACCTGGCGGAGGGCTTTGCTCTGGCCGATGATTGCCCGGGATTCCTTGCGGACACGGAGTTCGCCGCGGAGGCGGATGTTTTCCAGGATCATCGTCCGACTTTTCAGAGCCTTTTGGGTTACGAGGCGAAGCTCGTCGGGGGTGAAAGGTTTGGTCAGGTACTCGAACGCTCCGAGCTTGATCGCTTCCACCGCGGAATCGATCGAGCCGTAGGCGGTGATGATGATCACCGGTGTTTCCGGACTCGTCTCTCTTATCTGACGGAGGACAGTCAAGCCGTCGATGTCGGGAAGCCGAAGGTCAAGAAACACGGCTTCGAAGGTCTCCCTGTTGAACAGGGCGAGAGCATCCTCGCCGCGAGCCGCTCCATGGGGGTGCGCTCCCTCCTTCCTCAGGACCTGGCTCATGGAATCCCGCAGAGAATCTTCGTCGTCGACGATGAGAATCTGGGGCGCCGAGTTCATATTCATTTTTGCTTCAGAGGGAGCTTGACGGTGAACGTCGCTCCGCGGCCGGCTTCGCTCCGGACTTCGATCGTCCCCTGGTGTTTTTGAACGATTCCGTAGCTGATGGCAAGCCCGAGCCCCGTGCCCTTCCCAACCTCCTTGGTCGTGAAAAACGGTTCGAAGAGGCGTTTTTTATGTTCCTCTTTGATTCCGTGTCCGGTGTCGGCGATCTTTACGGCCATGGCCTCCGCCTCCGGATCGAAAGAGGTCCGGATGGTCAGGGTCCCGTTTCCGTTCATCGCCTCGGCGGCGTTGAGGATAATGTTCATGACAACCTGCTGGAGCTGGCTGCCGTCGGCGATGATCCGTGGCAGGGACGGGTCATAGGATTTTTCGACGCGGATATTCTGGAACAAGGCATGGCGCTCCGTCAAGGCCAGGCATTTTTCCAGAAGCTCATGGACATCGCACTCCGACATCTCCGGTTCCCGGGGCCGGGCGAAGTCCAGGAGTCCCTTGACGATGTCCTTGCAGCGTGTCGTCTCCCTGACGATTTTTTTCAGGTTTTCGTAGTTCTGGCCGCTCTTGGGCGTATCTTCGAGAATGAGATGGCTGTAGATGAGAATTCCGCCCAGGGGATTGTTGATTTCGTGAGCGATGCCCGCGGCGAGTTTGCCGATGGAGGCCAGTTTTTCGGACTGGATGAGGTGGAACTGGATGTCGCGGAGCTCCCGGGTTCGCTCCTCGACCTTTTTTTCCAGGGTTTTGCCGTATTCGATCAATTGGTCATTGGCCTCCTGGAGATGGGCGGTCATCCGGTTGAAAGAATCGGCGAGAGCGCCGACCTCGTCCTTCGAGGTGACATCGACTCTGTGAGACAGGTCTCCTTTGGCGATCTGTTTCGTGGCGGCGGCCATCCGCTGGAGAGGGCGGACGATGCGAGCGGTCGAGAAGTAAAGAACAACGAGGAGAAAAATGACGCAGAGGCCGGCGATAAGGACGAAAGTCCGCATCACTCGGCCGGCCGTGTCAAGATAAGGTTTTTCGAGCATCCCGACATAAAGGATGCCGATGATCCGGCCGCTGACGTCCTTGATGGGATCATAGGCGGTGATATACCAGTCGTTGACGACGAAGGCCCGGGCGACCCAGGAGTTTCCCTCGTCCAGGACCGCTTTTTTGACTTCTTCGGAGAGAATCGTTCCGATGGCCCGCTCTCCCTTTTCATTTTTAACGTTGGTCGAAATCCGAAAGTCGTACTGGAATATCGTCGCCGTGCCCGTTTCCCGGCCCTTGTATTGTTCCCCCTTGAAGACGATCTCCTTAACCCCGTCGACGATTTCGTAGTTTCGATTGAGAAGGACGGCTCCGCTGAGGACGCCGATGATCCGGCCGTCCTCGGTTTGGATCGGAGCGGCGGCTTTGAGCACCATCCCGCTCGTCTCCTGGTTTCCGGGGCGCGGAGCGGCCCGGGGCGTAGGGATGACATCGATCCGGGCTTGGATTGCGAGGTCTTCGCTTTCCCGAAGGAGTTCTTCCCTGGTGACGATTTGAGGATAGGCGACGGTCTGATGCCCGAGGGCGCGGCGGACAAGCTCATCCTGGGATTGATCGTCGCCGGCCGTCGCCGGCGAGCGCGTTCTGAGAAGGACCCGGCCTTGGGCGTCGAGAAGGGTCAAAGTGTCCAGTCCGGTTTCGGCGCGGACGCGGCCCAGATATTTGAGCAGGATGTCCCGGTTTCCGGCAAGAAGAGCGCTTCTCACGCCTTCCCGGGAGGCGGTCAGGCGGACGGTATCCTTGATCGAGTTGAGCTTCTCATCGAGGACCATCCAGGCGGAGGCCAGGTCGTGCCGGACTTTATCCTGGGCCTGGGAGATGAGCGTTTCGCGGACGAGGCGTGAACCTATGATCAGCGAAAAGAGACCGCCGATGATGATCACAACCAGAAAGCTCAGGGTCAGCTTCGTCCGCAAAGAAAACGACGCGTTTTTCATCTCGCCTTGCGCTCAAACGCTTCGACGCAATTATAACAGAGATTGCAGCGCGCTTATCATTTGCGCAACTGCCTGATGAGCTTTCCCCCGCGGCCGTAAATGTTGATCGTCAGCGGCATTCCGCCCGGCCAGCCGTGGGTCCCGCAGCCGTGACAGGGGTCGTAGGGACGAAAGGCGATCTCGGCCATGTTGAGAAGACCTTCGGATATCTCCCCGCCCTTGATGAAGGTCTTGGCCGCTTTTTCGATGGACATGTTGATGGCGGCGGCGTTTCCGATCGTCGCCACGATCAGGTTGGCCGCCGTGATCAGCCCCTTCTCGTCCGTCTTATAGTGATGGATAAGGACGCCGCGGGGGGCTTCGACGACGCCCACGCCCTCGGTCGGCGTCTGGGTCGGGATGTTCCGGAGGTCGGTACCCGTGATGTCCGGATCCTCCAGAAGCTCGACCATTTTTTCGGCGGCCTGGAGGGCCTCGATCAGCCTCGCCCAGTGAAAAGCGAGGGTGTTGTGGACGGGCTTGCCTCCGAGCGTCGCGTACATCCGGTCGTAGTGTTTCTGGGCCCGGGGCGTCTGCATGCCTTCCGCGACGTTGAGGCGGGCCAAGGGAGCGACCCGATAGACGCCGCTGTCATTGCCCTCGACGAAGCCTTTCCACCCGACTTTTTTTAAAAACGGAAATTTGACGTATGTCCAGGGCTCGACGTGTTCGGCGATATGATCGAGATAATCGGCGGGCCTGAATTTGGCGAATTCCTTTCCGTCGGGATCCACGATGCGGAGGTCGCCGTCATAGAACTCGACCTGGTTCTTGGCGTTGACCATGCCCATATAATATGTCTTGATTTTATAGGCATCGCCGACGACCACATCGACGTAGGATTTGTTTTTAAGGACGACGTCGTCAAAGATCTGGAGGGCGAACTCGGCGAACTCGACCGCCTCCTTGGCCGTCTCGAGGAATTGAACCCGGTGCTCCTCGTCCAGCCCCTTGGCCACGCCGCCGGGAAGCCCGGAGACCGGGTGGATGGCTTTCCCGCAAAGGTAGTTCATGATTTCTCGGACGGATTCCCGGATGTGAATGACCTTGCCGCCGATTTCGAGCCCGACCTTGCCGATGACGCCCAGGATGTTGCGCTCCGCTGCCGGAGCCTGGGGCCCGACGACGAAATCGGGTCCGCCGAGGAAGAAGAAATGGAGAGTATGATCTTCCATGAAAAAGGCGTTGTAAATGAGCTCGCGGAGCTTCCTGGCCGTGACCGTGGGCTCGACGTGGAAAACGGCATCCGCGGCCTTGGTCGCGGCCATGTGATGGGCCGTCGGACAGACCCCGCAAATGCGAGGCGTGATCCGGGGCATTTCTTCGACCGGCCTCCCGACGGCGAACTGCTCGAAACCCCGCAGTTCGGGCACTTGAAGAATCGCCCGTTCGACATTTCCTTCATCGTTCAGAAATATTTCGATTTTTCCGTGGCCCTCAAGCCGGGTGATGGGATCGATGGTGATTTTTCGAGTCATTTTACGGCCTCCAATCTTTTGCGTTTGAGTATGGACGAGGGCAGGCTGAAGCGGTAGAACGTCCCGGCCGGGTCGACGATCGAGTCGACGAGCCGCTCGACGTCTTCTTCTTCGGTCGCCTCGAGAATCGAGGCGAATGCCGAGAGGAATTTCGCTCCCTGGTCATAGACCTGGTCCGTCGGCCCCATGCAGCCCCGGCAGGGCATGTTTCCTTCGATACAGCGCTCGCCGCAGCCGCCGCGCGTCGCCGGACCCATACAGATCACGCCCTGGGCGAGAAAACAGGTTTTCGGGTCGAGGAGGACCTCGTGCGGCCTTTTGATCTCCTTGATCGACAATTTTTCGGGCTTGGTCTCGTTGCGGTCGCAGTCGTCGCAGCAGGATTTGTTGGGGGCCAGGACCGAGCCCTTGACCGGGAGCTTTCCCTCCAGGATGGCCGTGACGGCGTTCATGATCAAGTCGCGTTGGGGAGCGCAGCCCGGAAGATAATAGTCGACATCGATGATTTTGTTCAGAGGATAGACGGTGTCCCAGAACTCGGGAAGGGTCAGTTCATAGCCCCCCTCGATCGATTTCGTCTGGGGAGACAAGCCCTTCGGGTTGTCCGTGGAAACCGTCGTCTCGTAGACCGTCCGGAAAATGGTTTCCTTGTTCCAGAAATTCGCCAGCCCCGGAATGCCGCCGAGATGGGCGCAGGCGCCGTGGGCGACGATGAGCTGCGATTTCCGTCTCAGGAGATGGGCCATCTCCTCCTGCTCCGACATCCGGATTCCGCCGTTGATGAACGTGACGGCGATCGACTTGTCGGGCATGGCCTCGACGTCTTTTTTCTTGAAATCCAGGGCGACCGGCCAGAAGACGATGTCCACGGCGGCGACGACCTTGAGAATATCCGCTCCGAGGTCGACGATCGACTCTTCGCAACCCCCGCACGAGGAACACCAGTAAAAGGCGACTTTCGGTTTAGCGTTGGTCATGGGTCTCGCCTCCATTCCCGGATAAATTGAGCGGGCCTAAAGCCCGGATCTGGTCCGCGAATTCGTTGCAGACTTTCTGGAATTTGATTCCCTCCGAGGCCGAGACCCATTCAAGCCGGAATCGTTCCTTTTCGATGCCAAATTGTTCCAGGACCCGGGAGAGGAGCCGGTGCCGGCGGAGCGCTTTGTGATTCCCTTCTTGATAATGGCAGTCGCCCGGATGACAGCCCGAAATGAGCACGCCGTCCGCTCCCTCGCGAAAGGCCTTCAAGACGAATTGCGGGTCGACCCGGCCGCTGCACATGACGCGGATGATCCGGACATTCGGGGCGTAAGACATGCGCGCGGTTCCGGCCAGGTCCGCGCCGGTGTAGGAGCACCAGTTGCAGAGAAAGCCGACCAGCCTGGGTTCGAATTGCTTTGCGTTCATGAATCGTCCTCTTTTCTCCTCAAATAAGGAGGATGCCTTCGATCTCGGCGAAGATCTGCGCGTCGCGGAAGTGTTTCTGGTAGGACGCTCCGCTCGGGCAGGCCGCGACGCATGTGCCGCATCCCTTGCACAACGCGTCGTTGATCACCGAGATGTCCTTTTCCTTGTCATAGGTGATGGCGGTGAATGGACACAGCCCGAGGCAGATCTGGCAGCCCGAACAGAGCGTATCGTCGATCACCGCCGTTATCGGCTCGAGCTCGACTTTTCCCAAGTCGGCCAAGGCCAGGGCTTCCGCTGCCGCGGCGCCGGCCTGAGCGACCGTATCCGGGATGTCTTTGGGCCCTTGACAGGTTCCCGCCAGGAAAATCCCGTCCGAGAACGAGGACACCGGGGCGAGTTTCGGATGGCGTTCCAGGAAGAACGTATCTTGGCTGCAGGAGATGTTGAATTTTTTGGCCAGCTGATTATGATCGACGCTCGGCTCCATGCCGACAGCCAGGATGGCCATGTCGACCGGGATTCTCCGGACGGCCCCCAGGAGGGTGTCTTCGACGCGGATGATAAGCCGCCCCTCTTCCTTCTCCGTCAAGGCCATGGTCGAAATCTCGGAGACGCGGCCGCGGATGAATTTTGTCCCCTCCTTGAGCAGGCGATGGTAGAACTCTTCGTACCCCTTGCCGAAGCAGCGCATGTCGATGTAGAAGTCGTAGATGGCGGCCCTGGATTTTTCTTTCAGGAGGTGGGCGAATTTCAGCGAATACATGCAGCAGACGCGGGAACAGTAGGCGTGGTAGTTTTCGTCGCGGGAACCGACGCAGTGAATGATTCCCACGGCCGCGGGTTCCCCGCCGTTGGCCATGAGGATTTTGCCGCCGGTCGGTCCCGAGGCGTTCACCAGGCGTTCGAATTCCATGGCGGTGATGATGTTCGGATAGCGGCCGTAGCCATACGCCGGAATGCGCCTCGGGTCGAATGTTTCAAAGCCGGTGGCGAGGATGATCGATCCGGCTTCGACCTCCTTGATCTCATCCTCCATCGCGTGGTTGACGGCCTCGCGGTCGCAGACCTTGGCGCAGACCTGGCACTTGTCCGTTTTAAAATGAATGCAGGCGTCGCGGTCGATGAACGGGACCATCGGCACGGCTTGAAGGATTGGGACCCGGATGGCCGTCGTCGGGCCGAGATACATCTCATCGTGGATGACTTTGCGGCCGTATTTGTCTTCGACCGTGATCGCGCCGGTCGGGCAGAAAAAGGCGCAGGCCGTGCAGCCGATGCAGGCTTCGGACTCCTCTCCGAAGGGCGTGGACACGCGGCGTTCCGTACCGCGCTCGACGAAGCTGATCGCGGAGGCGCCGACGATCTGCTCGCAGGCTCTGACGCAGAGGCCGCAGAGAATGCATTTTTCGTCGGGGTCCGTCAGCGGAAAGCGGGAGGTTTCGATCCCGAGGTCCTTGGCGATTTCCCGAAGAGGCTCCGCGGCCGGAGCGCGGGCCAGAAGCATTTCGACGTTGAGCCGCCTCGCCCGCAGGACCCGGTCGGATTCGGTGAGGATGTCCATGCCCTCCTGGACCCGGTTATTGCAGGACGTCAGGAGCTCGCGCTTGTCCTTGAGCGCGACTTCAACCATGCAGACCCGGCAGGCGGCATAGGGCTCGATAACCGGGTGATAGCAGAGTGTCGGAATCTTCACCCCTGTTTTTTGAGCGGCTTGGAGGATGGTCGCGTCTTCCTCAGCCTGGATGGACTTTCCGTTGATCTTCAGGTTCACCATGAGTCTCCTCCTTAATCCACCATGACCGCGCCGAAGTTGCAGACATCGGCGCAGACGCCGCATTTAATGCACTTGACCTGGTCGATGCTGTGGGCTTCATTCTTTCGGCCGGCGATGGCGTCCGAGGCGCAGTTGCGACGGCAGACATCGCATCCCTTGCCTTTGTGAAGACAGAGATCGGGGTCGATGGTGTAGACATTCAGCTGTCGGCAGACATGGGCCGGGCATTTTTTCTTCCGGATGTGCGTTTCGTACTCGTTCCGGAAATAGCGGAGCGTCGTGAGAACGGGGTTGGGAGCGGTCTTGCCCAGTCCGCAGAGGGCCGTATCCTTGATCGCCTGGGCGAGATCTTCGAGGAGGACGATATCCTCCGCGGTCCCTTTTCCCTCCGTGATCCGGGTGAGGATATCGAGCATGGACTTCGTGCCCTCGCGGCAGGGGGTGCATTTTCCGCAGGATTCGTCCCGGGTGAAGGAGAGAAAATAGCGGGCGATGTCCACCATGCACGTCCCTTCGTCCATGATCACCATGCCCCCCGAGCCCATCATCGACCCGGCTTGGGCCAGGCTCTCGTAATCGATCGGAAGGTCGATGTTTTCCTTGGGGATGCAGCCGCCCGACGGCCCCCCGGTCTGGACGGCTTTAAAGGCTTTCCCCTCGGGAATGCCGCCTCCGATGTCGTAGATGATCTCGCGAAGGGTGATGCCCATCGGGACTTCGACGAGACCGGTGTTGTTGATCTTGCCGACGAGGGAGAAGACCTTGGTCCCCTTGCTCGTATCCGTCCCGATTCCGGCGAACCATTTGGCTCCGCGGTTGATGATCGTCGGGACGTTGGCCCAGGTTTCGACGTTATTGATGCAGGTCGGTTTTCCCCAAAGGCCGCTTTGGGCGGGATAGGGGGGCCTTGGACGGGGTTCGCCGAGGAGGCCCTCGATCGAGGCCAGGAGAGCCGTCTCTTCACCGCAGACAAAGGCTCCCGCCCCGCGCTTGATCTGAATATCGAAGTCGAAGCCGGTGCCGAGGATATCCGGCCCGAGGAGGCCGTATTCCCGGGCTTGTTTCAGGGCGATGCCCAGCCTCTCGACGGCGAGCGGATATTCGTTCCGAACATAGACGAACCCGGCCGTCGCTCCCATGGCTTTGGCCCCGATGACCATGCCTTCGATGATCGAATGAGGATCGGCCTCGAGGATACTCCGGTCCATGAATGCCCCGGGATCGCCTTCGTCGCCGTTGCAGACGATGTACTTCTGACCGCCGTTGGCGCTCGCCGCCTGCCGGACGAGCTGCCATTTCAATCCCGTCGGGAATCCCGCTCCGCCCCGGCCGCGGAGGCCGGCAAGGGTGATCTCGGAAATGATTTTTTCCGGAAGCATATCGGACAGGGCTTTGGCCATGGCCTTGTACCCGTCGCGGGCGATGTATTCATCGATTTTTTCGGGATCGATCAAACCTCGATTGCGCAGGGCGATGAGAACCTGCTTTTTAAAGAAGGGGATATCGTTTAAGACGGGTACAGGCTGTTTCGTTTCGGGCGGGGAATACATGAGCCTGGCCACCGGCCGTCCCTTCAAAAAATGTTCTTCGACCAGGTGGGGGACGTCCTTGAGAGCCAGCTGCTGGTAGAATATGTTGCCGGGCTGGACAACCAGAATCGGACCCCGTTCGCAAAATCCGTTGCATCCGGTCGGGACGACGGAAACTTCTTTTTCCAGGCCGTGTTTTTCGATCTCTTTCTCCAGGGCCGCTTTGATTTCGTAGGAATGGTTGGAGACGCATCCCGTCCCGGCGCAGACCATGAGATGAAGCCGGTAATTTTTATGGATTGCGGGTTGGGCCATCGCTGTCCTCCTCAATAATCGGTTTTTTCGCTGCCGATGCCCAGGGCAAATTCGGTGACGATCTCGCCGCCCAGAACGTGTTTTTCAAAAATGTCCCGGACCTTCGGCTCGGTGAGGTTGACGTATTTCACCGGCGCATGCCCGGCCACTTCGACCGTGATCATCGGCTCCTGACTGCACAAGCCGGCGCAACCGGAGCTCGTGAGAAGAACATCCGCGACTCCGCGAGTCTCGACTTCCTTCATCAAGGCGCTCATGATGGTCCGGGCGCCGGCGGCGATTCCGCACGTTCCGAAGTGGACGTTGACTCGAGCCCTATAGGCGCCTCCCTCCCGAATGGCCACCGTGCGCCGGGTTTCTTCGCGGATTTTCTCCAAGTCTTGGATGGTCAGTTTCGGCATCGGGGCTCTCCTTTATGTCTTGTATTTTTTCAACAGTCCGGCCACTTTCGTCTGGCTGATCTTCCCGTGGACGTCTTCGCCGACCGTAACCACGGGAGCCAGCCCGCAGCAACCGACGCAGCGGACCGCATCCAGGCTGAACTCCCGGTCGGATGTCGTCTCGCCCGTCTTGATGCCGAGCTCGCGCTCGAATTTCTCGAGCACGCGCTGCGCTCCGCGGACGTGGCAGGCCGTCCCGAGGCAGACGTGAACCGGATGTTTGCCCTTGGGGATCAGGCTGAAGGCTCTATAGAAAGTCGCCAAGCTCAGGATCCGGCTCAGGGGAACGGCGAGTTCGGCCGAGACCGTTTTGAGGACATCCGGCGGAAGGTAGCTGAATTTCTCTTGGATATCCTGGAGGATGGCGACAATCGAACCGGGGTCGAATTCGTATTTCCCGAATATCTCCGAAAGGCGTTGGTCCATTATAAATACCTCCTCGTTTCATTGATTCCGTCCGTGATGTCTTTTTTTATGAGGGCGATGGCGGGCGATGTCGTCAGCGGCAGTCCGCCGAGCTGCGCGCGGAGGTCTCCGGTATCGAAAACGTACTTTCGGCCGCCGGCCTTATACGCCAAGCGAAAATCGACGTGCGGATAGCCGACGATGAGAGTCACCAGGGTCTGAGCGATATCGCCCAAGGGTTTGAGGTCGATGTGGCTGAGGAGGAAGGCGGCCCGGATCCGGGTTCCCCGGCCGGGCCGGGATCGGATACTCAGCGCTCCGCCCGCGGCTTCCGCGGCTTGGGCAAGAAGGGAGAGGCCCAGTCCGACTCTCCGCCGCCCCTTCGTCGTGACGAAAGGATCGAGCGCCTGCGCCCGGAGCTCTCGACTCATTCCCTGTCCGTCGTCGGAAATCAGGAGGATCAACCGGCCTTGTCTCCTGTTTTCCTCGATCCGGATGTCGACCTGCCTGGCCCGGGCCTCGACGGAATTCTCGGCGATATCGAGGATATGGAGTGACAAGTCTTCCATGATTTTCTCAGTTCACGATGGCTCGTCCGTCGCTCTTCGCCAGGGCCATTCTGATTTCTTCAACCGTTCCCTCGTTCAGCCGGAAGAGTGTCGATGCCCGGCCGATGTCCCTGAGAACATGCGCGTCCGAAGAGGCGATGAGCGGCCGCGGCTCGCCGAACCTCCGCCGGGCTTCGTCCAGGGAGATGAGCGGCGAAATTTCAAGCGCATCCAGTTCGAGATGTCCGGGAATAAATCCCAGCTGACCGAAAAGGCTGAACGATTCCCGGTCGATATGGGCGGCGATGGCCATCCCCCCCCGGGAGCGGATGGCCTTGACGATCGATTCCAAGGGGAGCCCGGACGCCCCGATGAGCAGCCGTGGGCAAAAACCGAGGACCCCGTCCTCGGAATCGGCGATGACTTGCTGACCGAAAACCGTTTCGTCGTTTTCACCCGGCAGGCTGGCGTAGATCATTTCCTGAAGAAAGAGTGCGTTATCCACGTCGTCGAAGAGAGCGAGGATGTGGACTTCCTCTCGGGACGTGACCTCCAAGCCGGGCAAGACCCGAAGGCCAAGCCGGGACGCGGCTTCTTTCAGGGCCGCCGCGTTTTCCGCGGAATTGTGATCGCAAATCCCGAGGATATCGATCATTTTGCGCTTGGCTTCGGCCGGAATATTCCGGGGAGACATCCCCACCTCCGCGCAGGGAGAAAGACAGGTGTGGATGTGGAGGTCGGCTCTGAAAATTTTCACCCCTAGCCTTTTTTCAGCAGGTTGAAGAGGATCCCCGTTATCCCGAACGCCGATTCGGTCGTTCCGAGAATGACCACGTTTTCCTCGCGGGCTTTGCCGAAGGTCGTTTCGTCCGGCTTGCGGCCCTTGACGAGGATGATCGCTGCCAGGTCCTTGAGCTTGGCCACGGCGACGATGTTCTGATGGATCTGGCAGGTGATCCAGACGTTCTTCTCCTTGCCGTTGGCCATGACGTCGCTCAGAAGGTCGCTCGTATAGCCTCCGGTGATCTCGACATCCATGTTTCCTTGACCCTGCAAAACGTTCAGGGGCAGGAGCGCGGATAATTCCGAGAGTTTCATGATTTTTCTCCTTGATTGATTTCCTTTCCGGTATTAATGTCGGCGTCACTGGATTTTCGGCCGGCCATTTTGACAATGCAGTTTTCCGGCGCCGATTCACCCCGAACCACGTCCTCGGCGAAGATCAGGCACGTCGGTGACCCGCAGGCGCCGCAGTCGATCTTCGGAAGGGTCTCATAAAGGGCTTCTTTATCTTTCCGTTTGGCGATCGCCCGGGAAAGATCGTCGTCGAGAGGCTTCAGCGGTTGAGCTTCGATTTTCCCTTCGCGGAAGAAATAGCGTTCCCGGTAGCGCTGGCGGACATCCCGAATATCGGGGCAGGCTTTGATTTTCTCGAACTCTAGGGTTTCTATGAGTTTAAGGATTTTATTGTAGGAAACGTAGACATTTTCCACGTTCAGCGATCCGCCGACGCAGCCCTGGAGGCAGGCATAAGCTTCGATAAAATCGATGTTGCTGAGCTTCCCCCGTTCGATGTCGTCGAAGACCTTGATGATTTCCGCCAGGCCTGAGACCGCAAGGGAATTGCGAAGGCGCAGCGTCCGGCAGATCCCGCCGACCATCGCCCAGCTGATCCCCAGGATGCAGATGTTCTCAAGGCTCTTTTTGTAGCTCTCGTGAGGGACATTTTCCATCGCGGCCAGGAGCGGTCCGTAGACGTCGGCGATGGCGATCGCCCCGTCGAGGTGGGAGCGGGTCCGTCCGACCGGCTGTCTGATGGAGATCATTTTGGACGGGCAGGGCGTCAAGTAGAACGCCCCGATGTCCCCCTCCTGGAGATCGTAACGGCGGGCCTTGGCTTTTTTGATTTCTCTCGCGGCGATTTCGCGCGGCACCTCGAGGGGAAGGAGATGGAGCAAGAGGTTGGGATACTTAACTTGAAGGAGACGGACGATGACCGGGCAGGCGTTGGAAATCACGGGCTTCGGGCCTCGATGGTCGCGCAGATATTCCTGGATGGCGAAACTGACCATCCCGCATGTCTGGGCTTGATCGAAGACGTCGTCAAAACCGACGCTCTTCAACCCGCCTAAAATCTTGTCCGGAAGGATTTCCCGGCCGAATTGGGCATAGAGGGCCGGCGAAGGAATGGCGATCGTATGGCGGAATCGGGTGAGTTCTCCGAATGGATCGGTCAAAGGGACGATCGCATGATGGGGGCAGGCGGTGATGCATTCGCCGCAGTCGATGCACCTTTCCCGGAGGATCCGTGCTCGGCCGTTCTTGATCCGGATCGCCTGGGTCGGACAGGTCCGCATGCATTTCATCCGGCCCCGGCAATTCTCCTCATCGACGCGGACCGAGGAGAACACGGCCGTCACGCCTCACCTCGCCTTGGGGAACGGAGGTCGAAATAGATATTGAGAATGGTGCCCTTCCCCACCTCCGAGGTGATTTTGAACCTGTCGGCATTTTTCTGGATATTGGGGAGCCCCATGCCTGCGCCGAATCCCATCTCCCTCATTTCCTGAGTGGCCGTCGAGTAACCTTCCTGCATGGCCAGCTCGATATCGGGAATTCCGGGGCCCTTGTCGCTGAGGCGGATGGAGATCAGGTCGGGCGTGACGAGGAGGGTCAATTCCCCCCGCTCGGCGTACATCACGATGTTCATCTCAGCCTCATAGGCGGCGATCGCCGCCCGGCGGATGATGCCGGAGTCGACTCCGAGTTCCTTGAGGAGCTCCTTGACGGTCGTGGAGACATTGCCGGCACGGCCGAAATTCCCTCCCATAATTTCAAAGGCATGGGAAAAACCGTTCGTTTCGTTGATGTCGGTCTGGGTCTCAACCTGATCGACGTGTCCCGCCGCCGGGAGCCCCTGTTTATAGAGGATCCCGCAGGCCTCGAACATCATGCAGCGGGTCGTCAGGAGAGGGATGTTCTTGAGTCGGGCTATTTCCATGACGTTTTCGTCGGGCCGTTTGTTCCGGACATAAACGATGGCTTTCGTCTCGATGATGTCCGCCGTCCGGACGGATTGGGCGTTCGTCAGGCCGGTGAGAAGGACTTGGCCGGGATGGCCGAAGGCTAGAACATCGCTCATAAGGTCCGAGCCGCAGGCGGAGTCGATCTCAGTTTCCAGGCACTCTTCAGCCCCGGCGATCAGGTCGGCCTGAAGAAGTCGCTGGATGTCCCTGAGTTTCATGCGTCGGCCGTTTCTTTATTCACGCGTTTGATGATCATTTTCCCTTTGCGGATAACCCGCTCCGAAGGAGTGACCGTCGTCGGGCAATTTTCCCAGCAGGCTCCGCAACCGTTGCATTTGTCGATGTCGACGTAGCGGGCTTTCTTCCGAATTTTCGCCTTGAAATTACCGATGTACCCCGAAATTTCTTCGACCTCGCTCCAGGTCAGGAGCTCGATGTTGGGGTGTTTTCCCACTTCGCTCATCTTCGGGGTGAGGATGCAGGCCGAGCAGTCGAGCGTCGGAAATGTCTTGTCGAGCTGGGACATGTGTCCGCCGATCGAGGGTTGCTGTTCGACGAGATAGACCTTTTTTCCGGACTTGGCGTAGATCAAGGCAGCCTGGATTCCGGCGATCCCGCCGCCGACGATCAAAACTTCGGGACGGACCGGAACCTCTTTTTTCGTGAGCGGATCATGAAGCGCGACGCGGCGGACCGCCGCCGAAATCAAGGCCTTGGCTTTCTTCGTCGCGTCTTCCGGTTTCAGCGTGACCCAGGAGACCTGCTCGCGGATGTTGGACATCTGGAAATAAAAAGGATTGAGGCCGCCCTCGGACGTTGCGCCGCGGAAGGTCGGCTCGTGCATGAGGGGAGAACAGGAGGCGACGACGACCCGGTTCAGGCCATGGTCGGCGATGCTCCTCTTGATCAGTTCCTGGCCCGGGTCGGAACACATGAACTTGTATTCTTTGGCGACGATAACGTCGTCCAGCTTGGCGGCGAATTCGATGACATCCGCCACATCCACTTTTCCGGCGATGTTCGTCCCGCAGTGGCAGACAAAAACGCCAATCCGAGGTTGTCCGTTTTGGCTCATTTCGCGCCTCCGTTGCCGAGCTTTTCCCAAACGGGTTTGAGGGAAATAATCGACCTGGAGAATCCCAGGTCTTTTTTATCCAGGCCCAGGGCCAGCCCGAGGAGCTGGCTGAAATAGAGGACGGGCATCGCGACGTCGTCCTTATAGCGTTTGACGATTTTATTTTGGAGGATTTCGAGGTTAAACTGGCAGAGGGGGCAGATCGTGACCAGGCAGTCCGCGCCTTTTTTCTTGGCCTCCTTGAGGAGGAGATAATTGAGCCGCAGCCCGACTTCTTCGATCGTGCCCGTGAGGGAACCTCCGCAGCAGCGGGTCTTGGCCGCGAAATCGACGGCGTGGGCTCCGGCGGCTTCCATCAGGGAATCCAGGGTCGTCGGATAGTCGGGATCGTCGAAATCCGTGAAGGGGCGGACGAGCTGGCAACCGTAATAGCAGGCCACGTTGAGGCCGTTCAACGGACGGCGGACTTGACTTCTGATGTTCGGCAGGCCGACCTCGCGGACAAGGATTTCCAGCGGATGTTTGACTTCAATCGTCCCTTTGTACTCGCAACCGACTTTTTTAAGGTCAGCGAGGATTTTAGCCGCCTTCGGCTGTTTGCTGGCGAAGAAGGCGTTCGATTTCCTGAGGGTCAGATAGCAGCCGGCGCAGGGCGCGACGATATGCTTCCCCGTTTTTTCGGCGATCGACAGGTTGCGTCCGCAAATGGCCGCGGCCATCGTGTCGTCCACGGAGAAATACGCCGTCGCGCCGCAGCAGTTCCAATCTTCCATCTCCTGAAGGGGCATGCCGATTTTCTTAAAGAGCGGGAGGATGGATTCTTCGTAGTGCTTGGAGTTACCTTTGAGCGAACAACCGGGGTAGTAGGCATATTGATTCATGAAGCGTTCTCCTTAATGGCGTTCAGGAGAGATTTCAACTGTTTCCTGTTTTTTATGGATTCTTTTTTTAGCGACATCCGGCCTGTCTTCATCAGCTTCAGTCCCAAGGGGGCCATTTTGAGCATGCCGAAAGGGTTGCCTGACTTGAGGTAGAGATTGAGAATAAGCCAAAGCTCGGAATTCCGGCCGTTCTTGGCAATGAGCCGGGACATTTCCCGG
>Ga0315275_10002513_pt1 | contig 16594 bp, 17 predicted proteins | sample YL17G03_0_MG_FD_205557 | JGI IMG/M metagenome (GOLD analysis project Ga0315275, IMG submission 205557) | Sediment microbial communities from Yellowstone Lake, YNP, Wyoming, USA - YL17G03_0 | ecosystem: Environmental > Aquatic > Freshwater > Lake > Sediment | place: USA: Wyoming | collected... | reverse complement strand
AACACCACTCCCCGCCGCCCGCACACCCCCCCCCCCACCCCCCCCAACCACCCCCACCCACCCCCACCAACCCCGGGGCCCCCGGCGTGGTGGAATAAATTAGCTGCGTCATTCCGTTCGTTTTACACGCGTATGATCTATGCTGCGGCGCCGTTTGCTTTCCCTCTGTTCCCTCTGGTTCTTCTTTTCTGGCCTTTTTGGGCAGCTTTTGAATTTAAGAACATGAAGTATATCAGGCATTATCCACGGTATTTCAAAGGAGGATTGGATTACTTTTCACAGACCTTTGGAAAAAACTACTGGGAATGGACAAAAAAATCCTGGAGGAACCTAATTTCCGAAGAAGTGAAAATCGGGCTCATGAAAAGGAAGGGGAGATGCCTGCGTTGTGGAAAGTGCTGTAAAATACTAAAATGCCCTTTGCTCGAATGGGATGAGAAAGAAAAAAAATGGGGCTGCGGAGTTTATGGAACCAAATTCTGGGACAGCATTCATTGCTCCAGATTCCCGACGAAAGAGGATATAAAGGAATATGGATGCCCCGGGTTCCGGTTCGAAGAATGATTAAATAAGCTTCTTCAGCTCAATAATACATGCGAATCGTTGCAGACCTACATGTACACTCAAAATACGCTAGAGCGACGAGTGGCGAAAATGACATCGAAGGGCTATCTCGAGGAGCGAAGATCAAGGGAATAGACGTAATGGCAACTGGAGATTTCACCCATCCTGCCTACTTTAACGAAATAAGAACCAAACTCGCCCATTCAGAAGATGGCAGTGGGCTGTATTTGAGCGAAGGAGTTCGTTTCATCCTTTCGAGCGAAATTAGCCTGATTTATGGTGCAGGACACAAGACCCAAGACACAAGACATTCGACCTTGCGCATGCATCACCTGGTGCTCGCGCCCTCGCTTGAAGTCGCTTCGCAGATAAACGATATGCTCGGAAAGAGAGGAAATCTTAAGAGCGATGGAAGGCCGATTCTCGGACTGAACTCTCCTGAGTTCGCGGATATTTTGTTTGGGATCTCAAAGGATGTAATGATCATACCCGCTCATGCCTGGACTCCCTGGTTCTCTGTTTTCGGTTCCATGTCGGGTGTGGACAGCATTGAAGAAGCCTTCGGGAACCACGCAAAAAACATTTTCGCAATCGAAACCGGACTTTCTTCGGATCCTGCCATGAACTGGATGCTGAGCAAGCTTGACAAATACTCGCTCGTGTCAAATTCCGACGCGCATTCCCTAGACAACCTGGGAAGGGAAGCGAACGTTTTTGATTTACCTGAACCAAGCTTTATGGCGATTCGCGAAGCCTTGAAAACAAGAAAGGGTTTTGTCAAAACATACGAATTCTATCCAGAAGAAGGGAAGTACCATTACGACGGCCACAGGGACTGCAAGGTGCGCTGGAGCCCTTGGGAAACTAAAAGCCATGGCGGCATATGCACTGTCTGCAGGAAGCCAGTTACTGTCGGAGTGCTGAACCGGGTGAACGAGCTTGCGGACCGGAAGCTGGGAACAAGGCCGGATGGGGCAGTGCCGTTCCAGTACATTGTTCCCCTGCGGACAGTCATCTCGAAAACGATTGGGAAGGGAGAGAAGACCGGTGCGGTGTTCAGGGAGTACGACTTGCTGGTGCGCTATTTCGGAAGCGAGTTTGCTGTTTTCGAAGCGAACGAGCAGAGCATCAGGATGGCCGCATCCCCAGAGATCGCGGATTCCATAATGAAGGTGAAGAGCGGGGATATCCGCTGGCTGCCTGGCTATGATGGAGTTTTCGGAGAGCTTATCCTTGACAATAAGGGATTGAAAGGCTCAACTGACAAGAAACAGATGAACCTCAGTGACTTTTGATTTTTGGTTCGTCGTTGAACATCTTGTTCAGCACAGGGATCACGAAAAAGGATGCTACGAACCCTGCGATCGCCCCTGTCCAGAGCCTGGTGAAGTTCGTACTCTCATAGGCAAATGGGACGATTCCGATATCTGAAAGGAGCTGGATGGTTCCATCAAGGGCAAGGGGCACTATCGCAAGTATTAGCAGTATTGGGGGTAATGTTTCCTTCTCATCAAACCTGAAAACGAAGGGATAGGTGAGCGCACCGATAAGCATGAACAGATACAGACCAATGTCCCGGGAACAGACTGGAAATTTGTACCCAACCGTGCCATCCCTTGCTTCGGAAATGTTCGCACGGTCGTTTGCAACGTACTCCCCTGTCTGGTTTGTGCAGTCCCCTATGCTAAAGCCATTGCCGTCAAATAGGCAAGTGGAGCGGGATATCTTCTGGTGGCAGAATGGCCCGAAAGCAGAATACAGGGATTTTGCAAATCCCAAATCAGAAAAGGCAATGTATGGCGTGAAAGCGACTAACAAGAGAAAGACTACCAGGAAAAGCACGTATGCGAAATAGATAATTCTTGAAACGAGCACAATTTTATCTCAGTGGGCGAAGGTTTTAAATAGATTCGGGAGTAATTGGTAGCGTAAAGACCAGGTGATTAAATGACCACAAAACTGTCAAGGATGTACGGAATGGACATTTTTACCGATAGTGGAAAATTCATCGGAAATGCCCAGGATTTTATCGTGGATGTTGAGAGCGGTGAAGTCTCGAGAATTCTTATCGAGCAGCTGCCGGCCTCCAAAGAAGATGCGAAAAAAGCCCTGAGAGAGAAATCCATTCTCTACTCGAACGTAAAATCCGTTGAGGATGTCATAGTCGTGACCAAAGGGATCAGCGGTGCGAAAACCGAGCCCGCTGTGCCTTCGTCAATGGAGTAAGGGGGCACTAGCATGGCGAGCTCGCTCGTCAAGGTTTTTGTCGGATTGGGCGCCATCGTCATGGGAGTAGGGGTAACGCTGTTCTTCAACAGCATAATCCCCACTGAGCAGAATACGCTCATTGGCATAGGAATCGTGATGGTACTCGCCTCTTACGTTGCACTTTATGCGCTCACGAAAAGCGCGGGATAGTTCATTTTCCAAACAAAAATTCATCTATTTTTTTTAAGATTTTCTTATTCGCCTTTACCAGCACTATCCCCTTATTTGGTTGGCCGTACAGGACAATGTCCCTTTTCCCAGCCTTTCTGATGAAGGCAAGAGCAGTAAGGTCCTCTTCTCCGATTATCCGCACCGCCCCTCCTTTTTTAATCAGAAGAGAAGCATCAGAAATCAGCTGGTCGCAAACAGTTCCTGCCGGATTTCTGTACCTTTTTTGGCGAGGGAACGCCTTTCTCAGCTTAGAGATGCCTTTATTGCTGAGCTTTTTCCTCTTGCATTTGAAATCGAAAACCGCAAGGTGTGGCCTGATTCCCGCGTCCAGTATTTCCAATGTTATCATATCGCCAATAGAAATTATCCTGTGTTTTGCTTTTGAAAGCTTAAGTTCACGGACCCTTTTGAATAGTTTTCCCAGGGGCTTCTTTAGCCTCAGCCTGGATTTTTCCGAGATTTCTGGCATACATTGCTTCCTCCATTATCTTTTTTAAACAAAGCGAGGATGTATCATGCATGCGTTTCAATGTGAGCAGAAATACCAAGCTTCTGAGCATGGCCAGCCTGCTTGTTGATGTTTCTACAGAAATGATATTCCCGCTGCTACCGCTTTTCCTCACAGAGATTCTGCTGGCGCCAGTGTTTGTGGTCGGGCTTATGGAGAGTTTAGGTGAGTTCGCGGTCAGCGTGGCCAGTTTCTTTTCAGGATGGTATTCTGACCGCATCGGAAAGCGCAGGCCGATTATTATTTCGGGTTATTCCCTGTCCACAGCCGTGAAGGTCCTCCTCATCTTTGTGGCTTCATGGCCGCAAGCAATCGCAATCCGGGTACTGGAGCGAATAGGAAAGGGCGTAAGGGAGGCACCTCGGGACGCCCTAATCATGCTTTCTGAAGAACCAGGAACTGCGGGAAAGGCCTTTGGATTCAGAAAGATGCTTGACAACATAGGAGCAGTAATGGGCCCTTTGCTGGCAACAGTATTGCTGGCTTTGCTGTTCAACGGATCCCACACCGGAGAATCGTACAGGACCATATTTGCCATAGCACTAATACCCGCGTTTATTGCTGTATGTATTTTGTTCTTTATTAAAGAAAAAACAAGCCAGCCCAATCATTCCGGTACGGTTTTGAAGGACTTGTTTCAGACCAAAGGGATTGTCCCTTTCTTCCTTGTCATGGCAGTTCTTTCCCTGGGCCAGTTCACACTAATGCTTTTCCTGCTGCGGGCAGCGGATTTTCTCCCAATAATACTCATCCCCGTAGTCTACTTGGCCTACAACATCTTCTACACCATCTTCGCAATTCCGGCAGGATTGCTCGCTGACCGCATAGGGTCGAAAAAAACCATGCTGATCGGAATGACATTCTTCCTGATTGCGCTCTTTACTGCGGGCTTCTTCCCTTCACCATCAACCATGTTCATTTCATTCGCCCTTCTTGGCCTTTTCATGGCAACCTCAAAAACTATCCCCCAGGTCTTTGTTTCAAAATTCGCTCCAAAGAACCTCTATGCCATGGCCGTTGGGTCATATAAGGGCCTGACGGGGATTGTTGCACTTCCAGCTAACCTTATTGCAGGTGCGCTCTGGACAGTTTCTCTTTTCAACGCACCCGCTGCATTTGTTTTCTCCATCGGAACCACTGTATTGGCAATGGTCCTCATGTTAACGACCGTGAGGGATTAAGGAACAAGATTTAAACCTTCTCAACCAATCTATCACATAGGGGAGTCTATGAACAAAAATAAATTTTTCAGTTGGTTTTTTGTTGTACTGGCTGCAGCCGTAATGATCGGCAGCGTTTTTGTTTTTGTCAGCTATGCAACAGACATACTTAACGCTATAGTGGATTTCATAACATCTAATGACCTCAAAAAACTTGCGCAGTGCGGGGCAGTGCTTCCTCCGCAATTCGAACGGATAAAGGGCGATTTCACAACCCTCATACTTCCTCTGCTGTACTATGGGATTCCAGGGCTTTTGCTCGCAGTATCGGTTCTGATGTTCTTTTCAGGTTACTTCTACCACAAGGGTCACCATGAGGAGGAGACAAGAAACAGAGAGGAGATAGAGAGGGACATGATAAGAAAGGCGGCTGAGCGCGTTGCGAGGCAGAAGGCCAAGGAAGTCGAGGCTGTGGCAAGCAGGGCCATGGAAGAAGAGCTCGAGAAGCCGCAAGAAGCAGAAGAGGAGCAGCCATCAGAACCTGAAATGATAGTGAGGAAGAAGAGGAAGTAGGCTATAAGCGACGCGGCACCATTTGGACAGCATGCCGCGTCATTTGGTTTTTTTAGAGAAGCAGCTAATTACAAAATAATGGGAAAAAATAAGAAATCTACAGTATCCTGCTTCCTGTTTCGCTTCCAACTATTATTTTATCGAACTTGGTGAAGATCCCGTTCTCTATTATGCCGGGTATGGATTTCAGCCATGCCTCGGTCTTTTTCGGATCATCTATTTTCATGTCCATGTCCACTATATAGCATCCGTTGTCAGAGATCACGGGCCCGAGCTTCTTTATCGCCATCCTGATGTTCGGCTTGTATTGCTTTAGTTCCCTTAATACGAAAGGGGCAGCGAACGGGAGCACTTCGAGCGCAACATTGCCCTCGAGCTTATCAGCCACCTTGCTCTCGTCAGCGATTACGATGAACTTTTTCGCGTTGTAGTCTATTATCTTCTCCCTTGTGAGCGCCCCGCCGCCTCCCTTGAGCAAGGCGCCCTTTGTCACAGTATCAGCCCCATCAACTGAAAGGTCGATATCAACAATGGTGTCCGGCTCAACAACCCACAAGTTGTTCTCAATAGCGAGCATCCTGGTGTCGAGCGAAGTAGTGACACAGCAGATCTTGAGATTTTCTTTTTTTACTTTTTCAACAAGCAGTTTGAGGAATTCGCGTGCAGTGGAACCGCTGCCCAGGCCTATGCACATGCCATCCTTGACATATTCGAGGGCAGCCTTTGCAGCGTTTGTTTTTGGAGAGGACATAATAACTCCTTATTCAATTAAATTTATCTGGTTTCCTTTCTGGATTGCCGTTTGGATGGGATTTTTTTCGCGATCTGATAACATAACAGTAAGGGAATCCTTGGAAACCTGGAAAGTGAGGAATCTTGGCTGACCAAGAAGGGATATTTCCATCGAATATACTCCACGCTCAGCATCAACTTTAATTGCTCCCATCTCCCCTTTCTTCACTTTGAGCAATGCATTACGAAGAGGACCTGCCTGAAGGTCAGTATTGAGCAAAGAAGCAGCTATCTCAGATGCACGTCCCCTCAATTGTTCAGACGTCTGGGAAATTATTTTCACGATCTTCGGCATTGTTATAGATGGCTCCTTCACCGGAGGTTTAACCATTGTTTCCATATCTCCCATTTGCTCACCTCTTCTCAATAAAATAAATACTCTCAGCCTCTTTAAAAACCCTGACGATTCAGACGTCCTTAAGTACGATGTTGAAATAAATCAGGGAAGCAACAAATATCAGGAGCGCTCCTGCAAAGATTGTGAGGCTACCGTAGCCAAGGGCGTTAAGAGCGTATCCAACGGCGAAAGCTAGCACTGCACCCCCAAGAACCATCAAAATGATTCTTTTCCAGCTAATGCCTTGCTCAGGAACTTCCGGCATGGACTGCAGTCCTGGTTCAGGAACAGGAGCTGATTCAGGAAGTTTCGGGGCCTCTTTTTTGGACGTTTCAGATGGCGCGATGAAAAGGCTCATTTCCTTAAGTTCCTCTTTCTCTTCCTCTTTTTCTTCTTTCTCTTCTTCGATTGGAGCAACTTCTTCTGGCTTTTCTTCTTCCTCTTTTTCAGGCTCCTCTTCGACCTTTTCTTCCTGCATTTCAGAAGGTTCCGGAGGAACTTCCTCTGGTTCTTCTTCCTTGGGCAGCTCTTCTTCAAGAGGTGTTTCTTCTATCTCCTCTTCCTTCTCTTCTTCAGCAGTGGCCTCTTCGACAACTTCTTCTTTTTCCTCATCGAGAAAAGGCTTGATTTCTTCTTCCTCTTCCTCCTTTATTGCACGTGCTTTCTTTTCCTCTGCTTCTTTTCTGAACTTCTTCAAAATTCTTTCGATTTCTTCCCCTTCTCCTTTAGCAGGAGGAGGTTTTGCGGGTTCCTTAGTTATCTTTTCCCGCCATAAGCCTGGTTCATATTTTTGAGAAACTGGTTTTCGCAATGGGGCTGGTGCAGGTTTTTTTGTCTTTTCTTTAGAGACTTTTGTCTTTTTTGCTGCTTTGCCTTTTACGCCAGCTCCGGTTTTCTTGCCTTTTTTCAATGCCATAAGGTATAATATTGTATAGAAAATATCAAAAATAGTAACTATTGCTTACTGGAAGGTGAAAAAAAGATAAATTTATCTCCCGCGGAAATCTCGTTGGATAAAGAATAAAAAGACTGCGATATCTCCGTTTCCCATGAATTTGTTTCTCAGCTCGGCTATGGCTGAGCTTATCGGGATTTTCATTGGTGACGGCTCTCTTAATGTCCGAAAAGAGAAGCATTCGTATGAGTTCAAATTTACTGGAAATATCCACGATGAAATCCCATACTTTCAAAACCATGTTTCTCCAATCGCAAGCTCTCTCCTGAACCGCAGCATAAACGTCAAAGTGCTTGACGGAGGTAGGAGTATAGGGTTGTACTTCTGCTCCAAGGATTTCGCAATGTTTTTGGGTAGTCTCGGGTTCCGACCAGGCCCGAAATCAGGAAACGTAACAATGCCCAAAGCGATAATCGCGGACAGAAAATTGTCTATCGCATGCATGCGGGGCATCTTCGACACTGATGGGTGTTTCACACTAAAGCGAAATGGCACATACCCGGTCATTACATTTGGCATGAAGAGCCGATGTCTTCTGGAACAGATGCAATGTGAGTTGCATTCTCTCGGTATCGGCAATTGTTTATGTGCAAATATTTTCACTTTCGATCAGAGAACGAATAAAACCTATGTTAAAAGCATGCTTTCCATAAACGGAAAGGAAAACACAGATAAATGGTTTAAATTGATTGGCACGAATAACCCAAAAATTAATGGAAAATACATAAAATACAAAAAGGGTGTATAAAGATAGCGGGGGATGGATTTGAACCATCGATCTTTACCCTGCGTACACCCAACGCATCTGGGTTATGAGCCCAGCGGGAACTCCAAGCTTCCCTACCCCGCTTTCCCGCTATCTAAAGTGCATTTATCTCCGAGCATTTAAAAAACCATCGAGGAAACGAGCGGCGCATGGTTGCCCGAAAACATTTAAAGCAGAGAATACGCAATGTAGTTGGGGATACTTCCCTTCTCAAGTGGTGCTATGAAAGGAGAATACGATGAAACTGACCTGGCAATTCTGAAGGAATTGAGGGATAACTGTAAGCAGTCGATAAAAGAGCTCGGCAGAAAGCTCGGCGTTCACCCTAATACGATTCTGCAGAGGATAAAGAAACTCGAGAAGGATAAAACGATAATTAAGTATGCAGCTGAAGTGGATTACCGCAAACTCGGCTACGAACTACACGCAGTAATAGTGGGAGAAGTCAGGAAAGGGAGGGCAGGGGACCAGACCCAGCTCGCCGACTTATCGAAAATGCCCCAAATGCAGTACCTCTACGCTGTAACCGGTGCCTACGACATCATAGCTTCAGTTAGGGTAAAAAATAGGGACGAACTTGTGGAAGTAATGAGGAAAATCGGGGAAAACCCGATTGTGGAAAGAACAATGACCCATATTATTCTGTACAGTTACAAGCATCCCTATGAGTTTAATCCTATCCCTTAGGCTAACAGGTTGTCCGGATGAGTGAAACTTTGCAGCCTAGCGGATTTTGGAGTTTGTCTGAAGAATAATTGAGACAAGAGGAGGGAAGGGATCATGCTCCTCATCATAAGTGCTGAACTTGCTGGTAAGCACCCTTCCAAAGCCCGCCACCTCAGCCATTGCGTACATTTCCCCGAGCTTCATAGGTTCCAGAAATGAGAATGTCCCTAATTGCATTGCGAGTTTGTGGGAAAGATGAATACCGGACGGAAGAGGCGGGTTCGTGAACTCCATGCTGATAAGATAACCATTTTCCTTAAGTTTTCTCCTAATTGCGTGGAAAAGATCCAATCGTTCCACAGTCCTTATCCACCGGAAAATATCTGAAGCGATTACAATGTCGACTTTTTCCTCACCAATACAAGTACGTGACAAATCGAGCTTATCTAGGTCTATTAAGTCCAGGAGCAACAGGTCCATTTGGAGGTTGCCCGCCAGCTTAGGGTGGTGTTCAAAAAGAATTTTCTTTTTAGCTGCAGCAGCCATCAGAGCCTCTATGTTAAAGTCCACGCCGAGCATGCGCATCTGCCTTGCTCCTGCCTCCAGTTCTTGGATGGTGGATGGTGAACGTGCGATCTTCCTTAAATGCTTCCCAGTCCCACACCCGACATCCAAAATGGTTACACTATTTGCCAAAAATTCATGGTAATTTGCCCGTAACCGTACTGTTTGGTCCCAATACACATTACTTCTGTGAAGGTCGTAATGGGAATCGTTCCTATTGCATCCAATATCCCCCTCTGCCATCCGATAAAACTTGCTGAAGGCCTTGTTTAGCCTTGCGACATCCCTCTGGCCCCTGACTGAAATCGCAACTTTTCTGCGTGGATTTTTAATCAGGGGGGGACCTTTTTCAGAGTAGTAGGCACTTTGAAATGCGCATTGCTCTGGCAGGGCTTTTGATTGATAAGCCAGAGTAGCAGGTTTGGACTTTCTTTTTCCTCCCATTACTATAACATATGTTGTTAAAGATTTATAAACTGTTACATTAACAAGAAATTACAGAGAAAAGTAGTATTCTTTCGCTCAGTTCATACTGACGAAATCCATATCTGTTTTAAAATACTATCCTCCAAATAGTATAACTATATGAAAAAGCCCGAAGGAAGACGAGTGGTAGCCTTTTCTACCCATGCCTCAGGCCCACCAATCCAAATAGCACGCATCGAAAGTATGGAATCTTTATCTATTACGGAAAGGAGACCAGGCGCAAGCAGATTAGGACTCGGGATGAGAACATTTCGTGCATATGCAAAGCCAGACCTTTTCGCAAAGCAGCAGGATGAAAACGGGCATCTGGCTGCAGAAGCAAAAATAATCGGCCTTCTGATGAACCATATAGGCGGAACAGTTGTCTCACTTGCTTGCGGAAGCGGCAAGCTGGATCGGCAGCTCGTACTTAATCTTGCTGAGGACATTGTCAAGGGAAGAAGAAAAAGATTAATGTTGCTCGGTATTGATTCCTCACCTGAAAGTATAGAAATAGCGAATGCAGGGATGAGAGAGATGCTTTATGGGAATCCAGAAACAAAAAAACGCCCTAATCTCATGTTAAAAAAACTTTATGATGATGGGAAATTTAATTATCAGTATATGGTTGCGATGCTAGGTGGATCTGCATCAACCGAATTCAATGGAAAGATAATAAAAATACCGAATTTTGCTGATATTGATCTCAGACAAACCGTGATAAGACGCCGTTCCCCAGACACATTTATTGCCTTCATGGTCTTTGCCCTTTGGGTAGACCACAGAGAAGCGGCAATTAGATCCATAGCGGAAAAATGCAGGAGGCCCACTTTGCTGTCTAAAGGCACTGTTTTGATAAATGGCGAGGAACACCCGACGCATATTACCCCCAGCAAGATAGAGAATAAGGAATTCTTGATCGCCGTAGATAAACGGAGACCAGGGGAAGTCTCACCTGTAAAGCTTTGGGATGGGGTATTTGCAGAATCCGGATTTGTAAAAATGTCTGAAGGCAGCGTACCGTTCGAGCTTGGAGATTCAGATCATCTCATGAGATATGCAGTGCTGAGATTCTACGGAACTAAATGATCACAAAAGACCGATTGTGAACGAACCGAGATAGGCAAGAAGAACGTACCTGAGAACACGCCCAGCTACACAAGCGATAATGAACCTTGGCCATGGTATTCCAACTGATCCAGCTGCAATGCCAGCTATATCGAAAATCGGATTTGGGATAGCAGCAAGGACGAAAACTGCCAGAACATCGTATTTTCTGATTGCGTCATTGAATTTTTTGAAATCAATATTGTTTTTTTTCAGGATTCTGACTATTCCATGTCCAGCCATGTATCCTGTTATCTCGCCAATCCCAGAGCCAACGCCAGCGTACAACCCGACAAGATAGGGGTTTAGAACCGCGCTCATAGCAATGACCACGACCCATCCAGGAGCAGGCAGCAGGATTGTGGCAGAGCTAATCAGGGATATGAAAAATATGCCAATATACCCCCATTCCTTTAAGGCCCTGATCTCGCCGTTAAAATAAAACACTGCCAAAAAGACCAGTATTACGAAAATAACTTGCAAGACTCCTTCCCTTCGGGGCTGCATGTCTAGGATATTTCATGATGGCTTAATAAAACAAACAGAAGTCAAACACCGGAAGCCTGACGGAGCATCAGGATCACTGGAGACGACGTCTCCACCTTCAAGTCTGAAAGACTCAATCGTGTCCGTTTTGCGGACACGGTGCCCATTGTTCGAATCGTCGAACAATAGGGTGGAGGGACAGAGGGCGAAGCCCTCTGGATTGAATACAGTAGGAAAATAGCGAAATACCGGATAATGAGAATACAGAAATAACACAGTAGCCGACCGATGGAGCACAAGAAGAACTCGAGACGACATCGCTATAGAAAACAGTTGGAAAATGACGAATTACCTAATAATGAGAATACAGAAGAATGATAGGAGCGGCTCGGCTGAACCTCTTCAAGTCATCGTTTTTGAGACTCTTAAATACCTCTTTTCTTCATTGCCGCAGGATGATAATGTAACCAGAAGTTTAAATATCTCTCTTAGAAAACCCATGATGAACGAACCTGAAACAATTCGGAAAATCCTTAAGGAATCTAAAACAGTTGCAGTTGTCGGTTTGAGCGATAAGCCTGGGAGATACAGCTATGTCGTGGCCAGCTACCTGATGGACAACGGATACAAAATAATCCCAGTAAATCCGAATATCAGCGAATGGAAAGGTTTGAAATCATTCGCAAGCCTGAAGGACGTACCTGAGAAAATAGACGTAGTCGACATTTTCCGAAGGAGCGAGTTTGTGAAGGAAGTAGTCGAGGAGACGATCGCAGTCAGAGCGAAAGCCATATGGATGCAGGAAGGCGTGATGGATGAAAAGGCTGCGGAAAAGACCGAGAAGGCAGGCCTCCTGGTTGTCATGGACCGCTGCATGATGAAAGAGCATAGAAAATTGGGATAATTGGACTTTCTGAAGTATGGACTTTGGGTGCCCGCCTTGCGTGCACGGCAGTCCATTTTCCCTTTGGCAAGACCCAGGATATCCACAACCCGCGACTCCTGGAAAATGGACTCAGGGGGACTCGCACCCCCGGCCTCCCGCGATCTTGTTGACCTGATTTTGACTCAGGCCTTTTCCAGGGTTTTGGCGTTAGAATAACCGGAGCCAAAAGCCTTGCAAGGCGGACGCTCTGCTACTGAGCTATGAGCCCGTGTGAAAGAATCTATTTCTCGATTAATTTAAAAATCAGACCCAAAACCGAGAAATGAAAAAAGGAAACCGAAAACCATCGAAGAAAAAGAGAAAATATAAAAGAAAAAATTATATGCTGCAGCCTCCCCAACCACAGGAAAAACAGGTTTTGCATCCTTCTTGAAAAGTGAGGGAGGAGTCGCAGACCGGACAAATCCCCTTGTTTATCTTTTCCTTTTCTGTCATCCTCAATCCCGCAAGGAAAGACTTGAATAACAATTAAATAGAATACTTTTTACGTCTATAGAAAACATCCACGTTTGTTGAAAAATTAAGTCAGAATTGAATACGCTCCGAAGAAGAAACACAAATCGCAAGCAAAATTTTATGTGAATTTATAGACGATAAATCGCTTGTTGACGTAGGACTTGTCCGAGGTAAAACAAAAATCAAAACTCAAGACTGGAAACTATAAACAATCAAAAATTGCCGGTTGGTTTTTCCTGGCGGAAAAAGCCCGACAATTTCCCTGTGCCTCTGAAACCGAAAAAAGGTTTCAGGGCACGCAAGGTCCCTATTCTTCGGCGCTCCGAAGAATGGGCCCCGTGTCCGAGAAGTCGGGCACGAGGTTGCTTTTTTCTGAAAAACCTTGCTGAGACTGAACACACGACACGGAACACTAAACACAAATAGAAATTGCCGGAGGGGGAATTCGAATCCCCGACCTCTCGATTTCTCAGAGTACTGCGTATATGTCATAGGCATTTGCCTCAGCACTCACAGGTTTGTGTCCTATGAGTCGAGCACTCTAGCCAACTGAGCTACTCCGGCATGAGCGTAGCGAATGCTGGCGCTATTGTCCGAGCCCGGACAATGCGCCCATTGTTCGAATCGTCGAACAATAGGGAAACCATTGGCCGATAAGGCCAATTGGGCTCCGGCGTGAAAACTTCAGCCGCACAGTAGCCGGAGTTCTGATGAGCGAAGCTCGGCAAGACTCCGGCGTGCAAGAGACCCTTGGCCGATAAGGCCAAACGGTCTCTGCGTGAAGTTATAACCTTTTATTCACTATCGTTTAAAATAGCTTCAGAAAACGAATTCTCAGGGACTTGGATGATAGAGAAATATTTTGAGGACCTTGGCATTGGGCTAAAAAAGGCGTACGACGTTGCCAGCGAAGCGAGGAAAAAAGGACTCGACCCGGAAGATGAGATTGAAGTAAGAATCGCCCAGGATGTTGCAGCAAGGGTGGAAGGCATAGTCGGCCCACCGGGAATTGCGAAACTGATCAGGAGCCTGATTGAATCAGGTATGTCAAGGGAAGATGTTGCATTCGACATCACAAGGAAGATCGCAAACGGCGAAGTGCTTAAGGCGAACAGGGAATTCCTCATCGAACAGGCTGTTAGAACAGGTGTAGGAATCCTCACAGAGGGTGTGCTTGTCGCCCCTACTGAGGGAATCGCACGGGTGAAAATAAAGAAAAATCCGGATGGGTCAGACTATGTGGCAGTTTACTATTCAGGCCCGATTCGATCTGCTGGCGGAACCGCTGCTGCCCTAAGCCTTGTTCTTGCTGACATTGCCAGAAAGGTCACTGGAGTCGGCGATTATAGGGCAACAGACACCCAAATAGAAAGATTCGTTGAAGAGGTTAACATTTACGAAGCAAGGGTGAGCCATCTACAGTACAAGCCGCCTGATGATGATGTCAGGCACATAGCAAGAAACTGCCCGATTTGCATAGATGGAGACCCGACCGAAGAAATAGAAGTCTCGGCATACAGGGGAGTTCCTGGAGTGGAAACCAACCGCATCCGGGGTGGAATGCCCCTGGTGCTCTGCGAAGGTGTTGCTCAAAAAGCAGCAAAGCTCGCAAAGTATACAAAAAAACTGAATCTCGGCTGGGACTGGCTTGAAAAAGTAATAAAGATAAAACGCAAGGCAGATAAGATTGAGATAAAACCAGACGACAACTATTTGGAAGGATTGGTTGCAGGTAGGCCTGTTTTCGCCCATCCGTCTGCAAAAGGAGGCTTCAGGCTTCGGTATGGCAGGTCAAAGACAAACGGCATTATGGCAAAGAACATCCATCCTGCAACCATGGTGCTTCTTGATTCCTTCCCAGCTTATGGGACCCATCTTAAAATTGAAAGGCCTGGGAAGGGCTGCGTTGTTGCAGGGCACGATGGATTGGAACCGCCAGTGGTTCTTTTGGATGATGGAAGCGTGTTGAAGGTCCGAACACTTGAACAGGCTGCAGAAATCAAGGACAGGGTGAAGAGCTTACTTTTCCTTGGAGACATGCTCATGACGTATGGAGATTTCCTGAAATCCAACCATCCCCTGCTCCCCTCTGGATGGTGCGAAGAATGGTGGATGAAAGAGCTTGAGGCAAAGGGACTTAATCCACCAGCCAAAATGAGTGCAGCAGAGGCTTTTGAGTTCAGCAGAACTCACGGCGTTCCGCTCCACCCGGAGTTCACTTTTCACTGGCACGACATAACAACTGAGCAATTAGCTGTTCTGGTGAGATGGCTGATGCAGGCAGAAATGCAATGGGATGGAGAACGCTTTGCCGGGCTAAATGTTCCGAACGGTGAAGGGAAGGTCGTTCTTGAGGACCTGCTTGTTCCACACAAGTTAGAAGGTGGTAGGGCCATCATAAGCGAAGGGGATGGATACGCGCTCCTTTCCTCTCTCGGAGCCCTGGAAAAAGGCAGGTTGGATTTGGCTAAAGCAGATGCTGCAATAGATCCTTTGGCAAATGTGCTTCAAAATGTGTGTAATCTCTCAGGAATCACAATAAAACCAAAAGCTCCTACATACATTGGAGCAAGGATGGGAAGGCCTGAAAAGGCAAAGGAAAGGTCAATGGATGGCAAACCAAATGTGCTCTTTCCAACAGGTTCGCAGAAAAACCGTTCTATAATCAAGCAGTATCGGACTCTCAAGGCAAAGGAAGGAGAGCGGTCTGTAAACCTCGAAATAGTACGATATAGATGCTCTAAATGCAATTACATAACATTCCTTCGAAAATGTGACAGGTGCGGGGAAAGAACCAAACTCGATTCTGTGTGCCAGGTATGTGGCAGGTCAGTTCTTTCGGATGAGCACTGCGACAGGAAAACACGCCAGTTCGACCGCAGGCCGGTTGATATTGTAGGGATGGTGGATTCCATAAAAGGAAGGCTTGGGATCGCTATTGAGGATGTAAAGGGAGTAAAAGGCCTTTCAAACGCATCACGCATTCCAGAGAGATTGGAAAAAGGTTTCATCCGCGCAAAGCATGAAGTTTACGTCTTCAGGGACGGAACTTCGAGATTCGATGCAACGGATATACCGCTCACTGCATTCACTCCTGCAGAAATCAGCCTTTCCTTGGATAAACTGCACCAGTTGGGCTATGAAAAGGACGTGAATGGAAATCCAGTAACAAGCCCGGAACAGACGGTTTATCTGAGGCCTCAGGATATTGTACTCTCAAGAGCAGGGGGAAAATATTTCACACGGGTTGCGGCATTCCTTGATGAGATGCTAGTGAATATGTATGGCATGAAGCCATTCTATTCCTTGAAAAGCGAAGAAGACCTGATTGGCCATCTTTGCGTGGGCCTTTCCCCGCACACGTCTGCAGGGGTGCTTGTTCGCATAATAGGATTCACTGATGCGAATGTTGGGTATGGGCATCCATATTTTCATACAGCAAAGAGAAGAAACTGCGATGGTGATGAAGATTGCGTGATGATGCTGTTGGATGCGTTACTGAATTTCTCTAGAAAATACCTGAGCGAATCTCGTGGGGGAACAATGGACACTCCTCTGGTTCTTACCCCGCGAATCGACCCGAGCGAGGTTGATGACGAGGCGCATACAATAGAGTTTGTCAGCTCCTACCCGCTTGAATTTTACCATGCTGGGGAGAAGCTCACTCTCCCAGGGGATTTCAAGTTAAAGACTGTTAAGAACGTGCTTGGGACCCCAGAACAGTATGAGGGTTTGCCCATCACGCATCCAGGCGGAAGCCTGGACAAAGGGCCGACAACAACGAAATACGTGCAGCTTGAGTCCATTCCT